>Ga0268276_1001881_pt1 | contig 19138 bp, 24 predicted proteins | sample saktaG_4_FD_190145 | JGI IMG/M metagenome (GOLD analysis project Ga0268276, IMG submission 190145) | Saline water microbial communities from Sakinaw Lake, British Columbia, Canada - sak_2010_1_5_45m | ecosystem: Environmental > Aquatic > Non-marine Saline and Alkaline > Saline ... | reverse complement strand
GCGTCAATTGTAGCTAATTGTGCTACTTTTGCTGCAATATTTCCAGCCCAAACAACATCTGCTGCTTGACCCATTGATCCTACTACTATATCAACAACTGGTGTTCCAGTTGAGTCTATTACACTTGATTTTTGTAGAGTGACAACATTACTAAATACCCCTGCCATAACAGCTGGAGCTAATGCTGATCCTACTAATGCTGCTCCTAATCCTAGGGCAACTATTCTTTTTACGTTTAGTCCTTTCATCTATTTCACCTCAAACGAAAATAAATCCTTTGTACCTAAAATAATTAAACTTGAAAAACCAAAAAAGGTTCTGCAAGCAAGGCTACTTTAGGCCAATCGGCATGACTATCACTTACGTCTTTGGCTTTAAAAAGGTTTGGTAAAGAGAAACGAAGCACCTCTCGTCAAAGGGGAGCATTAAGGGGATTTTTACGTTTCAAAGAGAGAATCGGTACGTCAATTGTCACGAGCACTAGTTTTGTACTAATCTCTTAATATTAAATCAAAAAGTGCAATAAAACTAATTATAATGCATTTAAACAAAGAATTGGCATAAATTAAAAATATTAATTTGTGAGGAAAAATAATTACGTTAATTGTCATTGACGAATAAATTATTAAAAAAATTAATTTTGTTTTGCTTTAGATATATCTTTATTTTGAGTTTTTTTGTCACCAATTTGAAGAACATGAACTTTCCCAGCGTATTGAACCGAATCAATATAAATTCTACCAGAAAGAATAGAATAATATATTCTGTATCCTGGACCAAAGAATAATCTTTTTTCTAAAAAAGGAACCCCACTATTTAAGGACCCAAGCATTTTTCCTTTAGTGAATGGATCATCTTGAAGTTTATTTATTGCATTTTCAATCTTATTTCTAGTAGAACTATCTAATGCATCTAAAAAGACTTTAGCATTTTCTTTTAAAACAATAAAATATTGCATCCAACATCAGTTTTTTGTGAAAACATAATTTTTTTGAGTGAATTGAATTTGTTCTAATTTTTTTAATAGAGCTTCTAACTCTTTTCCTTTATAATCTTCAAAAACAATTTTTTTCTTATCAACCATTTTAAATCACTAAATATATTTTAAACCAATTAATATTTAATAAGATAACTATCCCTTTAAAATAGCTTTTTTAAAAAAAGTTAAACCTAACTAGAATACTTTACCAAAAAACACTCTTAATTGTACAAATCTTTATGGAATTTGTTTAATTCTTCTTTGTTTAAGTGCTTTAGCATAAAGTCAGCGTATTTTTGGAATATTCCTGATAATTGAACCAAACCATCTTGAAATTCTTGTTGAGTAATTTCTATCTTATCAGGTTTTATTATTTCTATTGAAGTTGGACCATAATAAAACAAAAACAACATTAAAGTAGAGAAATCCTTCACAGTAAGAGTTACTTCAATAAATGAAGAATACATTTCATCCTCTTCAACTACTTCAGCTGGAGCCATATTGTAAATAGTAAAATTCTTTTCCGATTTAATTGCATCAATTATTTTTTGAATATGCTTTTCAAGTAAATTCTTTTCAATTGCTTTTAATTCAATAATAGCACTAACTTTAATTTTGAAAGCATCTGAATCAGAAATCTTTTTTCTTTTTTGTAATTCATCAATAATATCCTGTCTTAAACGATATTTTGTTGGATATCCTTCTTTTAGAACAAGACCAAGTTTTAGCATTTGTTTTAATTCAATTGATAATTTATCGTAAGGCAAATTTAATTGTTTGTGCAATTCTTCTTCAGTTTTTGATTCAGAAAGTAATAGAAGAGCAATCTTCTTTTGTTCATCGCTAAATCCGCCCACAAAAAACACTATCCAATATAGAAGGAAGATACTCGTAGGTTTAAAAAAGTAATTTTAGAAGGAAAATTAGGCCAATTGAAAAGAAAAGTAATAAAAACAACCAAAGCACTATTACTAATTGATATGATGAATCCTATTTTACTTGATGTATTTAATGAATTTGCAAAAGGAATGAGTTTTGCAATACCTCAAAGCGAGGCAATAACTAGCGGAATTAATTTTGCTTTCAATCCAACCATACTAATTATAGGAGTAATTTTAATTGCAGTAACAATATTTATTTTATTTTTCTTAAAAAAAGTAATAACCAATAGTATTTTAGGTGCTGCAATTTGGGCAATAAGCATTTACTTCTTCCACATAGAACTACCCCTAATACCTAGTTTTGTTATATCAGTAATTATTGGCCCTGCTGGAATTGGAACAATGCTCTTACTGAAATTTCTTGGATTAATGGTGTAAGGAATTAAAATGAAATTATTACAAAATTTTAGAAAAAGAATTACTAGTTTTGCAACTAATATAAAATTGGGACTCCAAGCGGAAAGAATATTATGGAGAAATAGAAATTATTTAAAAACAGGAGATTCTATCCCAATACACAAGACACGAAAATTAATTAGACAAAGCACAATGCCAAAAAAAATAAAGACACGCTATGATGCTGAATTAACTATTTTATTTGGCAGACACTTAGATGCAGGAGAAAGTTGGATAGAATTTAGAGAAATGCTTATTAACAAACAAAAATTAGAGAATAGAAAATTTAACCAAAAAGAAACAAACCAAATGTGGCAAAAATGGAAAAAAGATCGAGAAGGATATTAAATTCATTTTTTCAAAAACTAATTATTAATTAATGCTTCTAAAGAATTCTTATCTTCAATTAATTCACTACCAAATTTTTCATAATTACTCCACTCATTATTTCTATAAATAAAAAAATCCTTATCCGTAATCAAACTATCAATATAAGAAAAGGAAGAAGGATTTTCTGAAATCAAAAATACTCCCGAATCATTACCAACATAACCTAAATATTCTCCTGTTTGGGGCTCAATTAATTCAGAACTATTCAAAACAAAAATATCCTCAGCAGAAATTATTTTTTTACTTGCAAAAGCTAAAACGCAATGACCATTAACTTCACTTGTTTGGGGATCAAAAATTGAACCACAAACTACAACTGGATAAATGTTAAGTGTGTCCAAGTATTGCTGTTTTGCATTAGGAAGATACCAACTGTTGTCAAAATTAGACCAAAATTTAGTTCCCCCATTTTCTACCCACGCAAATAAGCTAGGCTTTACCCCATTACAAGAATCAACTAAAGAATTATACTCTGCTTTGAAAAAAAGAGAGAAATCCTCACAATCCCCACCTTTATTTTTTATAAAATCTGAAATTGTCTGTAATTTATCAAAAGCATTTGAAGTTACTAAATCATCTTTGTATTTGTAATTAATAAATTCTGAATTAACTAAATTAAAACAACCTAAATTAATTAAACAAGTTTTGCTAGTTTGTTTTTTACAATTTGATTTTAAATTAAGAAGAATATTTTCATGATCCCCTAGAACAGAATTTGCATTGAACCATTCAAGCGAAGATTGAATTTCATTTTGATAATCATCAATTTTTGCAATTGTATTATCAACCTCTACTTTCAAATCAGAATAAGAAGATTCAAGAGCAGTATTTTCTGAATAAAGTGAAGAATAATTATTTGTTAAATCAAGCAAAGATTTGTTCAAATCTTGATTTGATTCTCGAAGAGCAAAAATTGCGTTATTAAGAAAAGAAACCTTCTCCGTAGAGTCATTTACAAAAACAGAATACTCCTGTTTTAAGTTCTCAAGCGAATTATTTGTCAAAATGTACAAACCTAAAAAAAGCAAACAAAAAGTAAAAAGAATGAGAATTATACCTTTTAACTTATTAGTTGAAACAAAACTCTTTTTTTCATTAACTAATGTATGCGCAACTTTCAGTTTTTTATGCATTAAAAAATAAGCAACTACCTCCTTTAATACTTTATTTAACAACAAAATATCGCATGGAACTAAACGAAAGTACTAAACTGCAAAAAGTACGAAAAGAGCTTTTAAAACACGCAAAAAAACACACGCTACACAAAAATGTTCTTGATACAAAAGGTCACATTGTTTTTGGAAGAGGGGATGATGAATCAAAAATACTTTTTATTGGAGAAGCCCCTGGATTTACTGAAAATGAAATAGGAAAACCATTTGTCGGAAGAAGCGGAAAACTTCTTGAAGAATGGGTCAAAGAACTAGAAATAAATCAAAAATATGCAATAATGAATGTTGTTCCAATAATTCCTTTAGATACGGAGAAAAAAATTAGACCACCAACACCGGAAGAAATTACTTACTTTTTACCATACACAATGAAAATGGTGAATACAATTAATCCAAAAGTAATTGTGCTACTCGGAAAAAGCGCAGCAAGAGCATTTGGAAAAGAAGAAATGAAAGTAGGACAAAGTATTGAATACGAAGGGAAAAAAATGTTTTTTATTTACCACCCAGCATACTATTTGAGAAATGGTAGAAAGGGCCTTGAGGATTTAGTTAATTTAAAGAAATTATTAAAAGAAAAAAATTAGAAATTAAATAAAAAAAATTGAACTAGTAAAATTAATTTTAAAAAAATAAAAAAAAACGATTACCTTACATAAGTGAGGCAACCATCAATTTTCTCTTCAGGTTCTTGAGGTTGTAAATTAGCAGTTAATTCCTTGAAAGCTTTTTCAATTGATTTAGCATCTTTTTCAATACTCTCCATTTTCACTTTCAAATCAAATCTTTTTGAAACAAGTTCAATTACTTGCTTTGCAGAACCTTGATCCCCGTAAACCAATTGAGGATTTGTTTCTCCCATTAAGCAAGCACCCTTTATTCCGTGCAATTTTCCAATACCAACTAATAATCCTGCAGCGCCAGAAATTAACCCTTCTTTTTTATCTTCCTTAGCACCAAACTTTTTCCAAACAGCAAGTATATCATCATCAGTTCCCGCAACAATTACTTCAGGTTTTTTATTCAATCTATTTTCACCAACGTTTAACCCAGCCATTGTTATTACTTCAGTAACACCGATACTTTTGAAATAAGAAATTAAAGTCTCTGCAAATTCATAATGTTCATGAGATGAACCTACTTTAAAATCCAAAGTCGGCTGAACCGGCCCTGACAAAATTAAAAAATCTTTTCCTTTGAAATTAAAATAAAATATTTCATCCTTAATCAAAAATATCTTTGAATCCTTTGTGTGAATACTTGGAGGAAATGAATCTGATAAAACTTCAGCTACTTTCTCTGTCTTTAATTGTTTTTGTAAATAATCAACAGCAATTTTTCCAACAAGACCAATTCCAGGTAATCCTACTAAAAGAGTAGCGTCTTTAAGTTGAACTTTCTTTGTAACTAGAATTCTTGTAGGCATAAGGAAATACTATAAGAAAAGGAATATAAAGCTAAATGAGAAAGAGAGAATCGGCTAAACTAGATAAAATGACTAAATGAGTTATTACTTCTTTTCATCTCGTGTAAACTCAAAAGAAATCCCTTGTTTTTTTGAGTTCTTTTCAGCTGATTCAACTAATTTAGTAAGAGTTTTATCAGCTTCCTTAAAAGTTAAACCAGAACAAGAAATATTAAAAGTTCCACCACCAGCGTAAGAAACAATACAAGTTTTTGTTGCTTCAAAATCAGCTAAAATATTTTTCACTATCAAAAGACCATTTGAAGCAAGGCAAGAAATTTTTGCTTTTCCTGAAATTTCTTTCTTTGAAACAACAATATTATCTTTTACTAATTGCTTAACAGGAGTAATCCATTCTTTTGCAAGTTCGCTTGAGAAATCATAACCTAAAGCAATCTTTTCAAAAGCTTCATACAAAGAACCATGAACCTGAGTTAATGGATCAGCAACTGCAGCCCAAACTTCAGTAAAAGGTTTATTTGTAGATTTTGACAAAATTTCAATTAATTTTTCTTCTCTATTTATTTGTTTGAATTGAGTAAGAACTTGACGCTCTCTCATTGGGTTAACCCCAGCAAAAGACAAATCAATTTGCTTTTTTACTAAATCAACGTTTAGTACTTTAGCAACTCTAACTTGATTCATTTTAACAAAATTTCTAATATTTTTAACCCAAGAAGAAGAAACATTACTAATATGAATAAAACCTCGAGCATTTTTGTATTCTAAAAGCTCAACAAAAACACCATAGTCAAGGATTTGAATAACCTTTACAACAGCAAAATCATCTCTATTTGGGAATTCCATAAGAAAAACTCTATTAAAAACACTTAAAAAACTCGCTTTTAGCTAAAAGAAACATAATTCAAAAAACAAAAACCTTATTACAAAGTTAATTTGAAAAAAATTATCTTTCCTCAGCAATTTTTCTAGTTATAAACAATTTAGCAACTTTAGAAGGCAACTCAACTTCCTGCCCTTCTGAATATGGGCCATACTCTTTCATGTCAGTTCCAACAAAAGTAGGAACTTCTTGCAAAATAGTTAACTTAGTCAAATCAGAAGCAACTTTTTCTTTCTCACCAAAAAGCGAAAGAAATATTTCTCTGTGCTCAGAAAGTACTTTATAAATTTTCTTAAAAGTTTCTTTCTCTTCAGTTGCCATATTTGAATCTTCATACTCATCAGTGTGAGCTGAGATCAAAGCTTTATTTAGAATTTTCTTTTCTCTCATCTGAAAAATATCATCAACAATTCTTTTCAAATTAGTAAATTCTCTAGCATCAGAGGAAGAAAAGTTCTTCAGTGAAGCCAAATACTTCTTTTTCTCTTCTTCTACAAAGACCTGCAGAGAAGTAATAAAATCATCATCCACTTCAACTAACTTTGAAGTGTTCTTTTCAAGCCTGTGAATCCTTCTAAGTTCATCATAATCAAGACGCATAAGCAAAAACCAAAGTAAATAAGGAACAAATCAATTAAAAAGAATACTTGCAACAAAAAAACAAAGAATATTAATCTTTTGCAAGAACTGCTGAGCCTTTTCCAATTAAATAAATCGCTGCAAAAAGAGGAAGTTCTGTTTTTACATCCTCATAAGGCCCAAAACTTTCATTCTTTAAATAAAATTTAGGGGTTTTACTTATGTGAACCCTAACTAATTCATCCGATCCAAATACAACTGCATCTCTAAAAGGGTCAAACTTCTTCAATTCTTCAATAGAAAGAGTTTTTGCTACAAACCCTGTTTGACCGTGAAGTGTTTGGGGCGTTCTTACAATTTTATACAAATCAACACTGGTCTGTCGATCTATTGGACTCATTTGTTTTGACACAACATAATCCAAAATATTTTTCCACAAATCTGATCTTTTCTTTCCATCAATAGGAAACAAAAGCCCTTTATCTAATGAATCAAATATTGTTTGTTTTTCAAGTAAAACCTTTTTTGTTTTCTTTTCTGAAAAACCAATAACTGCTGAAACGCTCTTTGCATCTGAATTAAATAAATCTCTAATTCCTGCTAAAATCCTTCTACTCCAAAACCCTTTCACATTTGGTTTTGGACAAGAAAGCGAATCAAAATAAAATCCTAAATTTACATAATCAATTCCAAAAGCAGTTAAGTAATCAACAAGTTCAATTCTTGATTTTTTGTTCAAAGACTGAATTGATTCGCTTCTAACATGAACGTGATAACCTGCTTTTCCAGAAAAATTAATTGAAAAATCTTCTTTAGAAAAAGCAAAATCATTTTCCAAAAAATCCAAAAGCCGAAAAACTTGTTTTTTTGCTTCATCTAAATGCTCATGCAAAAACCACTGCACGCCATCAATCTCTTCAATTGCCAAACCCAATTCATCAGCATCAAATTCATAAACTAAATCCGCTTTCACCCATTCTTTTAGGTGGGTAGGAGTTCTTGAAGGAAATTTATAATATGAATTTGAATAAGAGAAAAACAAAGGTACTTCATTTCTTAAAAAATCATTCATTTCTTTTGCATTAAAAAAAGACATATTTCTATTTGCAATTTTTCTTTTAAATATTCCAAACCCAAATTCACGCATTTCTAAATTAGGAACTGAATCAATGAAATTATTTTTGTAAAACTGTGCAAAATGCTTTTTTAAAAAATCTGATTCTTGCGAACTTTCTGGAGCAAACATCAATCCACTTCCTTTGTTTTTGAATTTGAATTTTTTATTCTGTTATTAATTCTAAGTTTTACTAAGTAATACTGCATGGGATGTTTATAGTTACAAACTTTATTGCACTCTGGAACTTTAAGCCCATTTTCTGCCAATTTTTTACACCCAGGAGCAGATATTTCTTTTTCATAAATCCTTGAAATATGATACTCTGCAATGGCTTTCTTAAAATCAGGACTTTTTGAATAAAGAGACATTAATTCAGTTTTACTCATCCCTAATTGATACAAAAAAGAAGCTAGAGCCAAGCGAGCACTGTAAGATAATTTTTTGCCTGCCAATTGATCTGAATACATTGCAAGCATACAAGGAGGGAAAAAGGTTGGCTCTATTTTTCCAACTAATTTTAAATCAAATGATTTCTTTTCCATTACCACTAACTGCGAATCAATGCTTCGCGCAAGAGTAAGAATATTTTTTGGAATATTTTTTTCTGAAATTGGAAGAGAGGAAAAAACTTTAGCATAGGATTTCTCTGCCAAAAATCTTGCAAAATCATTTGAATTCAATAAAATTTTTCCATTATACACATTTTTGTTCAAAACTTTGCTTTCCTTATCAACAAAAAATATCTGTAAATAATCAAGCAAATCAACTTCCACAAAACCTTTTTCTTCTGTTAATTTATATTTCAATTTGAAATCATCCGCAAGAGTTAAACACAAATCAAAAGTATCATCCGATTCAACTAAATTGTTAAAAGTATTTTTAAAAACAAACATTGAAAATTTTTCAATCATGTTACTTGTTTTCATTGCCGATACGAACATTTTTGCAATTGGAAAAGAGGTAATTTCAAGTTCTAAAACTTCATTAGTTGGATTTTGAGAATCAAAAACATAAGCGCTTGAGGAAAAAGCTCTTGAAACAATTAAAGCAGCTTTTTTTACTGCGTGTTCGGAAACATCATCAATTGAAATATTCATTTCCTTTAATACATCTCTTGCTTTCTCAGAAAAAGGAAACTTCTGCGCAAAAAAGAGCTTATCCATACATTATGCTCACAAGAAAAGCCTTAAAATAAAATCGAAAGCAAAAAGAAAAGGGCACAAAAAGGACAATACTACTTCAAAGAATCATATGCGCCAAATAAAAAACCATTTTGCTCAACACCCAGCCTTAACTAAGGCTGGCGAAAATACTTGCCCATTAAAATGGGCAGAATATAAAACTACAAAATCATATGCGCCAAATAAAAAACCATTTTGCTGGGCCCAATTGAATAAGTTACTCTCATTGCTGAATCATTCTTTAATTCAATCAAAATCTGCTTTTCGCTGGGAGCTTGTTTAATTATGCTTTGGAAAAAATTAAGAGAAAATTTTGCAGTAACATCAACTTTTGAAGAAATATTTGAAACTTTACTTGCTTCTGCATCCATTACTCCGCTTGAACCCTTTGCTTCAACAAAAAATTTATTGTTTGCAACTTTAAGAACAATACTTGAACCAAATAAAGAAGCATCCTTTAAAATTTCTTTTAATGAAGAAGCATTAATATCTATTTTTGCTTCGTAAGTAATATCAGGAGTTTTTGCTTCATCCCCTGAAACATCAATTAAAGGAAGACGAAAATTTCTTCTCAAATCAGAATCAAAACTTATTTTCATCTCAGCATCTGATACATCCAAAAGAAGTTTATCATTTGCTAAAGATCTCTGTAAAATTTTATTTAACTCAACTAAATCTACACCGACAAAATTTGGCTCAATATTGTATTTATCAAAAAACTTTTTATCAACAAAAAAATCTACTAAAACAACTTGGGATGGATCAATTGCTTTAAATGAAACTCCTTTATCTGAGAAACGAAAGTTTCCTTCAGGAACAAATGCAGAAATTGATTCTACTGCACTACGAAAAAAATCTGACTGTTTTAGTTCAATCATTTAACAACCTACAAGAAAACAATAGAGAAGTATTTAATAATTGCTTTAAGGGGGTTAAAATTGTCTAAAAAATGAAAAATAGAAATGCTTTTAGGCATTTTCTATTCTTGGAGCTAAAAAGTAACTAACCCTTGCGTCTCCAATAGAGTAAGAAACCTTAACTGGAGCACTTGATTTTAGTGACAACTCAACCTTAGTATCACTTGAAGCAGCTTTTAACATATCTTGCAAATAATCAAGCGGGAACATACTTCTGCATTCTCTTTTAACTCGAAGTTCTGGAAGAGTTTCTTTATTTTGTTTTACTTCCTCATTTAAATTTCCTTTAGATGAAGTTGCTTTAACAAAAAACTTTTCTTCAGTACAACCTAAAACAACGTGACTGCTAATTAGAGCTGCATCCTTAAATGCATTTTGTAAAAATGAAGCAGAGATAAGCATTTCAGAATCAAATTCAATCCGAGGATTAGGAACTTCGCTAGTTGAAATATCAATTAATGGAACCTGAAATGATCTTTCCGCATGACCCCTAAAAGTCACTGAAAGAAAAGCCTTTTTTTCGTCCAAAGCCAATACAAGTTCATCTGAACTTTGGGCTCTTGATAATACTTGATTTAAATAATCCAAATCCAATCCTAATCTAGTATCGGTAACATCAAATTTTTCAAAAGATTTTGCAGGAAGAGAAAAATCAACCATTGAAATCTGACTTGGGTCAGTTGCTTTAAGCTCAATTCCATTTGAAGAAACAACTAATTCAGCTTCATCAATTAAAACAGCAATAGCTTCCATACTTTTCTTAAAAACATCAGCATTTTTTAAAACTAGTTCCATTTTTGTCCACGACCTTTATCAATAATAAGATTGAGAGTTCATTAGATTTAAAAACCGCACTTTGGTGCAGAACTCTTAATAATTAATTAGCTTTAACTTTCTTGTAATCAATAATTTTACCACTAGAATCCAAAGAAAGCAAAATTTTAACATCAGCTATTTCAATTAAAGCGGTCAATTTGCTTTCAGCGGAATTAAATTCAATAATATTTACTTTTGACCCCAATTGTGACTCAATTTTCGGTTTGAATTTCTTAATTAATAAAGTTTTAAGAGAGGATTGGGTTTTGTCAAAATCAATTTCTTTTGAGGAGGATTTAACTGACTCATTTTTCTCATTTGGAGAAGAAGAATTTGTTTTCTTCAATAATTCAACTTTCTTTAAAATATTTGTTGCCTTTTTTTCTTCATCAGTTTTTTTATTAGAAAGCAAAAGATAAATCAGAGACAAAATTATGACCCCTATAGCAAAAATAAGAACACTTACTGAAACCTGAACCAAAAAATCAGTAGTAATATCCATGCAAATAATAGGGGTTAGCGGAATAAAAACCTTTAGTCAAAATAAACTTTTCTAACAAATTCCCTTAAAATCGCTAGGTAATTTACCTCTAAATAAAAGTGAAGACAAATCATCAATTAACCACAATTTTATGCACCCAACAAAAGGAATTCTAAAAAAGGCCTTTCCTTGAAGAGATTCTACTGGAATTGCATACAGAGAAATGCATCCTTTTTGAGGAATATTAAATTCAGGTTTAATAACTCCGCAATCCTCATCAAAAGTTGGATTGGTTAAAGAATTATCACCCTTAGTTAAAATGAAATTTCCATCACTAGAAACTAACTTTGCAATTGCACGATGAATTATTGGAATACCATTAACCTGAGAATTTGGATTAAATGCAGGGTACACTATTACTGCTCCATCATGGTTTGGCACAATTTCTTTTGTGCAATTATTATCACAAGTAAAAATTATTTTTTCTAAATTTGATGAAAATGGACTTGAATAAACTGGAGTGGCATAATTAATTGTAGGAGTGTTTTTCACACTAATTGACTCTGGCAAAATAACTTCAGGGCCCAAATTATCAAGCGGACTTATACTCCCAAGCGCCATTACATCCCCTCTGAAAAAAGTTGGTTCCATTGAAGCGGAGTAAACAATAACCAAAGGAGAAGAAGTGCCAAAAATGAATCCTAATAAAGAATATGCAATAAATGCAAATAAAAATGCGAACAAAATATTTACTAAAAATTCAGCAATTTCTGAATTGTTTGTTACTTTTTTTACTGTTGGCATCACAAACAAATCAACATAAGTAAATGGATCAAGAAAAGAAAGAAAACTTAATTTTGAATTTAAAATTGATAATTTGTTTTTTATAGGAAGAAATATTGATTCTTTTTGTTTAGGTTTAATGAACTTAGACATATAACACACTTACTTTCAAAACAATTTAAATACTTAAAACAATTACCAAAAAAATTTATTTACAAAGACAAACTAGGAGAAGCACGAGATTTGCCGTAAAAAAACACTGCCAATACCACCAAAAGTAAATACAAAAAGCCCATTATAAAATACAATTCAGAATAGTGCATTATTCCAACTGCTTCGGTTAGTGCACCGTATCCTACTGAAAAGAAAGCCAAAAACGAAAGGAACAAAATATCTTTAATAATTATTGAAGAACTGTGAGTAAAGAATTCTTTTTTAGCAAACATTGCGGAAAGAATTGCTCCTGCTAACGCACCAAAAACGTATCCTAATAATTCTGGAGCACCATGACCTATCACCATACTTTGAAACATACTCAAAAATTTTGTAATATCCCCTACAAGTAAAGTTTCACCAAAAAACACGCCTAAAATAGAAGCGTTCCACGCAAGGATAAAAATTGCCCCTACTCCATAAAGCAAAGACAAAACAATTGTAAACAATAATACTCCTGCATTGTTTTCAAAAATAAATAAAGTACAAGATTCCACTGTACTATTATTACTCATACATGCATTCATTCCAAATGCTGAAGCTCTACCGCTTATGGAAAACGGAACTCCATTTTCACAAGAGCCAGATCCAGAAATTCCGCAAAAAGAACTTATTTGTTCTTCAAAAAGAGTACTTCTTTCGAGTGGAGGAAGAATTGAATAATAAAAAGCAAAAGCAACTATGATTCCTAAAAAAATCCAAACATAAAGCATGATTAAATTAAAGTGACGAGCAAAAAAAGTGGTGCAAGAAGAATTTTTGCACAAAGCTTCCTCAGCTTCCTCATGAGAAAGAACATTATACACAAGCGGAACTAATCCGATTGTAATAAATGCAATTGAAAGAACTGAAGCATGCAAAGGAAATAATAATTGCGCAAAAAACAAACTGCCCGCACAAATCAGCATTGCCAAAAAGAAGATAAAAACCGGGTGATTTCTAATATTTTTTTCTCCAACAAGAGATTCCAAAACCACTATTAACCACCTAATTTATAAAGACTTTTAACGAGCAAATCCTTACTTTATAACAGATTAGGCGTATAAAATACTTATTGGTGAGAAAAATGGTTGGAAAACAAAGAATAATTGTTCCAGGAGAACAAATTGCCACTGAAGAAGAATACTCAGCAGGGGAAAATACCTATGTTAGAGATGGAAAAATAATTTCAATTGCTCTAGGAACACTAAATATAGATGAAGTAAACAAAGAAGCAAGTGTAAAAGGAAAAAAAGTTGAACAATTAGCTTACGGAGATATTGTAACCGGAAAAGTTAATTTGGTAAAAGAATCAAGCGCAGTAATTGAACTACTTTCAGCTGAAGGAAACAAAAGAATTACTGGAATAAATACAGCACAACTTCCAATTCGAAACGTTTCAAATGAATATGTTACTGAATTGCAAAAAATTTTAAAAATCGGGGACATTATACGAGCAAAAGTAGTAATGAGTTCTCCCTTAGCAATTGATTTGAATACAAAAGAAAAAGGACTTGGAGTAATCAAAGCATATTGCTCTAAATGCAGAAAAGAAATGAGTTTTAATAATAACCAAATGGTTTGTCTTGATTGCGGAAGTATTGAAGACAGAAAATGGTTTGAGAAAGTTGAAGAAGAAAGACAACACGAACCAAGAGAAGGCGGATTTAGAAGAGATGGGCCCAGAGAGGGTGGATTTAGAAGAGACGGTCCAAGAGATGGGGGATTCCACAGAGGCGGATTTCATCAAAATAATGGTTTTAGACCAAACAAATTTGGTGATAAACAAGGATTTAACCGAGGAAATAGGCAAAATTTTGACCAAAGGAATTCTTTTTAAAAGTAAGCAAAAAGTAAATAATTGAAGGTGAATGGGAAATGAAGCTAAATATTGTTACAAACGAAAAAGACACACTTGAATTCTACATGGAAGGCGAAAGACATACTATCGCAAACTATCTAAAAGAAAAAATCGCACAAATGGACGGAATTGAATTTTGCGCATACAAATTGGACCATCCACTTGAAACTAAAGCAAAATTTATAATCAAAGGAAAGAGCCCTAAAAAAGCACTTGAAAATGCAATCCAGCAAGCTAAAGAAGAATTAACTGAATTCAAAACAGCTACTGATAAATTAAAATAAAATTTGAATAAAACAAAAATTAGTTTCCTAATATTTTTTTGGAAATTAATTTTTCTAATTTTTTTCTTTCTTTGATTTCTTTTTAGAAGAAGGTTTTGATTTTTCTTCCCCAGTTGCTTTCTTTACTGAAGTATCAACGTAATCTTTCAATATGTTTTTATAATATTCAACTTTAGCAGCACCCTTTCCGCCCCTATTTGTTGCTTGAGCAAATGAAGAAGCTAATTGAGTAAATTCAGAAGGGAAGAAAACTTTACTTCCTTTGCTATTTGCCATTCCCTCAATTGCTTTAATGTAATAATAAGCCAAAGCTTTTTCATCAAGAGAAGAAGTAGCTTCTCGCACTGCATCAATCTCAGCTTTTTGAGCTAATGCTCTTTCCATTCGAGCTAATTTTTGCTGAACAGCAGCTTTTTGTTCGTGCATTGCATTAAGTACAATATCAGGAATTTCAACATCTCTAATTTCAATTGAGTCACAAACAATCCCCCAATTCTTTGAAATCTGTTCTAAATTTTCTTTTATTTGTGCATTAATTATTTCAATATTAGCAATAACATCACTAAGCATCATTGATCCAATTACATCACGAAGAGAAGAAATAACAAATAATTGAGATGCTTTTACATAATCTTCTACTTCAATTACTGAATTAACTACACTTTGATTGTCTTTCTTAACTTTAAGATAAACAATTGCATCAATTGTAATTTCTACTCCATCTTTTGTAACAACGTGCTGTTTTGGAACATCTAAAGTTTTAACACGAAGATCAACTAAAGCAGTTTTTTCTAAAACAGGCCAAACCCAAGTCCAACCTGGGCCACCAACGTGGTGTACTTTTCCAAATCTATAAACTACCGCTCTTTGATAATCCACTAACTGTAAAATAAAATCATACTTGTAAACTAAGTAAGTGAAAATTGCTAAAATTGCAATCCAAACAATATTAGTAATCAAAAAGTTCTGATAAACTATAATCGCGTAAACGCTAATGATTAGAGTTGCAAGAAGCGCAAAAAATACCAAATACTTAAAACTCTGTGCAGCCATTTATACCACTAATAAAACACTTTTATATATAAGATTATTCAATTAGCTTATTTATATAAATGAGCATTACCCTATAAAAGAAGTGAAAGAATGAAGAAAAAACTGTTTGTTGTTTGCGTTGATAGAGATGACGATTTAGGGCGAAAAACTCAAATTAAGGGTCCAGTAATCGGAAAAGAAAAGAACCTACTTGCAGCACAAAAACTAATACTTAGTGACCCCACTGAAAGTGATGCTAACACAATGTTTGCAGGAATAAAGAAATTTGATGAAGCGGAAAAAGAATTTAAAAATGTTGAAATTGTTACTATTACTGGAAAAGGAAAAATTGGACTTGCAGCAGATAAGGAAATTAATAGACAACTTGATATTTTAACTAAGGAATATTTAATTGATGGATGGATTTTGGTTACTGATGGAGCGGAAGATTCACAAGTTATTCCATTGCTTCAATCTAGGGGAAAAATAATTTCTACTGAAAAAGTAATTATTAGACAAGCGGAAGCGGTTGAATCAACTTACTATACAATAAAAGAAGTACTAAAGGATCCAGGAGTTGCACGTTTATTTTTAGGAGTACCAGGATTAATTTTACTTTCTTACTTCATTTTAGGGACTGCTTCATTTCAAGTAATGGCACTAATTGCAGGAGCTTATTTATTACTCAAAGGATTTGGAATAGAGGATAAATTGGTGGAGTATACTAGAATAATTACTGAAAGTTTAAGTGAGCAAAGAATTAGTTTTGTAATGTACATGGCAGCGGTACTAATCCCACTTGTTGGACTTTGGATGGTTTATATCCAACTCAATTCATCTGAATTTATTGATATCACACTTGATATTGCTAGTGCATTAAGAACATTTTATCCATTTATTGTATTTAGTGCAATAATGGTAATTGCAGGAAAAGCAACTGATTCAATTTATAGAAAAAGAGCTTACAAACTTGGAGATTATATTGTTCAAGCAATTTCAATTATTTGTGCATGGGCAATAATTGATGCAGGAACTTTAGTATTCTTGCGACAAACTGAACTAACTTGGTTACCAGCAAATATTATGATGAGTTTAATTATACTAATACTTTCAGTGAGACTAAGAAAAATATTTGATATAAGAGAGAAAGTGACTAAAATATTTGTTGGACTTAGTGCACTTGATGAAAAAGGAAATTATTTAGGAAAAGTAATTGAAACAAACAAAGCAAAGCAAACTATTGTTATCCAAGACAGCGAGAAGAATGCTAAGAGAATTGAAAAGAAAAGAAATGAATTTACTATTTCACAAGGAAGAATTGTTGTTACTGCATAAAATAAATAATCATCTTAAATAATTTTAAAAGAAAGTGAAAAAATGAATAATCAAACCTCATTGTTAATTGATGTTGGTACATCAACGGTTAAAATTTACACTTTAATTGCAGGAAAATTAAGTCACGTTAAAAACCAAACAATCTTTTTCAGTGAAGGATTTACCCCCGAAAAAGGAATTAGCGAAATTAACTTTTCAAAACTTTGCACGCTTGTTAATGAAATGAAAAGTATATATGATTCGTGCGAAATTAAAATATTTGCAACAGCCATTTTTCGAAAGTTTTTTGAAACATCAAAAAACAGTTTTTTAGAAGCATTCAAAATGCAAACAGGACTCCTTTTTACAATTATAAGTCATGCTGAAGAAAGCAAACTGCTTGAAGAAGCATACCTTGACAAAATCCCTTCAGAAAACATTATGCTAATAAACATTGGAGGTGGTTCAACAGAACTAATCTTCATGGAGAACAAAAAAACGCAAGAATTAATTAACCTAGACATCGGCGTAGGAACAATCCTAAAACAATTTCCTACTCTCGCAGAAGAAAAAACAAACACCCTTCCAAAAGAAGTAATTGATTTCGCACTAACAAAAATGCCAGTAGTAAAAAGTAAACAACGAACAGCATTTTACACAGGAGGAGAACTCAAATATATGCAACTAGCAAAATATCCTTTACAAAATAATACTATTTTCAATGATTTAGACCACCCCCAAGTTATATCCCTAAATGATTTTGCGCAAAAAAACAAAGAAATATTCCAAACTTCAATGAGTGAACTAAAAAAAATGATGCCAGAAAATCCAGACTGGATGATTGGTTCGCGCGCATGCTCTGGATTGGCAGAAAGTATTTGCCAACAATATGGGATCAGTCTAATTATCCCCTCAAATATGAATTTAATAAATGGGGTTGCAAAACGCATCAATGAGGTGAAAGAATGATAAAACATATTGTAATGTGGAAACTAAAAGATAGTGCTGAAGGAAATACTAAGTGGGTGAATGCACAATTAATTAAAGAGAAACTTGAAGGATTGAAAGGAAAAGTACCTCAAATAAAAAATATTCAAGTTGGAATTGCTTACCGACACGAAAATGAAGATTGGGATGTTGTTTTAATTAGCGAATTTGAATCAAAAGAAAAATTAAGTGAATACCAAAAGCACGCAGAGCACAATATTGCAAATGAATTTATTAAAAAAGTTAAATCAGAAAGAGCTTGTGTTGATTTTGAAGAAAAGTAACTACCCAAAAATTATTTTTTCACACAAGTTATCTTTTTAATTAATTCAAATACTTTCTTTACAGAGTTATTTTTCCCTAATAAATAAGCGTCATTATTTACAATCTCTTTTTTTAAAAAAGGAATTGTAAAAAATCTTGCATCATCAACTTCTTCTTTTTGCAAAACTAAATCCTTTACTAAACCATTATACTCTAAAAGAAAAACTGTAACAAACTCATTATTTATTATCCCATCATTAGCAAGAACATGCCATTTAAACGAAAAAACTTTTTTTAAATCAGTTTTTGAAATACTTAACCCAATTTCTTCTTTTACTTCACGAACTGCAACATCAACAATCTTTTCTTTAAACCCAACGTGCCCCCCAACACTAATATCCCATTTATCAGGAAACAATTTCTTGCACTTTGCTCGGTGTTGCAATAATACTTCCCCTTTTGAATTGTAAATCCAAACATGAACTGCGGGATGCCAAATACCTTGTGCATGAGCAACAGATTTCATTACTGATTTACCAGTACGCTTATTAGAAACTGGATCAATTATATCAACTAACTCGTCAGGCATAAATATAATTAAAAAATACTTAACTAAAAATTATAAAAAAAATAATTTAGTTTTTTGCTTTAGTGAGAATGGGTTTTAACAAAAGTTTTTTTGCAACACTCAAAATACTTTTTTTAGGATAAACTACTCTTGATAATTCTCTTAAAAATTGCTTTTTTTGTTTTGAATCTTCTAGAGCAACTTCTAAAACTTCAACTAGAGTTGAAACTGGAATTATTTTTACTTTTTCTAGTTCTTCTTTATTTACAACAATATCTCCTAAATTACTCTTTGGAACAATTATTTCCTTAAACCCTGCTTTAATTGCAGCACTTACTTTAGCTGAAACTCCACCAACTGGAAGAACTTCTCCTCTTACTGAAAGAGAACCAGTCATTGCAACAATTTGTCGAACAGGTAATTCTTCTGTTGCAGAAATAACTGCAGTAGCAATTGAAACACTTGCACTATCCCCTTCTACACCTTCATAAGTTTGAAGGAACTGAATGTGAATATCTTTCAAAAATTCTTTTCCACTAATTTTTTTGAAAATTACTGAAACATTTTGAACTGCT
>Ga0268276_1001879_pt1 | contig 19143 bp, 8 predicted proteins | sample saktaG_4_FD_190145 | JGI IMG/M metagenome (GOLD analysis project Ga0268276, IMG submission 190145) | Saline water microbial communities from Sakinaw Lake, British Columbia, Canada - sak_2010_1_5_45m | ecosystem: Environmental > Aquatic > Non-marine Saline and Alkaline > Saline ... | reverse complement strand
TGATACTTCAAATCATATACACTATGCGACGTCTTTCGGTAATTTTGCATAGTGCTAAATTAATCAATCTAAAGACTTCGCCTAAAGGCGAGGGATTTTCTCCCATTCCCAGAGTGGGACATTAATAATTGTTCACCTCCCGGCGGATCAAATTATACTGGTTGTACTGCTGTAACAGGATGCCATCCCTGGAATTATTGCATTGGAGATGAAAATACAATAAACACCTGGTGGTACGCATTGAGTACCAGCACTCTTTCTCTTGTACTTACATTTAAAAGAGTTCCCGGCAGTTTGGGTTCAATAACGGGACCGTCTATGGTTTGCCTGGGAGGTGGACAAAAATCTTATTCAGTTCCCAGTGACCCCAATTCCAATTCATACACCTGGACATGGCCAGCCGGAGTGACACCTGTATCCACTCCGCCGTATACAAATACTATAATCCTGAATTTTACCAATACTGCTGTTTCAGGGAATATAACAGTTTGCGGAACAAACAGTGATTGTGGAAATGGCCCTTTATCAACCCTGGCAGTTACAATATCCCCTCTTCCTTCCTTAACGACAAATCTCTCCCAAGTTACTTGTTCGGGCACCTCTTTTACGATCCCACTCACCTCTACACCTTCGGGGAGCACCTATACATGGGCAGCTCCGGCTCCAACCTGCTCTCCAAACATCGCTGCTCCATGCCCGCCCGGCAACACGGGTACCTCTATCTCCGGGACCGTGTCAGTTACGAATTTTAGCCAGGGAACTGTCACTTACCATGTGACCCCCAGTCTCAATGGCTGTTCTGGTGAGACGAAAAATCTGGTTTTAACAGTAAAACCTCTTCCCGATGTTTCCACTAATCCGCATGATTTCTCTTCCATCTGCGATGGCTTTTCTACCAACTTTTCTCTTAGCTCTTCCATCGCCTCAAGTACCTTGGCCTGGGACATCTTTTGTACCAATATTACATCTTGTCCCGCAAGTGGAACCGGTGCTTCCGGCGACATAATTTCAGATGTGCTGACACTCCATGATCCTTTAGCCTCTGGCACAGCCACATATCATATAACACCTGCTTTTGACGGATGTACCGGAATACCGGCAGATCACACCGTAACGGTGAACCCGATTCCCATAGTCACGCTTTCATCCTTTGTCCCGGTCTGCCTGAACACCCCTCCATTTTTGCTTTCAGGCGGTTCGCCAATTGGAGGAGAATACTGGCTAAACTCTGTTAAGATCACGCAATTCGATCCTGCACTTGCCGGGGTGGGAACACATACCATCGTTTACACATATATTGATGTTAATGGATGTACCAGCTCAGATAATAAAGATATTATCGTGCAAGACCTGATTACCCCTAATCTTAATGGAAACTCTACTGCCTGCCTGGGTGTTGAACAACCATTTACTACTGATGCCGGAATGATCTCCGGATCCTACCAATGGGTGGTCACACCCGATGGCAATATGGTTGCCGGCAGCTCTCCTGAAATAATCAATATAACCTGGCCAACAACCGGGTCCAAAACCATATCTGTTACCTATACTGATCCAAATGGATGCACAACCATTCCAGCCTACAAAACAGTACTGGTAAACGGCTTGCCAAATCCTTCACTGACCGGAAACTTCAATACGTGTGTCGGACAGGCCTATTCATACAACTCCGACCCTGGGATGTCGGGGTACAGTTGGAATGTGTCGGCGGGTAATTCTGTCACCTTTACCGATAACACTGCTGCTGCAACCTGGAATGTGATTGGCGCGAGTCAATGGATTGAGGTGAATTACTCAGATGCAAACGGTTGTTTTGCTGCCATTCCGGTTAGAATCCCTGTGAATGTCAATCCTTCACCTGATTTTGCCGTTACAGGGTTAGCCAATGTTTGCGCAGGCTCCAGTAGCTCTTATTCGTTGCCCTTGGGCGAGTCTGGAAACTGGTCTATTCTAACAAGCGGCGGATCAATATCGGGGCCATCCACCAATGTAAATTCGATCAGCGTCAATTGGTTTCCTACAACTAATCCGCCTCCCAGTCAATCCCTTCTTGTCGGTTACACGAATACTCTTGGGTGTTCCAACACAACAATTAAAACAGTTACAGTTCAGGCCCTGCCTGTCTCAACATTTACCTCCAGCACCCCATCACCGGTTTGCCAGGATTATCCTGCACCTTCCGTTTATACTGTTGATCCGGGCGGGCCTACATCAACATACTCATGGGTGGTTACTCCCCCTGCCAATGCCGCCATTGCAGACCCTGCTGCCAACCCTGCTGCCATTACCTGGAAACTCTCAGGAAGCTCACCACAAAACGCACTGCTTACCCTCAATGCCACTACTTTAGGCACTACTCCTGTCTGCAGCTCCAATTCATCCGTCTCCATTACCATTAATCCAAAGCCGCCTGCACAACTCACCCCGTGCTTCGAGCTGGTGACAAACCGTAGTGCCAAACGATTCCTCCTGAAAGGAGGGACTCCGCTGCTCACTTCAACACCGCTGCAGGGAGAGTACCTGAGTGATCCTTCAACTACTGCCTTATCCTCTGATGCCTCAGGAAACTTCTATTTTAACCCGGCTCTTGTTACCGGCACCAATACCAGAACCTTTGATATCACATACAGATACACTTCTTCCCAGTATGGGTGTATTGCAACCTCACCTTCTGCGACACTTACCGTTATGGCAGCTAATCCTGTCAGCTGCAGCGGCTCCATGACAGATGTCCGTGACGGGACAGTATACACCACTGCCCTGTTGCCTGATGGGAGGTGCTGGATGACAAAGAATCTCCGGTATGGCACGGCACTCTCTCCTTCAACCGTACCTCAAACCGACAACTGCACGGTTGAAAAATACTGTCTCTCTTCCGATCCGGCATGTACTGCAAACGGAGGATTTTATCAGTGGGATGAACTCATCCAGTTTGGCAACACCGATGGGCCTGCGTACCAGGGTGTTTGCCCCCCGGGGTGGCATATCCCGACACAGCAGGAGTGGCAGAGCCTGATCAACAGCCTGGCAGGGCTTACCCCCGGAGATGGTGTGGCCGGAGGGTATCTTAAAGATCAGAATCAGGCCAATGGCTTCCGGGTCTTACTCAAAGGCATCTATTATCTCAACAACACATGGGCTTTTATAACTGGTAACAGTCTTACCGCAACCATGTTCTGGACATCAACACCCAATGGATCCAATCGTGCAATTGCCAGAGGAATGAACAACTACAATTATAGCGTATCTTTCTATCCCTCCTCCAGAGCCAATGCATTTCCAGTGAGATGTGTGAAAGATTGATAAAAAGTGAAAAAAATTGCATTCATCCTTCTTTTATTTTCAGGTATTTGCTTACCGGTCTTAGTATTGGCGCAAGTAAGTATTATAGGAGGTTCAGCAATTTCAATGAGTCCTGAAGAGTTTATCAACACATACCTCATGGGAAACGGGGTAACCGTTGTCCCAGGAAGCGCTACTTTCAATGGGACTACTGTCCCGATAAACGCAAATCCAGCATTAACTGCAAACCAAATAGGGACGTTCTTTACAGACGGCTCGGCATTTAACAAACTGCAACTCAGTGGGGGTATTATACTTTGCTCAGGAAATGTATTGAACGCAGCAACATCAAGCCAGGGCTGTTTTCCACCTTCCACTTGCCCTGTTGCAAGCACATCGACAGGATCGGGAAATGATCCCGACCTCAATGTACTCATGCAACCTGCAACATCCAATGATAAAGCTATTTTGGAATTTGATTTTATTCCACAAACCGACATTGTATCTTTCCGTTTTGTTTTTGCTTCAGAAGAGTTTGACCAGTATTGCAATCAATATAATGATGCATTTGGTTTCCTGATAAGCGGGCCAGGATGTGGAACGACCCCTCCGAATATATTTTCCAACAATGCGGAAAATATTGCCTTGCTGCCAAACACGACCGATTATGTTACCATTAATAATATCTGCGCCAACAAGCCTCTCTATTCGTGGTGTAACTTAACAGATTTATCCTGTCAATCTGGCAGTGGCCCGGAATTTTCATACAACCGTTTTACCTATGTTTTTACTGCCTCCAAGGTTGTAGTTGCCTGTTCAACATACCACATGAAGATATGCATTGGAGATGCCGGGGATAGTGCTTACGATTCAGGTGTTTTCCTTGAACAAAACAGTTTTTCAAGCAATAACATCACATTCAACAATATATATAGCTTCCCCGATCTGGGAGATTTCGGGGTTGAAGGGTGCAGCAATGCAATTGTGACATTTCAGCTGGCACAGCCGGCACTCGTTGATGTAACGATTGATTTTACACTTGGAGGAACTGCCATTCCGGATGGCCCAGGTGTACCAAATCCAGATTATGGAATAACACCAATTCCTACCGGCACACCATTCCCAACAAGTATTACCATTCCTGCAGGTCAATCCTCAGCCGATATTACAATCTATCCTTATATGGATAGTGACTATCTGGAACCCGACGAGACTGTCACATTTACTGTATTTGTAATTACCTGTGACGAAACTAACTCCTCTACCAATACCATCACAATCAAAAACAATACTCCATTTTCGGTTGCGATCAGCTCCCCGTCCACTGTTTGCGAAGGTGAATCTGTTACCTTAACGGCGGTTCCTTCCGGGGGACAACCCATCTACACATATTTATGGAATAATGGCTCAACGAATAATCCCGAAACTGTTAATCCACCATTAGGTTCGAATACATATAGTTTGATTGCTACGGATGGATGCACTGAAACATCCTCTGCCTCAACTGTCGTTCAAGTGAACCCCTTACCTCCCGATCCAATCATCAGTGGCCCAACAGTGGTATGCGAGGGTGTTACTTGCCAGTATACTACGCAACCAGGTATGACCTCCTACGATTGGACTGGTACTACCGGAACAATCATTAATGGAGGAACAAGTACTGATAATTTTATAGAGGTCGTTTGGGATAATGTAAATCCCCAACTTGTCAGGGTTACATATTCTTCGGCACTAGATTGTTCTGCACTAAACTCGGGGGAATTAACTATTACTGTAGCTACTTTTGAGACTCCCATAATCAGCGGAGTACCCGAGATTTGTCCGGGTGTGAATACAACCTTCACCACACAAAGTGGCATGCAAAACTACCTCTGGAGTTATCCGGGGGCTGTTTTGGTCAGGGGTGGAGGGTTAACCGACGATTTCATCGAGCTTAAATGGCCGCTACCAGGACCAACGTCAATTTCGGCCAATTTTACCAATTCGGATGGCTGTACCGCCACTTCACCAACTGAATTCAACGTTACTGTCAATCCCATTCCCAATGTTGTTCCGGCAACTCCTTCACCAGTGATCATTTGTTCAGGAACAAATGCCCAGGTAGCACTCTCCTCCTCTGTTCCAGGTACTGAGGCCATCACTACCTTTGCCTGGACTGCTTCCGGAAATGCTACTACTGTTACACCTGATCCATCCACAATCTCCGGATCGGGCGATATCTTACAGAACCTTGCCAACGCAGGCAACATTGCCGAACCCGTTGTCTTTCATATTTTGCCAACTGCCGCCGGCTGTTCCCCTAATGTGCCTGCCGACTTTACTTTTAATGTAAACCCAGTCCCCGTCACCCAGTCTTCACCAGGCTCCCAGCAGATCATCTGCAGCGCAACCAGTACACTGCCCATCACCTTGCAAACAAATGTCTTAGGCCTTTCGCCAACCTATGCCTGGACTTCCTTGTGTGATCCACTGATTACAAACTGTCCGCCGACAAGTGGAAATTCTAATCCTGTTGCTTCATTTACACCTGGCAATCCTACCCTTTCACAGAAAACCATTACCTTCAGTATCGTTGCTTCACTGACTGCCACTACCGGTGTTTGTCCGGGTCCGGAGTTGGTGTATACGATCCTGGTCAATCCCCTGCCCATCTCAACATTTACCTCCAGCACCCCATCACCGGTTTGCCAGGATTTTCCTACACCTTCTTTCTACACCGTTGATCCGGGCGGACCTGCATCAACATACTCATGGGTGGTTACTCCCCCTGCCAATGCTGTCATTGCAGACCCTACAGCCAACCCTGCCTCCATTACCTGGAAGCTTGCCGGAAGCTCGCCACAAAACGCACTGCTTACCCTTACTGCTGTGACATCCGGTCCCGACCCTGTTTGCACCACAAACTCATCAGCCTCCGTTACTATTAATCCAAAGCCACCTGCACAACTCACCCCCTGCTTCGAGCTGGTGACAAACCGCAGTGCCAAACGATTCCTCCTGAAAGGAGGGACTCCGCTGCTCACTTCAACACCGCTGCAGGGAGAGTACCTGAGTGATCCTTCAACTACTGCCCTATCCTCTGATGCCTCAGGAAACTTCTATTTTAACCCGGCTCTTGTTACCGGCACCAATACCAGAACCTTTGATATCACATACAGATACACATCTTCCCAGTATGGGTGCATTGCAACCTCACCTTCTGCGACACTTACCGTTATGGCAGCTAACCCTCCCTGCAGCGGCTCCATGACAGATGTCCGCGACGGAACGGTATACACCACTGCCCTGTTGCCTGATGGGAGGTGCTGGATGACAAAGAATCTCCGGTATGGCACGCCCCTCTCTCCCTCAACCGTACCTCAAACCGACAACTGCACGGTTGAAAAATACTGTCTCTCTTCCGATCCGGCATGTACTGCAAACGGAGGATTTTATCAGTGGGATGAACTCATCCAGTTTGGCAACACCGATGGACCTGCGTACCAGGGTGTTTGCCCCCCGGGGTGGCATATCCCGACACAGCAGGAGTGGCAGAGCCTGATCAACAGCATGGCAGGGTTTACCCCCGGAGATGGTGTGGCCGGAGGGTATCTTAAAGATCAGAATCAGGCCAATGGCTTCCGTGCTTTACTTAAAGGCATGTATTATCTTAACAACACATGGGCTTTTATCTCTGGCAACAGCCTTACCGCAACCATGTTCTGGACTTCAACACCCAGCGGATCCAATCGTGCCATCGCAAGAGGAATGAACAACTACAATTATAGCGTATCTTTCTATCCATCCTCAAGAACCAATGCATTCACTGTGAGATGCGTGAAAGATTGACAAGTGACTGTAAATTGTTGAAGAGTTGTCGGACAATAAGAGAGTTGGACAACAAAGTCGATTATGAAACTGAAGAAAAATTCTGGATATTTCCAATCAATATGGGGTAAATCACTTTTTTTATTCCTCTTCTCTTCTATTACCATACTTCTTCCAGCTCAAGTTGTTATTACTGGAGATGATATTGTTTGTGATGGCGAACCTGCCGCCCTTCATGCCGAGGTAACCGGTATTGATATTGGAACAACCAGTTATAATTTTACACTAGTCGATTTCGAAACTCATCCTCCTTTTTCTGGAGGGGCAGCAATTGATCCCGACTTTATTAATTGCAATACAAATTATGATGATTGCTGGGCCGGGGGAACACCACCCAATCATAGTGGATATAATATTGGTTTTACATTTTGTTTTTTTAATGAACAGTATACAAAATTCTATGTTGGATCGAACGGATGGATTGGGTTTACTGACCCAACCGGGCATTCATGGACAACATATACTGCTACCCCGATACCAAACACAAATCCTAACGTTCCCAAGAACTGTATCTTCGCACCATGGCAGGATTGGTGGCCTGGATATAATGGTGCAGGCCCTAATGTATTCTATTATACGACAGGATCAGCTCCTAACCGAAAATTGGTTGTCTACTGGATTGAGTGTCCGTTATATGGATGCCCCAATGATGTTAGATCACGGGGCACATTTATGATTGTTCTGAATGAAGGGACCAGTGTTGTTGAGAATTTCCTGCAGTACAAACCTAATTGTACATCATCCAACGAGGGGTCAACTCAGGGTGTTCACAATGCCGATGGGACCATTGCTTTCACTGCTACCGGCAGAAATTACCAGGTATGGGAAGCATTCAATGAGGGTACCCGTTTTGAACCCAGCGGGATAACATGGTACAAGGACATATATCCCGGAGGCAATATTGTTGGCTATGGACCTGATATCATTGTCAATCCAACTGTTACGACTCAGTACTTTGCGGTAATAGGCACCTGCAATGGAGGAACCGCCACCGGCTCATTCACAGTGACAGTAAATCCTGCCCCCACCACCCCAATCATATCGGGTTTATCAGTCGCATGCCAAGATGTTGTTTGCCAGTATACTACCCTCCCTGGAATGACATCTTACGATTGGACCGGTACTACCGGAACAATAACTGGAGGTGGAACTTCTGCTGATAACTATATCGATGTAGTTTGGAATACTCTGGGCCCCCAACTTGTCAGGGTTACTTATTCTTCGGCAGAAGGATGCCCAGCATTAAACCCGGGGGAGTTAACTATTACTGTAGCTACTTTTGAGACTCCCATTATCAGCGGAGTACCCGAGATTTGTCCGGGTGTGAATACAACCTTCACCACCCAAAGTGGTATGCAAAACTATCTCTGGAGTTATCCGGGGGCTGTTTTGGTTAGCGGGGGGGGGACTTCTGACGATTTCATTGAGGTTAACTGGATGACATCGGGAACAAAAACAATTTCGGCTAATTTCACAAATGCCAATGGCTGTACAGCCACTTCACCAACTGAATTCAACGTTACTGTCAATCCCATTCCCAATGTTGTTCCAGCAACTCCTTCACCAGTGATCATTTGTTCAGGAACAAATGCCCAGGTAGCACTCTCCTCCTCTGTTCCAGGTACTGAGGCCATCACTACCTTTGCCTGGACTGCTTCCGGAAATGCTACTACTGTTACACCTGATCCATCCACAATCTCCGGATCGGGCGATATCTTACAGAACCTTGCCAACGCAGGCAACATTGCCGAACCCGTTGTCTTTCATATTTTGCCAACTGCCGCCGGCTGTTCCCCTAATGTGCCTGCCGACTTTACTTTTAATGTAAACCCAGTCCCCGTCACCCAGTCTTCACCAGGCTCCCAGCAGATCATCTGCAGCGCAACCAGTACACTGCCCATCACCTTGCAAACAAATGTCTTAGGCCTTTCGCCAACCTATGCCTGGACTTCCTTGTGTGATCCACTGATTACAAACTGTCCGCCGACAAGTGGAAATTCTAATCCTGTTGCTTCATTTACACCTGGCAATCCTACCCTTTCACAGAAAACCATTACCTTCAGTATCGTTGCTTCACTGACTGCCACTACCGGTGTTTGTCCGGGTCCGGAGTTGGTGTATACGATCCTGGTCAATCCCCTGCCCATCTCAACATTTACCTCCAGCACCCCATCACCGGTTTGCCAGGATTTTCCTACACCTTCTTTCTACACCGTTGATCCGGGCGGACCTGCATCAACATACTCATGGGTGGTTACTCCCCCTGCCAATGCTGTCATTGCAGACCCTACAGCCAACCCTGCCTCCATTACCTGGAAGCTTGCCGGAAGCTCGCCACAAAACGCACTGCTTACCCTTACTGCTGTGACATCCGGTCCCGACCCTGTTTGCACCACAAACTCATCAGCCTCCGTTACTATTAATCCAAAGCCACCTGCACAACTCACCCCCTGCTTCGAGCTGGTGACAAACCGCAGTGCCAAACGATTCCTCCTGAAAGGAGGGACTCCGCTGCTCACTTCAACACCGCTGCAGGGAGAGTACCTGAGTGATCCTTCAACTACTGCCCTATCCTCTGATGCCTCAGGAAACTTCTATTTTAACCCGGCTCTTGTTACCGGCACCAATACCAGAACCTTTGATATCACATACAGATACACATCTTCCCAGTATGGGTGCATTGCAACCTCACCTTCTGCGACACTTACCGTTATGGCAGCTAACCCTCCCTGCAGCGGCTCCATGACAGATGTCCGCGACGGAACGGTATACACCACTGCCCTGTTGCCTGATGGGAGGTGCTGGATGACAAAGAATCTCCGGTATGGCACGCCCCTCTCTCCCTCAACCGTACCTCAAACCGACAACTGCACGGTTGAAAAATACTGTCTCTCTTCCGATCCGGCATGTACTGCAAACGGCGGATTTTACCAGTGGGATGAACTCATCCAGTTTGGCAACACCGATGGTCCTGCGTACCAGGGTGTTTGTCCCCCGGGGTGGCATATCCCTACCCAGCAGGAGTGGCAGAGCCTGATCAACAGCCTGACAGGGCTTACCCCCGGAGATGGTGTGGCCGGAGGGTATCTTAAAGATCAGAATCAGGCCAATGGCTTCCGGGCCTTACTCAAAGGCATCTATTATCTTAACAACACATGGGCTTTTATCTCTGGCAACAGCCTTACCGCAACCATGTTCTGGACTTCAACTCCCAGCGGATCCAATCGTGCCATTGCCAGAGGAATGAACAAATACAACAACAGCGTATCGCTCTATCCATCCTCCAGAGCCAATGCATTTAACATACGGTGTGTAAAAGATTAACTTAATCCTGCTAAATTTGCACAAGAATAAATTCAACACTATGAAAAAATCACTTTTGATCATACCTGGCATCATGGTAATACTCCTCGTTATTTTCTTTGGATGCAAAAAGAATACTACCGTTGAACCCTGCGATAATACAGGACGAATCTGTATTACCAATAAACTGGATTCTATTGCTACGATCCAGATTGTTCAGACGAATCGAGTGTTTGATCTTGACAGGGATTATATGGAGTGTTTAGTCGTAACAGGCGATAACCCATATAATTTCAAGATTTCCTGCAATACGTTCTATCTTGACACCACCATCATGATCCTGTCATGTGATGACCTCCAGTTAATCCTGGAGTAACTACCGGTCGAACTGTACCTTATTGCAGAAGAAGACCATCCGTTTGTCATTTCCCCCTTTCGAAATGTCTCTGATCTCCTGGTATCCATAGCAGAGAAAATAATCTTCATACCAATGCACCATCCTGCTTCTATACTCCTCGAGCAGCTTATCGTTGGTTGACATCAGCTCCAGGTCGGAGAAAGTGCTCTTTTCAACTGTTTCAGAATCCCGGATAATACCACAAGCAATCTTTCCTTCACTGAGGTAGGTAAGAATGATCTCGTCGCCAGAAGGGTAAAGAGTCACTTTTGGTTTTAGGGTAAATGAAAGCAGGTTTCTTATACTCATAGCATTGTCCCATAACATTTTACCCTCTTTATCAAACGAAGCCATAATGATTCCTGTGAACCTGTATCCGTCAAAAACTGAGTAAGTGTTCGTATATGGCCGGCCATAAAAATCATAATCGGTAAAGGACTCTGAGTGGTATTGAGGGGTATACGCCTCGGCAGCAACAATGTACTGATTGTTCCAGGGAAAAATATCGTGAAGCAGCAGAGAGAAATCAAGTGAGTACTTCTGGTCGGGGCGGTTCTTTTTCATACTTTTCTTCCTAAGACTAAGGATATCTTCTTCACTAAGAAGCTGCTTTATATTTTTCATATCCAAAAAGTTATAATAATCGATCGATTTCTGGACGTTAGAAGTAAAAGATGAAAATGCAAAACCGGTCGATTCAACATCTTTTTCTTTTGACCCTGCAGGGCTCGCAGAATAGGTACCGGCTATAAGGGTTTCAGAATCGCCTGTGCGAATCTCGGTAACTTTTATAAACTCATTCGAGATATTATTCGTATTTATTTTTGTCTCAAATTCTTGTGTCCCATCCGGCCGGTACCTGCAAAAATAGAGTTCCGCTGTTCGTTTTGACAGAGTCTTGGAAATAAGCATGGAAAGATTCATCGTAACCGGATCTGCCGATAGGTGGAGAAGTGTTGTTTTATCATTTGGCATCAAGGGAATTACAGTGGGTTGCCCGGTGGGAAGATCCATAATGAGAACTGAAGAGATATTCGCCTCGCTATTCAGCCCGAGAATTGCTTTCCGGCCAATAACTTCAAATGAACTAATACTTCCCTGATCCGAAGTCTTGCCATTATTCAGAATAAATGAACCCGATTGAAGTGCGACACGCAGAATCTGAAAATTGACATCTCTATTTCTGTTTTTTTTATCCGATTCGAAACAGAAATAAACTGTGTCTTTCTCAACTGTGACATCTTTGTAATCCAGTGATGATAAGATTGGAGCGGATTTAATCCAGATCTTTTGAAGGTTTTTGTCGTAAAAGATAAAGTACCACTTGTAAGCATTATCGGTTGGCACCTCAAGGGTTTTATAAAAAAGGATCATCCCTGCGGAGTCGCAAGGGATGATCCTGAAGGTCTCTTTTTCTGACTGAGCCGGGATTTCAATTCGCAACGGCTTGTCGGTTAATGTAAATGGGTCCTTTGTTTGCCCGGATACCAAGCATGTAAACCAAAACAACAAGGCAGTTAAAAGACCATAACGACACATTCAGAAAGAGTATTACTAGTCTTTTATAAGTTTCTTGATGCCTGTGATCCCCATTGATCCTGTTACCCTGACAAAATAGACCCCTGCCGGCAGATCGTCGCACGCGATCACGCCTGAGGTTCCTGAGATCCGTTGCTGTTTGACCTCTGAACCAAGAATAGACAATATGGTTACCTCTTTTTGATCAGAATCGGGGAATGATAGTGTAATCTTATCTTTGGCAGGATTGGGGTACAAGCTGAATGAGTAGTCTCTCTTTTGCTGATCTGAAATACCAATCATAACTTCACCGGTAATAAGGATTTCATCCACCTCCCATGTTTTAGCGTCAGAGGCATCTGAAATGTATTTGAATCCCACATAGACACTGTTCCCCACTATCCCTGAGATATTAACGGCTCCCGAAGGTGTCCAGGCCCATCCACCAGCAGAAAACGTAGCTGTAAGGTCTATCCATTCATAGTCATTAGGATCTCCTGTACCATCATACTCATTTGAGATCTTCACTTCAAGATCGGCGCCGGTGTAGTTAGCCGCTGTCTGAAATGTCAGTTGCTCATTGATATACGTGTCGAAATTCATAGCCGGTGATATGAGCCAGTCTTCATTCACAACAGCTCCTCCGCCATATCCACTCATCTTAGCACAAGGAGATCCAGCAATGCCATGAATTGAATCGATCAGCCAGAATTGCTGCATTCCTATAATGTTTTTCTGCATCCAGGTTCCCAGGCTGAAATCATTAAAGTTTTCATAATTGATAATAACGATATTCGGTGTTGTTGCCATCACAGAGGGAGGGGTACCATCTGTTTTGTAGTTGATATTCGCTCCGGTATTGGTATAAGGGAATATTTTAAAATAGAAGGGCTGGTTGCTTGGGAGATCATAAAATGTATAGGTTTCAACCCCATTAAGAATATTCATAGCTGCTGTACCATCACTTAGGTCAGGATCGTCAGCAACCGGAGTCCCGTCGACCGGAAGCGTGATGTTATCCTGATTGCTTGCCTTTATCAGGTAAGCCGTTGGGATCTGTGTTCCGGTGGCATCTGTCCATGCGAGGGAAATAGAAAACGGGTAAGCTGTTGCTGCAAACTCTGTGGGATAATTGGAAGGTTCGGGCAGCGGTCCTCCTGAAAAAGCAGTCCAGGTGATATTATCGATGGCTACTTGTCCGGAAGAAGTATTTTGCTGTTTGAAATCCAGTGTAAAATCTCCCGGAGATTCCACGAGGATTGGTCCCGAGTTCAATACAACACCCTGCTGGCCCGAACTAGTGACTGTTGCCACCAGCAATCCATTCACATAGACATCCAGATTGACATTGGTCGAGAAGCCCTGCATATAATCAAAGCTGAGTGTCCCGCAACCATTATTCAGCATTCCCGAAACGACTTCAGATACAGGTGTGCGGTCTTTCCCTAAACAAGGAGTAGGTGCAGTAACAACTACATCTCCACGGCACTGCCAGTAAGTCCAGGTAGATCCGTCCTGTCCGATAAAGGTACCGTCCTGATAGGAATTACCTGTCTCCGGATAATTGGCAAAGTTTTCCGTTCCCTGTGCAAACAACAGGGTAGCAGAGATAAAAAATGTGAGGAAAATGATGGTACGTTTCATAGTATTTGTCTTATTAATTGTTATTGAATAACCACTATTTTAATGCCCGATGTTCCCTTATCAAGATCAATGACCCGAACGAAATAGATCCCGGCTTTATATCCTGCAGCAGGTATCTGAATCTTCTGTATGACTGATTCGGTTGTATAGACTTCATGTCCGAGCTCAGTAATCAGAGATACCGAATAATGTGACAGAAGAGGGAGGGAGACAGTAAAAGAACCATCTGTAACCGGATTGGGATAGATTGCGAATGGCACACGGTTTCCATCTGAGGAGATCGAACTCGGCCCCACTTCGATATACTCAACTCTGACAAGGGTATTTTGCCCGGCAATATTGGATACTTTCAATGTGACATCGAAAATCCCCATGTTGTTGTACTGTACTGCAGGCGGGACTGCCCCGGAAAAAGTTCCAGGCTCCCCTCCTTCAAAGGTCCACTCATAGGAATCAATCGTTCCGGTAGATGCATCAGTAAAGTTTACGGTACCTCCAACCACGATTGTAGTATCATCAGCCGAAAAATCTGCAACAGGAGGATACGAGCACCCTTCAAGTGGTGTTGCCCAAATAGTATCTCCGGCTCCGTTCACCGCAGCAAATTCAATGGCATGACGCCAACTTTCAGGTAATGCATTATTTGAGCTTGGATCACAAAGTTCAAGGGAGGATCCCCATCCGTCGGCAAGGGTATCCCATGGAAGAGCATCGTCGAAGAAGACGGAATCTATCACATTTCCTGTTGGCTCATTCAGCACAATCTCTTCACCACCGTTGTTCAGGGCTCCGCTGGTCCACTCCAGACTTGGAACGCCGAAGGTGTTTTGTATTGCCTGAGAACTCACGGACACAAGCACATACTCTCCTGGCTGAAGGGTGTAACTTGGGAATGTGAAGACAACTCCTTTTGAAAAGTAGAAGTTCTCCAGATTCACTGCTTGAGTATCGTTGTTATAGAGTTCAATATATTCAGAAGAATCTGTACCGCTTTCAGGGGGGTTGTACATGATCTCGGTAATTACGATATCGGCATCTACCGGGGCATCCACTGTAATATATCCCATTTTGCAAAGAACATCCGTTCCGTAAGCATTGGTAACTGTAAGGCATACATTGTACACCCCGGGGTACTCCCACATGATATTCGCCGGATTTTCATCGGTTGATGTCATTGGGTTTCCTCCCACAAAGCTCCAGTTCCATGTATCCGGGCAATATTCAGATGCATCGAAGAAGTTGATTGTTTCTCCAATCATGATTGAGGTTGTACTGGCCCAGAAATCGGGGATAGGAGGTTCCGGATCACATAATGTAGTGAATGTCACGTCATCTCCATAGGATGTGCCAAGTGCACTGGTAGCGTAAGCCCTTACATGATAAGTAGTTTGAGGAGAGAGTCCGGAAATGTCGCTGGTGAAGGGGCCTATAGTTCCCGGTTCGACAGTAAATGGCCCGCTCAGTGAGGGGCTGGGTGCCGTTCCGTAGCAAAGACCTCGTGCTATGATAGGAGAACCTCCATCGTCGGTCACATCACCTCCGCCAGTTACCGAAACATTTGTCAGATTCGTAAAGGTAAGGTCGGTCACAACAGTAGGACCGTAAAAATCGGGAACTCCAACAACCAGGATTTCATCCACTTCCCACGTAGCAGCAGCTGAACTTGTGCTGGTATACTTGAAAGCTATGTAGATATCGGAACCTGAGGTAGTAGAGACGTCAAGCGTACCAGAGGGGGTCCATGTCCATCCCCCGGGGCAAAGAACCGGGGTAAGCAGGGCCCAGGCAGCAAGATTGGGGTCGCCGGTTCCAACGTAATCGCTGGAGATAAAGACCTCCATATCAGGGCCTGTGTAGTTTTTTGCCGACTGAAAACGAAAGAGTTCATTGGTATAGTGGTTGAAATTCATGGAGGGAGAGATCAGCCAATCCTCATTGGCCACGGCTCCTCCCGAGTATCCGTTCATTTTGGCACATGGTGTCCCCAAAACTCCATTGGTCATATCAATACCCCATATCTGGGCTCCGGTCACACTGTGCTGTGTCCACGTACCAAGAGTTCCAATACTGAAGTCCTCCTCGTTGATAATTACAACGTCGGGTGTAGTTGCCGAGGCTGAGGGAGGGGTGCCGTCGGTTTTATAGTTGATGGACGGCCCGCCATTGGTGTAAGGGAAAATCTTGAAGTAGTAAGTTGTGTTTGTCGGAAGGTCAAGGAAAGAGGCGACTTCAACCCCCTGAGAGATATTAAGGGCTGCTGACCCATCGGAAAGGTTGAGGTCATCACTAACAGGAGTGCCATCGATTGGAGCAGTGATGTTATCAATGTCACTGGCCAGAATAAGGTATGCAGATGGAGCCTGGCCTCCAGTGGCATCTGTCCAGCTCAGGTATATTTCAAAAATATCGGGAGTTGCCAGAAATGCTGTTGGATAATTGGCTGGCTCGGGATCTACTGCGCCAGTGAGTGTTTGGTTGGCATTGAGAGCCCCCGGAGTTTCAGCCAGTGGAGCCTGCCATGTAAAGGCGCCATAGTTCGACCCGGAACCACCAAGCTGAAGCGATTGTCCGACAGGTGTTGAGGATGTTTCAGCTACTCCGATGTCCGTGGAAGTTGCCCCATTCGCAGGGCCGTTCGTAGCTGTAAACGAGCCTTCATAACTCAAAAACTGGCCGGTGATAAGGACACCCATGTAACTGAGGGCTAACCCGTCAGGGGATCCATTCTGGATTCCATTGGAAGGGTAAGTGTAATAATAAAACGTATACCCTGAGATTGTAGCTCCCACAGTGAACTGATTCAGCGTCTTTGTGTCATAACTGGCTCCGCCACTTCCGTTATACAACGTGACTGTGAAGTTCGACAAAGTAAACGTACCGGCATTCTGCAGTACAACCTCCACAAATTCACCGACATCAGTGCCGGCATTGTCGTAATGAATTTCATTAATCCAGGTATTCTGGGCAGTGAGACCAAATGAAAAACCTACTGTTGCCAGAATAATAAAAAGTACTTTTTTTACACGCATAAGGCTTCTTTTTTAATACAAATTAGGATGATTCTAATGCACGTTATGAAAGTAAACGTTTTATCAATTCCAGCCAAATCTTTTGATAAATTGTTAAAAAAAAGACCGGCTCACATGAGCCGGTCTTTACTGACAACGTTAAATTCATCTATTTTTTATCGTCGACCTCTTCAAAGTCAACATCTGTAACTTCATCGTCAGAAGGTCCCTGGGATTGTCCGGGATCGCCCTGAGGTGCTCCCTGTTGCCCAGGCTGAGGTTCAGCCTGAGAGGTATTTTGATACATCTCCTGGCTGGCGGCCTGCCATATAGCATTCAAGTTGGCCATTGCACCGTCGATACCAGGAAAGTCGCGGTTCTTATGAGCAGTTTTAAGTGCATCAAGGGCTTTTTCTATCTCACCCTTTTTATCAGCCGGAACTTTGTCACCAAACTCCTTTAACTGTTTTTCTGTTTGGAAAATCAATGAATCAGCAGTATTCAGCTTATCCATCTCCTCCTTCATTTTCTTGTCGGAATCAGCGTTGACCTGTGCTTCGTCTTTCATCCGTTTGATCTCATCATCTGAAAGACCAGAGGATGCTTCGATCCGGATATTCTGTGACTTGTTTGTAGCTTTGTCTTTAGCTGTTACGTTGAGGATACCATTGGCATCAATGTCAAAAATCACTTCAATTTGAGGGACACCTCTCTGAGCGGGTGGGATTCCATCGAGATGGAACCGTCCAATGCTCTTATTCTGATTGGCCATAGGGCGTTCACCTTGTAATATATGGATCTCGACAGATGTCTGGCTATCAGCCGCCGTGGAGAAAACTTCCGATTTCCGTGTAGGGATTGTTGTATTCGATTCGATCAAACGAGTCATAACTCCACCGAGTGTTTCAATCCCCAAGGATAGCGGGGTAACATCAAGCAGCAACACATCTTTGACTTCACCGGTGAGCACACCACCCTGAATCGCAGCTCCGATAGCTACAACTTCATCAGGATTTACGCCTTTTGATGGCTCTTTCCCAAAGAAATCCTTTACAATTTTCTGAATTGCAGGGATACGGGTTGAACCGCCAACAAGGATAACCTCATTGATGTCAGAGGCTTTCAGTCCTGCATCGGCCAGTGCTTTGCGGCAGGGCTCTACGGTTGCCTGCATGAGCGGGTCAATCAATTGTTCCAATTTTGACCGGCTAAGTTTTTTCACGAGGTGTTTTGGCACTCCATCTACCGGCATAATATACGGAAGGTTTATCTCTGTCTCTGTTGAACTGGATAATTCTATCTTGGCTTTTTCAGCAGCCTCTTTCAGTCGCTGTAATGCCATCGGGTCTTTACGAAGATCGAGTCCTTCATCTTTCTGGAACTCGTCGGCCAGCCAGTTGATGATTTCGTGATCAAAATCGTCTCCCCCAAGGTGGGTGTTTCCGTTTGTCGACTTTACCTCAAACACACCGTCACCCAACTCCAGGATAGAGATATCGAAGGTGCCGCCGCCAAGGTCGTAAACTGCCACTTTAATGTCTTTATGTTTCTTTTCAAGTCCATAAGCAAGAGCCGCAGCAGTTGGTTCATTGATGATACGCTTGACATCCAGTCCGGCGATCTCTCCAGCCTCTTTTGTAGCCTGACGCTGAGAATCGCTGAAGTATGCGGGTACGGTAATAACAGCCTCTTTGATCTCGGTCCCAAGATAATCCTCTGCAGTCTTTTTCATCTTCTGCAGAATCATGGCAGAGATCTCCTGAGGTGAATATTCCTTATCTCCAATCTTGACGCGTGGCGTGTTGTTCTCGCCGCGAACCACGTTATAGGGAACCCGTTTGATCTCTTTGGTAACCTGGTCAAAGGATTCTCCCATAAAACGTTTAATCGAAAATATTGTATTTGTCGGATTGGTGATTGCCTGGCGTTTGGCCGGGTCCCCAACCTTTCGCTCCCCATTATCGGTAAAAGCAACAACGGATGGAGTTGTTCTCCTGCCTTCACTGTTAGGGATTACAACAGGTTCGCTCCCTTCCATCACAGCAACGCATGAGTTCGTAGTTCCTAAGTCAATTCCAATTATTTTTCCCATGATGAATTCAATTATTTTAAAATACTGTTTGG
>Ga0268276_1001877_pt1 | contig 19146 bp, 20 predicted proteins | sample saktaG_4_FD_190145 | JGI IMG/M metagenome (GOLD analysis project Ga0268276, IMG submission 190145) | Saline water microbial communities from Sakinaw Lake, British Columbia, Canada - sak_2010_1_5_45m | ecosystem: Environmental > Aquatic > Non-marine Saline and Alkaline > Saline ... | reverse complement strand
ATCCATCGTATCTTACGTTGATTAAGCACCGCCATACTTTCACCAAAAGATGGTGGTGCCGTTAATTTCTTAGAGCGGACATTATATCGGGATAAGACATCAAAATTTCTACTTAATAAGTAATAAATATGGATTTAACATTAATTTGTGAATAGTTTTTATTGAAATAATTGAAGGTATTTGTAGATGGTTGAAATACGAAGTGTAGAAAAAAATGATATTAAGGGAGTATATCACTTAATGAATATTGGTGTTAGAGAAGGAACTCTTTTGAAACGATCAAAAAAGGAATTGCTTTCGTTAGTAAAGAATAGTTTCATTGTTGGTGCGTTTGATAATGATAAATTAGTTGGAATGGCGATTTTGGATTTTTATTGTAAAAGATTATCCGAACTTCGATCAATAATTGTTCTTGAAGATTATCGTAGTCAGGGCGTTGGAAAGGAATTGGTTAAAGGAATAATAAAAAAAGCAAAATCTTTGCATGTAAAAGAATTAATGACAATTACTTTGCAGGAAAAGAAAGAATATTTTACTAAATTTGGTTTCTTTGAAGCGGTTCATGGTTTTAAAGTTGCTTTGTTTAAAAAACTTTGAAACTAAGTTGAATATTTATTGTAAATTATTGTAATTTAAAAAATTAAATTCAAAGATAATAATTAATGAAAGAGTGAATTTTCAAAATAGTTAAGTTTATTTACTTCTTTTTTCTTTCAATGTGCATGGCAAATCGTACAACAATTAAACTACTAAAAGTTAGTTCTTCAACTAAAATGAATATTCTTGTTTTATTATCTCTTATTTTAGCTTTAGGAATTCTATTCTTTTCTGGATTAAAAGAAAGAGAATCTCTTGAAATTATTAATCTTGTATTAACAATGTCAGTTACAATGGCCGGTTTTGGGCTAGTTGCATTTCAAATTGGTCATGCTTCTAATGAACTTAAGAATGATTTTATTGAATCAAGTATAATTATGATTGCTTCAACAATTGCTGGATTTTTTTATTTGGTATACCCTGAAGTTTCACTATTTGGAGTGAATTTTGGGGAATTAAGTATATTCCTGTTCTTTTGGGCATTTATTATCCTTGTAATTACTTTAATTGATAGAAGATTTGATTTGCTTAAATAAATTTCATTTTCTTAAATTAATTCCCTTTTTTTAAAAAAATTCAATTCCTGCCTCATTTATAAATCTGCTTAAATGAAAATTAATTATAAGTGTGGTAAAAAAATGGAAAATGTAAATTTTAAAGGACATATAATTACCCCTGTGTTATTTAAGGATAATTTTCAAAGAAGAGCACTTCAGATGAAAAACAAAATTATCTCTGCACTTGAAAAAACGGGTGTTAGGGCTGATGACGTTGAACTTGATTTTTCAGGTATTTCAGTGAAGAAAGCAAAAGCTGTTGTTACTTGGTATTATGATGGGCACATGCTTCATTATGGAAATAATTCAATGGATAAGTATGTTGAGAACTTGTATATTGTTACTAAAGTAATTGAAGGGGAAGTAGAAGCAGTTTTGAGCGGAGAAAAAACAATGCTTGATTTTGTTGGAGAATTTAGAGAAGAAGATGATTTGGAAAAATCAAGAAAAGAAGCAAGAGAATTTTTTGGTTTAACACATGATGCAAAAGATATGGAAGAAATTGATAAAAAATACAAGGAAATGGCTAGACACTTGCACCCTGATATGCCAACTGGGGATACTGAAAAATTCAAGAAACTTAATACAGCTCACAAAGTTTTGAAAAGAGAATTAATGTAAAGTTAATTTTCTTTTTAATCTATTTTTTAAATAAAATTAGGGTTAATCTTACTTATTAAATAATTAAAAATCTAGATAAATAAAAATCTAAATAAATAAAAATTAAATAAATAAAAAAAAGTTAAAAGAGAATAAATTAATTATTCTCTTTTATGTTTAGAATGATCTTTTCCTTTTGAATCATAAGCTTTGTGACTTTTATCTGCTGATTTTGGAGCAGATTTGTGTCCAGTCTTAAATTCACTGAAAGTATTTCTATCTTTATTCGCAACGTGTTCCTTTCTTGGTTTTGCAACATTCTTGTGATCTGGATTGTAGTGTGATGTTGGGAACAAAGGTTCAGGAGTTCTTGGAGTTCTTTCAAAGTTAGCTGGTTTAGGAGCTACTGGTTGAAAAGGTGCAGAACTTGAATGAGTTGTTCTTTCTCCCCCACCATAACTTGGTCTTGAATTATTGTCTCTGTTTCCTCTATAGTTTGGACTATGCTCTCGTCCGCCACCATAACTTGGTCTTGAGTAACTACTATTTCCTGAACTAGGTCTTGAATAATTACTTGAAGAATTTGGTCTTGAGTAACTATTTCCTCTACTAAAGTTTCCTTGGCTATAATCTCTTCTAGGGTATGAACTACCTTGTGGAGAATAACTAGGTCTACTTTCTTGTGGAGTTGTTGAGCCTTCATTTCTTGGCCAACTATTTTGACTTCTTCCTTCTCCGCCGCCATAACTTGGTCTTGGACCTCTATCTCTAAAATTACTGTTGCCCCCATATGAAGCTCTTTGAGGTCTTCCTTCGTAACTACTGCCACTTGAATTTCCCCAATTTCCTCTTGGCCTTCTATCATTTCCTCTTCCGCCAAAGTCTCTTCTTCCAAAGCTATCGTCTCTGTCTGAATAATTGTCTTCTCGCAAGAATTCAATTTTTTCAAATTCAGGTAAAGTTTCCTGTAAGATTTCAGCTTTTCCAAATCTTAAAATTTTGTTGAAGTTGTTGTAATCTCTTTCGCTTAATAAAGTTACAGCTTCTCCTTTCTTTCCTGCTCTAGCAGTTCTTCCGATTCTGTGAGTGTATTCTTCAGGAGTTCTTGGTACATCATAATTGTATACGTGTGATACATCTTTGATATCAAGTCCTCTTGCAGCCACATCAGTTGCAACCATTACATCAATTTTTGCTGCCTTAAAAGAATTAACTGCGAATTGTCTTTTTCCTTGAGTTAAGTCTCCGTGAACTGGAAGTGCTTCAACTTTTAATTTTCTTAATTGTTTAGCAACTCTATCAACTTCTCTTTTAGTTCCGCAAAAAACTATTGCAGGTCCACTTGTTTTGTTTTTCAATAAGTGAACTAATAGTGCAAATTTATCATTTTTTCTAACACTATAGAAAACTTGCTTTAGTAAACTTTTATCAATTTGAAGTTTTTCCTGTATATACACAGGGTCTTTCAAATATTTTTTAATCATGTTTTGTGCTTCTCTTGACATTGTAGCACTAAACATTGTAGTTTGTCTAGATGTTGGAGTTTGTCTTAATATTTTATCAACATCATCTTCAAAACCCATATCAAACATTCTGTCTGCTTCATCAAGAACAACAAATTTCACATTTTTTAGTGAAATATTTCTTCTTCCCATGTGATCTAGTAGTCTTCCTGGGGTTGCAACAATTATTTCTCCGAATTTGATTTCTTCCATTTGCTGAAAGAACCCAACTCCGCCATAAATACTAATTATATTTATTGGTAAAAATTTTGCATATTGTTCTAAATTATCTCTAACTTGAACACAAAGTTCTCTAGTTGGTACAACAATTAATGCTTGAAGTCCTGCCCCAGGAACAATTTTTTCTAGTATTGGTAATCCAAAAGCAGCTGTTTTACCAGAACCAGTTAGAGATTGTCCAACTAAATCCTTTCCAGCTTTAATTTGTGGAATACATTTTTCTTGTATCGCAGTCGGAACAGTAATTCCCATTACCTTTAATCCTTCTACTAATTTGGGGTTTAAGCCCATTTTTGTGAAACCCATTTATATCATCTCTTTATTTTTCCCGCAAGAAAAACAAAGCATGTGTTTATTTATATTATTGCTAATATTAGAAACTGTGTATTTTTGTCTTTCTTAACATAGAATATTTCAATACAACAATTTATAAGGGATAAAAAGAGCCTTCTTTTTGTCAATTTTGGCCTTAATGTATCAACTGTTACACTCTATGAGCAATCTTTATTAATAATATACAAATACAATATTATTGTGTTTACAATGAGTGATTTAGCCATTCAATTTTAATTCTGATCATAATAACTTTATTGAAGTAATGGATACTACTCTTCGAGATGGGGAACAGACTGAAGAAGTATCTTTTTCTTCTACTGAAAAACTTGCTTTATCAAAAAAACTTCTTTTGGAAGCAAAAGTAAACAGAATTGAAATTACTTCTGCTAGAGTTTCTCAAGGAGAACAAAAAACTTGTGAGCAAATTTTTCAATGGGCTAAGGAAAATAATTTGCTTGAAAAAGTTGAAGTACTTAGTTTTGTAGATAATAATTTGAGTGTGGATTGGATAAGTGCTGCTGGCGGAAAAGTAATTAATCTTTTATGCAAGGGAAGTAAAAATCATTGTGTAAATCAATTAAGAAAAAAACCAATTGAACATTACTCTGATGTAAAAAAAACAGTTGAATATGCTTTATCAAAAGGATTTATTGTTAACGCATATTTAGAAGATTTTTCAAATGGAATAAAAGAAGACGAAAATTACGTTTTGGATATTACAAAAGTTTTATTTGATAGTGGGGTTCAAAGAGTAATACTAGCAGATACCTTAGGAATACTAAGTCCAAGCGAATCATTTAATTATGTTTCAAAAATGGTTTCTTCTTTTCCAAATAAGCATTTTGATTTTCACGGGCACAATGATTATGGACTTGCAGTAGCAAATTCAATTGAAGCAGTAAGGGCAGGAGCAAAAGGAGTTCATTGTACAATTAATGGACTTGGGGAAAGAACAGGTAACACTCCTTTGGAAGTATTAGTTCCTGCACTAAATGATTTTTCAAAACAAAAATGCACTGTTGTTGAAAAAGAATTATCAAAACTTTCACATTTAGTTGAATTATTTTCACACAGAAGAATTTCAAAGAATCACCCAGTAGTTGGAGGGGTTGTATTTACTCAAACAGCAGGAATTCATGCAGATGGGGATAAAAAAGGAAATTTATACAAAAGCAAACTTTCTGCCCAACGTTTTGGCCGATCCACTCGTTATGCTTTAGGAAAGCTTTCAGGCAAAGCTTCAATAGAAATTACTCTCCACCAATTAGGTGTAAATTTAACTCCTGAAATGTCCAAAAAAGTTCTTGCTAGAGTTGTTGAACTAGGGGATAAGAAAGAATTTGTTTCAAAAGAGGATCTTCTTTTTATTGTAAATGAACTTCAGACAAGCAGTGCTGTAAAGAATTTCAATATTGTTGAGTACAAAGTAATTACTTCAAATACTTCAAAACCGGTTGCAAAAATTAAAGTTTCTATTTTAGGAAAAAACTATTCTTCACGTGCACAAGGGGATGGAGGATATGATGCTTTTGTTAATGCTTTAGGCAAGATTTTAAAGAAAAAGAAAATATCTTTCCCACAACTTGAAGATTATGAAGTTCGAATTCCCACTGGTGGAAAAACTGATGCTTTAGTTGAATGTAAAATAATTTGGAAAAAAGGAAACAGAAGAATTGAGACAATTGGAGTAAGTACGGATCAAATTGATGCTGCAATTAAAGCAACTGAAAAAATGGTTAATGTTATACTTTTGATAAAGTGAAATGAGGGAGACATTTTTACTCACATACTTAATTTATTTAACCTTTCTAACAAGGTAATAGTTATGAAAACAGATTTAGTTAAGATTAATTCAAAGAACAAGAATAGTGTTCTTGTTCGTGCAGCTGATTTGATAAAAAAAGGAGAATTAGTTGCATTTCCAACTGAAACTGTTTATGGCCTTGGCGCAAATGCATTTGATGAAAATGCTGTTAAAAAAATATTTGTTGCAAAAGGAAGACCAAATGATAATCCATTAATTGTCCACATTTCTGATTTAAAACAATTAAATGAACTAGTTGAATGTGTCCCACCAAAAGCGAAACAACTCATGAAAAAGTTTTGGCCAGGCCCGCTTACAATTGTAATGAAAAAATCCGCAAAAGTTCCGATGTGTATAACTGGGGGGCTAAATACAGTTGCAGTAAGAATGCCAAGCAGTAAAATTGCGCTTGAATTAATAAAAAAATCTGGGTTCCCCTTAGCCGCTCCAAGTGCAAATTCTTCAACAAAACCTTCGCCCACAATGGCAAAACACGTACTTGAGGATTTAAATGAAAAAATACCTCTTATTATTGATGGAGGAAATTGTGATATTGGAGTAGAATCAACCGTTATCGGACTTGCCGGCGAAAAACCAATTTTATTTCGTCCAGGAAAAGTTACTCTTGAAGAATTAACAAAAGTATTGGGGGGAATAGATTCTGCAAAACCAATTTCTGCTACTAATTCTACTCCTCAATCTCCAGGAATGAAATACATGCATTATGCTCCTAAAGCATATTTAATTTTGGTTGAATCAAAATTAGGAAAAAATGATTTTTCTACTGAAGTAGCTACTTTAAGTTTAAATGAAAATCCAGATTTAATAGGAGTAATTTCATTTAGTAAAAAAGTTGGATTTGAAAATGAATTTTTCTTTAATAAAGATATTGATTTGTATGCAAAAGAATTATTTTCGGCATTAAGAGAATTGGATAGTAGAGGCGTAAAGAAAATAATTGTGGAAGGAATAATTGATACTAATTTTGGTTTGGCAGTAATGAATAGGTTGAGAAAAGCTGCATCGAAGATTATTTAAGGACAAAAATTCTCTATTTTGTTGTATGTGCGGGATTGTTGGCCTATACAATTTTAAGGATTCTGATAAATTAACCAAAACAGCGCTTGAAGCGATTAAATACCGTGGAACAGATGGTTCAAAAGTTGTGAGAATAGAAAACTTAACTTTGGGGCATAATTTACACTCGGTAATTGATTTTATTGTTCAACCAATTGAATCAAAAAAAGGAATTTTAGTAATTAATTGTGAAATTTATAATTGGAGAGAATTAGCAAAAAAGAATAAAATTAGAGCGAAAAATGATTCAGAACTTGTACTTTCTTTACTTGATTCAAAACCGGTTAAATCAATTCCAAAATTAATTTCTTCATTTGATGGCGATTTTGCTTTTGCTTATTACTCAAAGAAAGAAAAAAAGTTAGTTCTTGGAAGGGATAAAGTAGGGGTAAAACCGCTTGTTTACTATTTTGATGAACAAAATAAGAAACTTGCATTTGCTTCAGAAAAGAAAGCCCTTAACGTAATAGGGATTAATGCAATTCATTTGAATCCAAGAAAAGTTCTAATATTTGATTCATTGAAAAGTAAAATTGATTTAGTTGATCAGAATTTTAAGTTTAAGAAAAATTCAACACCAAAAAATATTAAAAAATCATTAATTAGTGCAGTTGAGAAAAGAGTTCCCCAAAAACCCTTTGCACTTTTGCTCTCAGGTGGAATTGATTCTACTTTAATTGGTAAAATAATCAAATTGAAAAACCCAAAATCAAAGTTTGTTGCACTTTTTGCTGGAATATTTGATCCAGTTGCAAATCTTGGCGAACCGAAAGATTTTGAAGGCGCAAGAAACGCTGCTAAATTGCTTGGGGTTGATTTTGTTTCAAAAAAAATATTCCTGCCAGAGTTTGAAAAAGAACTTCCTAAGATTATTTCTTTAATTGAATCGACTGATCCTGTGCGTGTTGGGGTTGCTTCAACAATTTATTTTGCTACAAAAGAAGCTCAAAGTTTGGGATTAAAAGTTGCAATTTCTGGCCTTGGTGCAGATGAATTATTTGCTGGGTATCATAGATTTAAGAGTTCAAATGACATAAATAAAGATTGCTATAGTTATTTGATTAAACTTTATGAAAATGATTTGTATTACCAAGATATTATTACAATGGCAAATAAATTAGAACTAAGAGTTCCATTTTTGGATACTGATTTGATTGAAAAATCAATTTATTTAAATCAAAAACAGAAAATTGTAGTAAATAAAAAAACAGGGGTAATTGTTAATAAAAAAGTATTAAGAGATATTGCTCTTGGTTTGAAACTTCCTACAGAATTTGCAATGAAAGAAAAAAAAGCAGCTCAATATGGAAGTAATTTTGACAAGGCTTTGGAGTTACTAGCAAAGAAAAATAAGTTCAAATCAAAAGCAGATTATTTGAATTCAATTATTGTAAGTGATAAAAAGGAATCTTCTATTTTGGCTCCTACTCAGAAAAATATTCCTATTGCTGCACTACTTTCAACCGGAAAAGATTCTGTTTATGCAATTCACTTAATGAAAAAGCAAGGTTATGATGTTCGATGTTTAATTGCAATCAATCCTCGTAATAAGGATTCATTTATGTATCACTCTCCAACAATTGAAATAGCAAAAATGCAAGCAAGTGCTCTTGGGATGAGATTATTATTAATTCATTCAAAAGGAGAAAAAGAAACTGAATTAGCAGAACTTGACCGGGGTTTAATGCTTGCAAAAAAAATGTTTCAAATAGAAGGGGTGTGTTCAGGTGCATTATTTTCAAATTACCAGCGTGAGAGAATAGAAAAGATTTGTGAGAGTCACGCACTAAGACACTTTGCTCCATTGTGGCATATGAATCAGGAAAAGTATTTGAAGAATTTAGTTAAGGTTGGGGTTAAAGCAATTATTACAAAAGTTGCGTGCTTAGGTTTGAATGAGAAATGGCTTGGGAGGGAAATTAATGATAGTGCAATTAGTGAACTTTCAAAATTAAATGAAAAGTATGGGGTTAATGTTGCTGGAGAAGGTGGGGAGTATGAATCCTTAGTACTTGATGCACCTTTGTTTAAGGAAAAGATTTTGATTAAGTTTGATAAAAAAATGTTTGGGGAAAATAGTGGAGAAATAGAAGTTACTTTTGCTAAGTTAGTTAAGAAGTGAATGCGTTTTTTAGTTATTATATTCGTTGAAGAAAATATGCAATAGCTTGGTTTCTGGGTTTTGTTGGTGCACTGCCGTCCGTCCATTCGTATATGACATGGGTTTTCTTTTCCCCTTCACTTTTTGAAAATGGTACAAAAACAGTCTTTTTTGAAATTAATTTAAATCCTAGTTCTTCAAAATTAGTTGCAATATAAGGTTCGATTGCTTCTCCTGAATTAATTAATAAAATTCCGCCTGGTTTAAGTGCTTTCTGAGTTTGTTTTAATCCTTTTTTTATATTTGATGTTGCACTTATTCCAAGTGATGAAAATATAACATCACAACTATTTGGAGGAATTATTCTTAATAAATTTTCTGCATGCCCAACGTGCCATTTAACTTTTCCTGAATTTGCATAACTTTTCCAAATTGGAATTCGTGCTAAACCAGTTGCAGAGTAGTGTGCGTTTGGAACCTCTGCTTGTAATTGAGTTATTGTTTTGCCTGTGCCACAACCAATTTCAAGAACATTTCCATTTAAAGCGTGCTTTCTAACAACATCCGCTAAATTAACTGCAAGTCCAATATTTGTTTCAGCCAAACCATTATCAAAAGTGACTCGCCATAATCTTTGCTTATCCCAAATTCTATACTCTCGTAATAAATATGCTAACTCTTTTCTTGTGTGCTTACCATTTTCATATTCAGAATTAGCTTCTGCTCTTTTAATGCTATTTTCACGAACTTTTAATTTTAGCCTATCTTTTTCAGAAAGGGGTTTGTGAAATAAACTTTTTATTTTATTTTTTAGTAAACTTAAGCGAGAAGTATTTGCTGAAGGCATAATTAATAACTGTTTATTCTATTAAAAAGATTAACGCTAGTTATTTTTTATCTATTCAAATCTCAATGCTTCAATTGGATCCATTCTTGCTGCTCTATATGCTGGTATTGCTCCTGCAACCATTCCAAGTAACATAGAAAATAATAATGCTCCTAAAGTAATTTCCAAAGTAATTCCTGCTTCAAGAGGAAATCCGCTTTGTGCTCCAATTATTGCAACAAGTATTGCTAATCCATATCCTATTAGTATTCCAATTGTTCCGCCAATCATTCCAATAAATCCTGCTTCTAAAACAAAAATTGCAAGAACTCTAAAGTCGCTTGCTCCTAGTGCTTTCATAATCCCAATTTCTTTTGTTCGCTCAACTACAGAAGTAACCATTGCGTTCATTATTCCAATTCCACCAACAATAATTGAAATACTTCCAATTCCTACTAAGAAAATTGTGATTAATCCAAAAATTGAATTAACCTGATCAAGTAATTGATCTGAAGAAATTACATAAACACTTTTTTCCCCATATTTTCTATCAAAATAAGTTTTAAGTTTATCAGCAACTCCTGCTACATCACTAGCTGAAGTAGTTCTAATCCAAGTTTCAGCAGGGCCAATTGTAGGATCAAGTTTTTTTATTGCATCCACTGACATCATAATTAGATTGCTTGAACCAACTTCAGATCCTTGAATTTTTTGAGTAATAATTCCTCCAACTTTAAATTGCTGGCCGTTTAATAAAAGAATTTTTCTAATACTAATTTCTTTGTCAAAAGCATCCGTAGCTAATTTATCTCCTATGAGAATTGTTGAAGAATCCCCTTTTGAAAGCCATTGCCCGTCAGTGACTTCATAATATCCAAGATCAACAAACACTCTTCCTTCTACTGGATCAATTCCTAAAGCAGTTGCTCCATAATTATCTTTTCCAAAAGTAACATTAACAGGAGTCATATACATTGGAATAACATCAGTGACATTACTAATGGATTTTATTTTATCCAAATCACTTTGAGTAATACTAATTTTTGAAAAAGAACTTCCACTAAATGGATTTCCTGGAATAACATAAACTGTGTTTGAACCAAGTTGAGAAAGTTGAGTTGCAACCGCTTGATTTAATCCTTGCCCTACTGAAAGCAAAGCAACAATTGCTGCAATTCCAATTACTACTCCAATAAGAGTTAAGAAAGTTCTAATTCCTTCTCTTTTAAGATTTTTAAGTGCATGAATAGTTGTGTCTAACATAATAATCACATTTTTTTTAAATTTCTCATTATATTATTTTTTTATTTATTCCTAATTAAATATTTTTTATTCATACCTCAATGCAACTACTGGATCTAAATTTGCTGCTCTAATAGCAGGTAATAATCCTGAAGCAATTCCTATAATTAAAGCAAATAACATTGCTCCAATTGTAATTTCTGGGGTGATTACCGCAGTTAAAGCAAAACCAGAACTTACTCCTAAATATGCAATTAACATTGATAATCCATACCCGAGTAGTATACCTATTATTCCGCCAATCATTCCAATAAACCCTGCTTCCAAAACAAATAATATTAATATTCTTTGATTTGATGCACCAAGTGCTTTCATTAAACCAATTTCTTTAGTTCTTTCAAGTACAGCCGTAATCATTGCATTCATTATTCCAATTCCTCCAACAATTAAAGAAATTCCTCCAATCCCTGCAATAACAAGAGTAATTACTCCTAAGATTGAGTTAACTTGTTTTAGTAATTCCTCTGTGCCAGAAACCATTACACTTTTCTTTCCATATTTTTTATCCATGTATTCTTTGATTTGTTCAACCGCATAACTTACATCATTTCCAGAATCAGTTTTTACAAATATTATTGAAGGTGAAACATTTTTTGCTATTTTATTAAATGCTTCAAGAGACATAAAAACACTAGTTCCTGTGTTTGGCCCGCCTCCAAAACTTGTTGCTTGCGGTTTCATTATTCCTACTACTGTGAAAGGTGTTTGATTAATTGTAACTATTTTTTTAGGTGTAATTTGTCTATCAAAATAATCATATGCAATTTTATTTCCAATTAAAACTGCATCAGAATCATTTTTTACAAATGTTCGCCCTTCAGCTACATCAAAGTACCCCGTGTCATCAAATATTGTTGATTTTTGTGCATCTGCAGCACTAACTTGTATATTTATTTTTTTTCCATTATATTCTAAGATTGCAGCAGCCCCATAAATTGGTACAACTGAATTAACTCCTCTAACGCCTTCTATTTGCGTAAGATCATTATCAGTTAATTTTATTACAGAAAGTCCTCTTGCTTGTGCTCCAGGAATAACAAAGATTGTATTAGAACCAAGGCTTTCAAATTGTTTTTCAACAGCAACATTAAGTCCCTGCCCTACAGAGAGTAAACTTACAATTGCAGCAATTCCAATAATTACTCCAATAAGAGTAAGAACAGTTCTCATTCCTGCTCTTTTTAAATTCTTTATAGAATTCTCTAAAATATCAATATCAAATTGCATAAAAATAAAATTATTAATTTTTTTCAAGTTAAGTTTATTTAATTATTTTCCACTACTCTATTTGGCAAATCTTTTTTCCGTCACCTTTAGAACTAACTATTTGTCCATCTCTAATTAAAATTCTTCTCTCAGCTTGCTTTCCAATACTCTCATCGTGAGTAACAACAATAATTGTTCTTTTTTCTTTTTTGTGTAAATCTCTTAATATTTCCATTACTTTAACCCCTGATTTAGAATCAAGGTTTCCAGTAGGTTCATCAGCAACAATAATACTTGGGTTCATTGCTAAAGCTCTAGCAATTGCAACTCTTTGTTTTTGTCCACCTGATAATTGATTAGGTCTGTTTTTCATTCGGTCGTTTAACCCAACAGATTCCAATAATTTTATTGCTCTTGGTTCTCTTTCAGCCCTAGGTACTCCATTAATCCACATTGGTTCTATTACATTTTCTAAAGCAGTTAATTTTGGCATTAAATTAAAAGTTTGAAAAATGAATCCAATTTTTTTTCCTCTAAATGAAGCAAGTTCTGAGTTAGTCATTTTAGTTGTTTCTACTCCTTCAATGTATACTTTTCCCATAGTAGGTTTCATCATAGTTGTAATTACATCAAGTAGAGTAGTTTTTCCCGAACCGCTTGGCCCCATAATTGAAACATATTCATTTTCTTTAATTGTTAAATTAACACAATCAAGAGCTCTAATTTCAATATCGCCCATTCCATAAAGTTTGGAAACTCCTTTTAGGCTAATTACTCCTTCTTCCTTTTTTACAACCATTATTTCAACTCTTAACAATTCTCTAAACTACTTGAAGAGTTTTTGTTTTTAAACATACGTTTATTCATTCAAACTTATTTATTGCCAAAAGAATTAACTAAAGAAGAATTACTCCTTAAGTAACTCTTCAATTATTCTTGTAAATTCAGCTTTTTCAGCGTTAAGGTCTTTTTTTAGTTCAAACTGATTTCCTATTCTATAATATTTGCATCCGAAAATAAATGCAGGAACTCCAGTACTTGGACTAAACTCCTTAAACACTGCTTCTTCTCCAGCGGGAAGAGTTTGTTGCATTGCACTTGTTAATTTATCCTTAGTTCCAGTTACATTTCCTTCGTTATTAATTATCCATTCCCAGTGGTAAGCAACAATTTTATTTTCATCAACATATTTTTGCACTACTGAATTAAATGTAGGTCCTACCCAAATACAGTGCGGGCAGATACTTGTAGAGTACATTCTAATAATTGGTTTTCCATCTAATTTACAAATTGAATTACCTTCAATTGTTTTGAATTTGTTTTCATTTTGAGTTGGTGCAATACATCCAATTAAACTTATTGCTAAAATTAAGAGAATTAATACTCCAAATAGTTTTGTTAAATTATTTATACTATTCATTTTCCCACTATCTCCTCTACCCAATTTAATTTCTGAATGCAAATTTCTTTAAAGTCTTCTTTTGCACCTTTAATGCATGTTCAATTAGTTTTTTTAGTGCTTTAATTGAATTGAACATTGGCCAAGAAGCAAAAAAGCAAAATAACAAAAATGCAGTTATTTGTCGACTGTACAAAATTGGTATCCCAATTCTTGGAATTGCTTCATAAAGTAAGAGTGTCATCCATACAAAACAAAGTACAACCATTAAATTTCCAATAAACTTTTTCAATTGTTCGCGAGTTTCATCAGTATGTTCTTGAATTATTACTCCTCTTATTGGGGGCGTTCCAATTGTTGGAAGGAAAGAAAATATTTTTTCGTGCAATTGCTTTAAGTTGTAAATTGGTTGAAATATTATTACAGTTACTAAAATTAATAAAAATGCTAGAGAAGAAATTAATGCACCTTCTGTTCCACTTAGAGCTCCAATTGAACTTCTTGAAATAATTATTACAAATTCTCCTAAAGGGATTAGCATTATTGCCATTAGTGAAGAATCTTCAGAGCTAAGTCCAAAGGGTGGGCCAAATACGTGCAGTACTATTCCATTAACTATAACTATTCCAAATGAAACTATTACCGCAATTCCTGCAATGAAAAATAAGGTAGTTAATTCTGGCACTTGAACTAAACCTGTTTCAATATTATAAAAAATCATTGTTCCAAATGTTACAAAGAAAAATACTAACATAAAATCTCTTAAGAAATTTACATCATGTTTTATTCTTGCTCCATATTTAGTTTCAGCTAATGCAAAACCTGCAAAGTATGCTCCAAGGGCACTTGACAAACCAAGGAATGTTCCTAAAGTTGCAACAACTAATCCTATTCCTAGTGCAAATAAAGTAATTTCAGTGTGTCCAAATCCATTCTCTTCTAGCCATTTTTCTGCTTGTTTTGATAATTTTGAAACTGCAAAAAATGCAGTTACTGCAAATACTGCTGCAGCTAGTCCAAGTTGAACTGGATCTACTCCTGCTGGTGCTGAAAAACTGGTTAAAAATACTAAGAGAACAATTCCTAAAAAATCTTGTAAAATTAAAATTGAAATTGCTAATTTTACTGCATTGTGATGAATAATACCTTTATCTAATGCAAATTTTGCTACAATTGCAGTGCTTGTGGAAAAAGCCATCATTCCCACTACAACTGAGAATACAAAAGAAAATCCAGAAAGATAAGCTACTAAAAAGCCCATTGCAACTAAACCAGCCATATCAAGTAAAGCAAGTCCAATTGAAGTGCTCCCTGCTTTTAAAAAATCTTTTAGTGACATTTCTAGTCCTAAATAGAATAATAAAATAAATAATCCTAGTTCTCCAAAACCAACAACTAAAGGATCAGTGGGATTAAGAAAATTGAAAAACATTGGACCTAAAATAAATCCTGCTAAAATATATCCAATAACAGAGTTTTGTCCAGATTTTTTTACTATAAAGCTAATGCTGATAGCAAGAATCATTATTATTCCAATTGAGGTTAATGGTAAAACTTCTGCAATCATGTTTCAAAGAGGGGAAAGGAGAATAAAAAGCTTGCTTTTTTTGAATTAGTACAAGAAAGGTTTTATACTCTTTCAAGTTTATTTTTCACTTAGTATGGTTGAGTTTTTCTGTTCCTGGTGCAAAGATTTGCCTGATTCAAAAAAGGCTTTGCAAATACTCAAAGATTCAAATGAATTTGCAGGGATTGAACTTAGTGGTAATACTCCTGGTGAAATTGATAAAATACTTGATTCAGGATTAAAGGTTAGTGTTCATAATCCATCTAGGTTTTATGATGTTTCACTTGATAGTTCAAATTTTATTCCAACAATTGCTGAAAATCCATCTATACTTGAATTTTGCAAAAAAGCATCTCTTCCGTTTGTAAGTTTTCACGCAAGTAAATGCTATTATACTAAAATATTTCCAAAAGAATTGCTATTATCAAACACTCGAAAAAGTTTACGTTTTTTGGATCATGAATTAAATAAAAAAATTTTATTTGAAATGCTTTGGTTGCCTTACACTACAGCTACTTCAAGCGGTCTTGAAAAAGAAAGTGGGATGTATGTTAATAGTATTGAATATATGAATGATATTGTAAGTTCAACAAATGCTGGAATATTACTTGATGTTGTTCATACTTTAGCTTCAGCTTCAGTAAGAATAAATTCAAATAATTACAAAGGTACAGTTAAGGATTATTTTATGGATGTTTTAAATGCTGGATCAAAAAATATTTTTCAAATGCATATTAACTCTCCCCAGTACACAAAGTCTGAAGGGTTTATGGATAAGCATTTTTTGTTTAAATCAAGTGGGATTGAATCAAAAACTGTTTTTGAGTGCACCGCTGAAGCAATAGCTGTTTCTCCTAATTTGAAAATGATTACTCTTGAAATTGAGCCAAAGCTTGACCCGGTGAAGCATGCAAGAATTATGGTTAAGCAAGCGAAATTAGTGAAGAAGAAATTAAATTTATAGATTGTTGTTTAATTCTGTTTTTAATTAAATAAAAATTTGTTTAATAAAAAATTAGCTTTTTTTAGATTTTTTTCTTGGGAGTATTCCCCCAAGAATAATCTAAATATTATCAAAAAAATTTATTTCTTTCCTGACAATTTGTTTTTCTTAATGTAAGCCCAAAGTTTCTTAGTCATTTCACTTGGTGTTACATCGCCTGCGCCGAATACATCTTCAACAGTATCTTCTCTACCTTTGAAACTTATACAGTATCCGCCGAATGCTTTCTTTTTTGGTTTTCCTTTAACTGCGTCTAATAATCCCATCGTTAACCCCTCCGGGTACTTTCTAGACTTTTACGTCTAAGAGTACAAGAGAAATATTCTAGTATATAAACACTTACCCTAAAATGCTCTAATTTACCTCTAAAAAAGCGTTTTTTTGGGAAAAAATTGAATTTTTTATAAAATAATTATTTTTAAAAAAAGTCAAATTTTAATTATAAAAAACTAAATTGTAATTATAATTTTATGTTAAAAGTAATTAAAAAAAGATTTAGTTGTTATTGAATTAATTATTTTCCTACAATATCAAATACTTTTTTTGATAAAAATATTTGCTAGTATTAAGCAGCAGACATTTGTATGTCCGCACCTGCATTAGCTGTAATAGCGGCAACAATTACCTCAAGTCCAATTAATTCAATTTCATCTTCCATCAAAATCACTAAATACTTATCAACATGTGTTTCTTTTAAAGGTTAGGAGAGTTATAGTGTAATAAAAAGAACACTTATTGTTTTATGTGTGTTAATTTGAATTAATTATTGTTTTTTTTAGATTGTTTTTAATAACAGTAAAAAATGTATTTTTTTGTAACTTATTTTTTTTTATTAATAACTTTTTACAATGGTAAGATTAATAAAGTAGTTTTGGTGTATTCTATTTGTATGCCTTTATTTAAACCACGAGGAAATGTTAAGAAAAAGCCAGGTTCAAAAAGAAAAGCAGTTGGCTTAACCATAGGCGGATTAGCTGTAGCTGCAGCACTTAGTTTTGTTGGAAGATCAATGGAAAAATCAAAAGTAGAACAATTAGCAAGAACTGGTGATTTGAAAGCAAAAACTACTTTAGTTTCAAAAGCATCTACAATGTCAACATTTAAGACGGCTTACCCTCAAGTCACTGAAGCTCAAATACTTAAAGAGCAAAATGAGATTAGAAAATTATTGCGTTTAAATTTAACCAATGAAGTTGATAAGAGAGTAGAAAGTACAATATTAAGAATTGCTAAAAAAGCAGGAGTTTCACCTAGAGTTACTGTAAGAACACTGGCTAGATCTGGTGGAGAATCAAGCGCATTAGAGATTCCAATTAATTCATTAAAAGCTGAATTGAAGTTATCTCAAAGTAGAGGGGATTTAAAACGAGCAAAATATCAATTTGCTGAATTAGAAAAAAAACAGAAAATTCAATTAATTTTGAAAGGTTTTGAAGAAATGTCTGAAGCTTCAAGAACTGAGTTTCGTGGAAGAATAAGCGGTTATTAGAAAGCCTGTTAATTTAATTCATTTTATTTTAATTACTTTTTTTAATTAGTTTTTTCGCTCTCTTTAATTATACATTTTTTATTTTCATATTCTAATCCGTTTTGTTCGCAAAAGTTAATTACAGATTCATCAAAACTTCCTACTTGAAACCAAAATAAACTTTTTCTTGAAAAATTCTTTTCTAATATTTCAAGCGTAACACTTGGGGGGACAACAAAAACAATTACATTAACATTTTCTTTTATTTCACTCAACTCTTTGTAGCACTTAAGTCCTAAAATTTCATTCTCTTTAGGGTTAATTGGATAAACGTTTTTAGTTTTTTTCAAAATTGCATTTAGCACTTTAAACCCATATTTTTCAAGGTTATTTGAAGCACCCACTACCGCAAAGCTGTTTTTTGCAAAATCCATAAAAAAACCTTAGTCTGTTGTACTTAAAACCCCTTTGAATTTTAAAATAGCTAATAAGGTCTGGTATTATGCAAAAAAATGTAATATTATTGTTTGATTCTTTACGTGATCCTCGTGACATGGCGCAAATGATTCATTTGGGCATTGCTGCAGGAGTAAGCATTGAATTAACTGGTTCTTCTTTGCCAATAAATCACCCTAAAGTAATTGGGATACTTGATTCTTGGATTCCTGGATTTAAAAAGAAAAATCTTCTTGATCACGTTTCATTTCATCCTGAATTTGGGAAAAGAGTTGGTTCATTAAAAAAACAAGGATACACAATAATTGGAACTTCATCTCACCCTGGAACAAAAAACTTATTCACTTATGATGTATCTTGCGGAAAACACGCAATAGTATTTGGTACAGAAACAACTGGATTGAACAAGGATAAACAAAATTTAATGGACGCAATGCTTGCAGTTCCAATGACTTCTCCTACAAGTTTTTTTACTTTAAGTGCGGTTGCACCTGTTTTTTGCTTTGAAGCACTAAGACAAAAGAAACTGATTTAAGATTTGAAAAGTCAATAAGCGTATTTTTTCATAAAAGCTCAAGTTCAAATCCTGTCCTTTAGCGTGTTACTAAAAATTTGAATCTTTAATCTTCGCGCTAAAAACTAATAAATTAGTGTTTTTTTATTCCTAGTCCGCAAGTAAGTCTGTGTATATTATGTAATTTTTCTGGTGTATTGGCTCTTCGTGCTTCTTTTATTAGGCGGTCCAGCAGTATTAGTTGTGTTGGTCCAAAATCATAGGCTTCTTTGTTTCTTTTTAATTCTGCTAAACTGCGTAATACATTTATTCTTACTTTTAATGGTATTTTTTGTGTTTTGGCAACATGCATACTTTGTAGAATAAATTCATGCGAATCATGCATCGCGTTTGATATTGCAGATCTTAATGCTTCTTTGTGTGGCATAGTATAACTAGATAGTTTTGAGTTTATTTAAACGTTCTCTTTATTGCGCAAGAAGGCAAGTAGTTCTAAAGTGATTGCGACTTTTTGCGTTTTTTATTACCTTAATTATTTAGTTTACTTTTATTAATTACCTTGGTAATACAATATCGTTGTTTGTAATGTTG
>Ga0268276_1001874_pt1 | contig 19155 bp, 23 predicted proteins | sample saktaG_4_FD_190145 | JGI IMG/M metagenome (GOLD analysis project Ga0268276, IMG submission 190145) | Saline water microbial communities from Sakinaw Lake, British Columbia, Canada - sak_2010_1_5_45m | ecosystem: Environmental > Aquatic > Non-marine Saline and Alkaline > Saline ... | reverse complement strand
CCGGAGGAGTTCCACCCTGCATACGAAATTCCCCCTCAGACAATAGCTTCCCATACTCTATCTCATCAACTCTAACTTCAATGATAGACATAACTTAAAAAAGTAAAATCAATTTAAAAATAAATATGTACTAAAAGATATAATTAAATATTATGACACGCTTTCAAATCTTTTTCAAATTCTTTTAATTCTTTAGGAATCTTAATTCCAGCAATAGAATCTCTCAAACTTATTCCTGCCTCTTTTTTCTTTTTCCAAACTTCAGAATTAAACTCCATAACTTTTTCAACTAGTTTCAAATCAGATTTAATAGGATTAATCTTGGGCCATTCAATCTTTAATAAATTCATTTTCTTTTCCTCTCCAATTAAAAAAGTTATCTGAGGAATTATTGGAGAAATTAAAATCAGAAATCTTTCCAATAAGTAATGAAGAGTGTACTTTGCAGAATTACTTTCTTCTTCAGAAAAATTACCTTCCTGATTGTACGCTCGCGATTTAACCAACTCAACATAATTAGATGCAAAAATATCCCACAAGAATTTTCTCAAATCCTGAGCTGGATGATTAAAATCATAAACATCAAAAGACTTTTCGCATTTAGAGGTTAAGTCCTCAAGATAATCAATAAACAATTTATCTGTAGACTCTAACTTAACTTTTCCTTCGGGTTTATCAAACATCATAACAAATCTAGAAACATTCAAAAGTTTATTCAAAGTTTTTAACTCCGCTTTAATTTTTTCCTTAGAACAGATAAAATCTCCTTTAGATAAATCTCCCTCAATAGCAGACCACATCCTCAAAGCCTCTCCACCATAATCTCTCAAAATTTCCTGGGGGTCAATAATATTTCCAACAGACTTAGACATCTTTTTACCTTTCTCATCTAAAATGTGTTGATGAATCCAAACATCCTTGAAACAAGCTTTTCCAGTTTCGATATAACCCCTTAGCAAGGTATAATATAACCAGGTTCTAACAATTTCCTTCCCCTGTGGTCTCAACGAAGCTGGATAGGCCTTCTTAAAAAATTCATCATCAGATTTATACTGCAACATTTTAAGTTCAGAAATTGAAGAATCCATCCAAGTATCAAAAACTCTTGTCTCTCCAACCCATTTCAATTTGAAATCAGAAACTTTTTTCCCAGTACTTTTTCCATTTTTCCAAACTTCAGCATCTTTTGGAACTTCTTGTTTCCAAGGTTGAAAATAACTCCCAGACAGAGGAATTGCAACTAAACTCTCTTCTTTATTATACCACAAAGGAATTTCTGTAGCATAGAATCTTCTACGAGAAATAGGCCAATCAATTGAAACGGAATCAATCCAATCATTCAAAATATTTCTAGAAGATTCCGGATAAAAATTTACTTTCTTAGAAATCTCTCTAACTTTCTCTTTAATATCCAATTGTTTTAAATAAAATTCTGGCATTTCAATAAATTCTATTTCAGCTCCAGACCGTTCAGAAATGGGAGTTCTATGAACAATATTTTCTTGCTTAACTAAAAGTTTTTTTACTTTCAAATCATCCAAAATTTTTTCTCTTGCTTCTTTAACTTTTAGTCCTTCATATTTCTGAGCATTAGAATTCATCCGACCATCAATATTTATGGAAATAATTGGAGTAATTCCTTGCTCTCTAAAAAATTGTATATCGGATAAATCTCCAGCAGAACACATCATAACCAATCCAGTTCCCTTACCAATTTCTGCAACGGGATGTGCTTTAATCAAAACTTCTTTTCCAAAGATAGGAGAAATTGCGGTTTTACCTTCAAGCTTTTTGTATCTTTTATCCTCTGGATTATATATAACCATACCACAAGAACAAATTAATTCGGGACGAGTAGTTCCAATAACAATTTCTTCTCCAGTTTCTTTAACTTTCCATTTAATATCATTAAAAGTTGAAGGAATATCTTTATATTCAATTTCAGAATCTGCAATAGTTGTCCTTAATTTAGAATCCCAATTATTAATTCTTGCATCTTCATAAACAAATCCTTTTTTGTAAAGATCAATAAATGTCTCCTGAGTTAAAGTCCGATATTCAGGAGCATCTGTTTTATAAACCGCTCCAATCTCTTTACCCTCCTTATAGGAATTAAAAGAAATTCCCAATTTAGCAAAAGTATCCATAGAAGTAATACCACATTCATCAATTAATTTTTTACAATATTCTACAAATTCTTCTCTACTCATTTTGAACGCAGAAATTTTATATTTCTTTTCAGCACCCATTTCAATAGGAAGCCCATTATTATCTAAACCTAAAGGAAACAAAACTTCAAATCCCTTCATTCGTTTATAACGTGCAAACATATCCATAAAACAGTATGTAACCGCATGTCCCATATGAACGGGAGAGTTAACATACGGAGGAGGAGTATCAATAGAATAAATCTTCTTCTTAGTTTTTTTATCAAATTTAAACAAATCAGAATTCTTCCACTTCTCAGTAATCTTCTTCTCTACTTCTGAGCTCCAGTTTTTAATTTCATTTAATCCCATATAGTTCTATTACTCAAGATAGTTTAAAAAATCTATGTTAATACAAAACAAAATAGAATATATTCTAATACATAAAAGAATATAAATTCAAAAATAATAATAAAAATATGACAAAGGAAACCTTAGAGATAGTAACTGCAACAGGGGTTGTTTGCCCTGGAGTTGGAAGAGAAATTGAAGGCAAACCATTTCTTTCATGTAGCGGAACACAATTAGTAAATGCAATAGTTCAACATTCAAAATATGGATTAACAAACGTACTATGCCCCTACATAGATCAAGAGGGTTTAGAATGCACACGTCAACCAAGAGAATCTGAAAGAGCACCCTGCCCTTATTCTAGAAGATAGTTTAAAAAATATACCATAAAAAACTTTATATACTAAAATAGAATCAAATAATTATGGCTAGCTCAGGAATAAACATCCCGTCAGGATTTGGTGGGTTAACAAGATACAGTGAAGAATACGATAGTATGTTCAATCTTAAACCAACAGCAGTAATTCTATTTATTGTTCTGATAGTTGCATTTAGAATTGCTTTGCCAATGATTTTTAAATAAAATGTTTCCAGGAATGGGTGGATTAAACCCTAAAAAAATGCAAGGCCTAATGAAACAAATGGGCATTTCTCAGAATGAAATCGACGCTTCTAAAGTAGTAATTGAAAAATCAGACGGAACTAAAATAACAATAAATAATCCAAGTGTAACAAAAATGAAAATTCAAGGACAGGAAATGTATCAAGTATCTGGAGAAGAAAACCAAGAATCAGAAGCACCAGAAATTTCAGACGCAGATGTTGAACAAATAGTAGAAAAAACAGGTTGCACAGAAGAACAAGCAAGAAAAGTTCTAGAATCAGTTAACGGAGATTTAGCAGAAGCAATATTAGAACTAAGCGCATAATTTCCAAATGTATATTAATTCTACAGTAATCTAATTTCATGATAAAACCAATAGAATATTTAGATGAAGCAGAAAAGATAACAAGAGCAGTAGACCATTTAATTTACATAACTTTCACACTAGTTAAAGACAAAAAAATTCTTATCAAAAGTTTAACCGAAATAAAAAAGGCAATTGCATACAGCATAAACGCCATTCTTCAATACGAATACTTAATTAAAAAAATTACAATTTACAAAGACCCCGAATTAAACTTTAAAACATTTATTCAAAAATGTGCAAAAGACTACGAACTCACTCCAGAGGAAATAAAAAAAATTCAAGAAATCTTCTTATTAATCAAAAATCACAAACAAAGTTCAATGGAATTTACGAGAAATGAAAAGCTAGTCATTATCACTGATTGGGAAACAAAGACAGTAAATATAGAAAAAATCAAAGAATTTCTCAGTTTATCTAAAAAATTAATCCAAAACACAAGAAACAAAATCTTGGAAAAATATAAAAAGACCTAAAACGTTTATATTCCTGGTCCTAAAAACTTATTAAATCCATGGAAGAAATAATTCAAGAAAAAATTAGCGCAGATCATCTATTATATGTTAGCTTGAAGTATACTAAAACCTGTGACGTTATAAAAAATTTACTTCTAAGATGGAGAATTATGATAGAAAAAAGCATAGAATCGATATTAATTCATGCAAAGAAAAAGAAAAAAATATCCGAAATTCCTTCTAGCCCTTTTGGCAAATTAGAAGTTGCCCAAAAATTATTTAAAAAAGATGAAAATTTCCAAAAGGTTATTGAAGAGTATAAAATGTTCAGAAAATTAGACGAACTTCGTTGTGAGCGAGTTGGAGAATTCAGAAAAAACGTAAACTTACGTATAATGTATCAAGGCAAAGAAATAAATGTAAATCTTGAAAAATTAAAAGAATACGCCGACATGTTAGAAAAGTTTATAAGTACTACAAAACAATTTCTTCTATCTTAAGGATAAAATTCTTCAGACAAACCAATGGTTTGAAATTGAGGATATTGCTAAAATGGCAAAAATAATCGTTATAACTTCAGGAAAAGGTGGTGTTGGAAAGACAACTAGTGCAATTAATCTAGGGGCAGCAATAAACTATTTCGGAGGAGATGCACTCGTTATTGATGGAAATTTAACTACACCAAATGTAGGAATTCATCTTGGCTCTCCAGAAGCACCAGTAAACCTGAATCACCTTCTAACAAAAAAGGCAGACGTATTCGAAGCAGTCTATGAGCACGAATCCGGTCTTAAGATAATGCCTTCTTCTCTTTCAATTAAAGAACTTTCAAAGATAAAACCAGAAAAATTAAAAGAATTTAGAGAAGAATTCAAAAAAATTTCAGAGTATGTAATTTTAGATAGTGCAGCAGGTTTAGGAAACGAAGCGCTATCAGCAATAAGAGCCGCAGACGAATTAATTATTATAACCAATCCAGAAATGCCAGCAATAACAGACGCGCTTAAAGCAATTAAAATTGCGGAAAGAGAAAAAATTCCGGTAAGAGGAGTTATAATGACTCGAGTAAAAAGGAATAGAATAGAGATGCAACCAGAAACAGTAAGAGAAATGTTGGAGGCTCCAATTCTTGGAATGATTCCAGAAGACGTTTCAATTTCAGAATCACTTAGTAGAAAAGACGCAGTAGTTCACACCCATCCAAAATCCCCCGCCGCAAGAGCTTACAAAGAAATCGCAGCAAAACTTCTTGGAGTAGAATACAATTCTGAAAAAGACAAAGAAACAGTTTGGGCAAAGATTGCAAGATATTTCGGGTAATTAAAGTCCCAGTTTTTTGTCTACTCTTTTTTTTAATAAATCGTATCTTTCCTTAACTTTTGCCTTCTTTGCTGAGTCATTGTAAAACATATCTTCTCTTGAGATAAAACCCTCTTTTTTTATTTTAGTACCATTTAGAAATTGATTTCTAGTTAAATCATATTCAGCTCCATCCAAAAAAATATTCCAAACATGATGAAGTTTGCGATTAAATGCAATCTTCCCTCCGAAAAAATCTTGTAATATCAAAACAGAAACGCCACACTGTCCTTTAGAAGAATTCTCTACCGACCAATTTTCTTCCCAATCAGGATGACAAGTTTTCCTATCCCAAGAAGATTTTATTGCGTTTTCAACTTGGTTTAATTCCATTTTATCCAACTCTCATTCCAGGTTCTGCGCCTTGATCGGGAAACAACAACTTAACTTTCTTTTGATCATCAGAAGAAGCAGCCAAAAGCATTCCCTGACTTTCTACCCCTTTCATAACACGAGATTTCAAATTAGAAAAATAAATTATCTTTTTACCAATTAACTCTTTCTTAGAGTAATGCCCTTTAATTCCAGCGCAAATTATCCTACTTCCCAACTCTCCTGCATTTAAGCTCAATTTATACAATTTATCCGCACCTTCAATATCTTCAACATTTTTAATTTCAGCTACTCGCAAATCAAGTTTTTTCCAGTCTCCAAATTCCACTTCGCTCATTGTCATAACTCCTTCAGGTTTTTTCACTTTATTAATTTTGCCCCCTAAAACTTTCGGCTGAACTAACTTAAGATTCTTTTCTTGCGCTTCAACTTCTATTTTATTAAATAAAATCTCTCCTTTTACAATCTTAGAAACTTTCAAAGGCTTTTTCAAATCATCTAAAGAAATTTTAAATCCAAACTGCTTTGCAATCTTCTCACTTGTAGAAGGAATAAACGACCATAACAAAATAGCAATTGCTTTTATCGAATCTGCAACTTCATAAAGAACTTTCTTATCTCCAGTTTCCCACGGCTTCTTATTCTGAACATATTCATTACAAACATCAATAAAAGCAAAAATCTCATTCAAAACTTTATCCAATTCATAATTTTCATAAAGAGATTTAATTTTTTTAAAATCTAGTTTCTTTAGCAATTTATTCGGAGTTTTATCCAAACCATTTTTCTCAATTAAACTAGAAACTCTTGAAATTAAATTACCCAACTTATTAGCCAATTCGTTATTATGTCTATCAATCAAAAGTTCCTCGCTATAATCAGAATCTTCAAATACCGAATTTCTAAGCAAACTATATCTAATACTATCTACAGGATATTTTTTTAATAATACTAAAGGATCTACTACCTTACCTAAACTCTTAGACATTTTTTTCCCTCCAACAGTTAAGTACCCATGAACTAATAACTTCTTTGGAAGCTCATAACCTGCAGACATTAACAAAGCAGGCCAGATTACCGAATGAAACCAATTAATCCCTTTGCCAATTATATGGACATCAGCCGGCCACCTATCTTCTGCTCCAGAAATATAATTTATCAAAGCATCAACCCAAACCCAAATCTTATAACCTTTATCCCCCGGGAAATCTATTCCCCACTCAGCACCCTTTCGAGAAACACAAATATCCTTTAATTCGCCATTAAGTCTAGATAAAATTTCTTTTTTCTTTGACTCTGGAACAATATAGTTCTCTGCAAATTTAAGCAAGTTTCTTTTATATTTGCTTAATCTAAAAAAATAAGCCTCTTCCTTTCTATACTCTGGCTCTTTTTGATGCTCTAGACATTTTCCGTTAACCAAATCTTTTTCCGTAATAAACGCTTCACAACCTTGACAATAATATCCCTCATAATTTCCTTGATAAATATCTCCTTTTTTAATAATTTTTTTTAAAAATTCCTGAACAACTTTGGCATGCCCTCCTGCACTAGTTCGAATAAATTTATCATAACTAATATTCAACTTTTGAACAAGTTCCTTAAACAGATAAGTATTTTTATCGACAAAGGTCTTAACATCAATCCCTGCTTCTTCAGCAGCTTGAACATTTTTCTGAGCGTTTTCATCAACTCCCGTCAAAAAGAAAACATTTTCTCCGTTAAGCCTATGCCATCTAGCTAGAGCATCAGCTAAAACTTTCTCAAATGCATGTCCTACATGAGGACGAGCATTAACATAATCTATTGCCGTTGTAATATAAAATTTTTTCTTTGCCATAATAAATTAAGAAACATGGAATATAAAAAGTTAACTCATTTTTTTAAGAACGTATTCTGCTAAACCTTGAGGATTTCTTACTCTATGGTACAATTGATAATCTTTTGTAACTTGAACAATCCCCGAATTCCTTGCAATGGAGGAAATACTTCTCTCCAAGAGAGTAGGATTAGTTGTGGAATCTACTTCCCAACAAGAATAAGGAAGTTTAGAATCTTTTACAGAACCTCTAACAATATTTTGAGGAGATTCCACCGATCCATAGTCTCTTAATTTAGCGATAACATCTTCTCCAAACCTCACCCTATTTCTTTGATCTCCAACAACCAAAAAGATATATTGAATTGACCGAAATTCTTGAGATTCAGAAATATCAAAAGAAGGGTCACTTTGAACAGGCTGAGAAATATGAAAATTCCAATATACAACGGGTCTTGTTCTAAAATTAATTATTCTTCTAGGAGGCATAAGTTTTTATATAAAAATGGATATTTAAATATTATTGAGATAAAATGAAAAAGATCGAATCAAAAAAAATAGCTGAATTAAAACATCGATCAAGAAGGGGGTCCATAAAAGAAGGGATGTTCGCAACAGTAAAAGGTTCTTTCTTTGACACATACATTTCTCCTTTTGCATTGGCAATAAATTCGAGTAGTTCTCTAATTGCTATGATTAGTTCAATAACCGGGTTACTAGGTCCGCTAAGTCAATCGTCTAGTTCCAGACTAATGGAAAAATACTCCAGAAAAAAAATAGTTGTAACTGCGGTTTTATGGGAATGTCTCTCAATTCTTCCGATTATATTAATTGCATTTTTATTTTACAAAGGAATACTAACAAGTTTCCTTCCTTTAACTCTTCTAATAACTTTTTCATTATATGTAATATTCGCTAATCTTGCAGGACCTGCCTGGTTCTCTTGGATGGGAGACATTATCGACGACGAATATAGAGGAAGATGGTTTGCAAAAAGAAATTTAATTTTAGGATTTATCTCAGTAATTTTAGCAATCTCTGCATCTTTCTTTTTAGATTTTTTTAAAAGTAAAAACTGGACAATGTTTGGATTTATGATTCTATTTTTTATTGCATTCGTTGGGAGAATGATATCTAGAGAAATATTCAAAAAACAATATGAACCAAAAATAGAACTTAAAGACGGATATTATTTTTCTTTTACACAATTTCTCTTAAAAGCTCCAACAAACAATTTTGGAAGATTCACAATCTTTAGGGCATTAATTTCTTTCGCAGGCTCAATATTTGCACCATTCCTAGCAGTTTATCTTTTGAAAGATTTAAATTTAAGTTATACTCTCTATATGATTATTACTTTCTCTGGAACAATTTTCTCTTTAATTGTAATGGAATTATGGGGAAAATTTGCAGACGAATATGGAAATTATAAAACAATGGCCCTTACATCAATCGCCCTTCCAATAATTCCCATTTTGTGGATGTTAAATAAATCTCCAATTTACTTAATTATTGTTCCCTCGCTAGTCAGCGGAATTGCTTGGGCAGGATTTAATCTTGCAGCAGGAAATTTTGTATATGATAATGTTTCAGTACCACGAAGAGGTTTGGTAATCTCTTATTACAATCTATTATCAGGAATCGGAGTATTCTTAGGAGCAGGTTTAGGAGCAATATTGGTAAAAGTAATAACTATCCAGATAATAAACCCATTAATAATAATCTTTTTTATAAGCGCAATTCTAAGATTAATAGTAATTTTAGTATGGATTCCAAAACTAAAAGAAGTAAGAGCAACAAATCATTTTAATGGAAGAGAAGCATTCAAAAATATCATTTTGAAACAGGCAAAACCGACAATTATTGAGGGAATTTACGAGTTAATTTCCATTAAAAAATATTTCTGGTAAAAGATACATAAGACTTATAAATTGACTAGGTTTAGACTGAACATGTTTAATTCAAAAAAATGTCCACATTGCAACAATAATGTAAAAAGCAATTTCGAATTCTGTCCTAGTTGCGGAAAGCAAATAAAAAACAACGGGGATGATTGGGGAATGTTAGGAAGAAATGATTTCCTAGAGCAAAATGAACGAGTAGAAAATCCATTGTTAAGTGGATTCGGAGGAGGAATGTTAGGAAAGATGCTCAATTCAACAATGAAAATGTTAGAAAAAGAACTCCAAAGAGAGATGGGGGGAATGCAAAAAAGTCAGACACAAAATTTAGGAAATCCAAATTTTGAATTATTTATAAACGGAAAAAGAATAAATCCAAGAAATATCAAAGTTACAAAACAACCAATTCAAGAAAACAAAAAACAAGTTCAAGAGAAGAATAAAAAAATAGTTTATCTCCCAAATAATAAACTAGAAAAATTTTCAAAACTGCCTCAAGAAGAACCAAAGACATCAATTAGACGACTAGCAGATTCAATAGTTTGTGAAATAGAACTTCCAGGAGTAAAAAAAGAAGAAGACCTTTCTATTAGAAGAGTTGGAGAGAGTATAGAGATAAAAGCTGTTTCTAAAGATAGAGCATACATGAAGACAATAACAATAAACTTACCTGTTACGGGGTATGAATTTTCAAAAGAGAATTTAACCCTAGAATTAGAGACAAATAACTGAAACTACCTCTTTTTAATCAAATGAGGCTACTCGGATTTGAACCGAGGACTTCCGCCTTATCAGAGCGATACTCTACCAGACTGAGTTATAGCCTCATACAAAAATCAAAAGAATTAGTCTATTTATAAGTTTTGTGACTTAAAAAATACTTTCGGATACTACAACTTTATAAAATTTATCAAAACCTTTAAAAACCAAATCTTTCTTTGATAAAGATGGTTAAAGGAATGTATCATTATATAAGGGAAGCATGGAAAAAACCCGATGCAAAAACACTTAGAGATAGAATGACTGAGTGGAGAAAATTGGGAGTTTTTACAGTATTAGATAAACCCCTAAGATTAGACAGAGCAAGATCATTGGGTTACAAGGACAAAAAAGGATTTGTGGTTGTTAGAATAAGAATTCCTAGAGGAGGTCACACAAAAAAAAGACCAAACGCAGGTAGAAGATCAAAAAGAATGACTCCAAGATTAACTTTGAAAATGAATTACAAGTGGATTGCAGAACAAAGAGTTCAAAAACAATTCAAAAACTTAGAAGTTTTAAACTCATACCAAATAGGAAAAGATGGTGTTAATTATTTCTTTGAAGTAATATGTGTTGACCCAACTAAACCAGAGATATTAAATGACCCAACAATTAACTGGATAGCAAAAGGTTCAAACAAAAACAGAGTTTTAAGGGGACTTACAAGCACAGCAAGAAAATCAAGAGGATTAAGAAACAAATCTCCAACAGCAAAGGTAAGACCTTCAGTACGAGCTGGAAAAAGAAGAGGAAAGTAATTCTAAAGTTAAAAAAAGGATATTTCTTTGATTAAAATTAACAAAATAATTATCTCTCATCCATTTAAAAAAAGTATTGATTAACAATTCTAAGCAGCTTGTAATTCTTCCCGTCCCATCCATTCCGCGTAGGCCAAATTAGTTTTAGGATTTAAAGACAGACCATAATGATCTGGATCTCCACGAGGACAACAATAATCTCCTAACCCCTCAAGAGTTAATCTCGGTTCAATTTGATTACGAAAAATTTCAACAACCAATCCTCTCCCACAATTCCCAGAAGTATCCATTGCACCCCTTTCAGCTAACGCGACTTGGGACATTAGTAAATCTATTGCATTTCGAATTTTCATAATCTCCAGAATAAATCCCCCTTTAAAAGAATTAGTATCTTCCACACTCTAAGAAATTCTCCTAAAATTATTTAAACCCCCCTTCCATAATTTATTTATGGAATTAAAAAAGAGTCAAACAGCAAAAAATTTATTGAAAGCTTTTGCAGGTGAAAGTCAAGCAAGAAATCGTTACACATATTTTGCATCAGTTGCTAAAAAAGATGGATTTGAGCAAATATCTGCAATATTTTTAGAAACAGCAGAAAACGAAAAAGAACATGCAAAAATTTTCTTCAAACATTTAGAAAAATTAAATGGCGAACATCTAGAAATTACTGCATCATATCCCGCAGGAAAAATTGGAACAACCTCAGAAAACTTGCTTGCTGCAGCAAACGGAGAAAAAGAAGAATGGGGAAAGTTATATCCCGAATTTGAAAAAGTAGCAAGAGAAGAAGGATTCAAAGATATTGCGGATTCATTTAAAGAAATTGCAGAAGTTGAAGAACAACACGAAAAACGATATAGAAAATTATTAGAAAATGTAAAAAATAATTCTGTTTTCAAAAAAGACAAAGTCGTTAAATGGAAATGTAGAAATTGCGGTTATGTTCACGAAGGAAAAGACGCACCAAAACTCTGCCCTGCATGCAAACATCCTCAAGCTTATTACGAAGTTTTAGAGGAAAATTACTAGATAATACCTCTAAAGAACATAAAAGAATATAAATTAAAAATTCTATAATCAAATATGGTAATTCCAGTCTGGTTTGTAGTTTCTGAATCTGAAGAAGCGCGTAGACTATATCATGAATTAATGGCCAATAATCTTACTTCAGAAGGAAAACTAGGAACATATGGGGGTGAGGGAGATTTACTCGAGATAGACATGAATGCTCCAGATTCCGCAATAAGATTTGAGTACTATCAAAATTTTGAAGTTGCTCCTAAAATTTCAGGAAAAAGATTATTTTTTAATTATGCGAGACAAACAAAAGAAATTCCCTTAGACGGGAAAACAGAAGCAAGACTAAGAAAAGATTCAAGATTATGGGAATTAATTCTTCGAGATTCAAGAATGTTTAATATAGAAAAAATGGTGTTTTTCGGACCTGCAGAAGTAGTTTTTCCAAATCACCAGATTGCATCCGAAGCGAGACAGAGGATTTTTGATGGAATTCCAGCAGCAAGTGGAACCCCTTTTGATTACGGCAGAGGCAGAAGATAAAATATAAAAACCTCTTCTACATAAATTAATTATGACAAGTAAAAGAGAAATATACAAATGCGAAATTTGCGGAAATATAGTAGAAGTATTACATGAAGGAGCAGGAACCTTAGTCTGTTGTGGACAGCCAATGAAACTGCAAAAAGAGAATACTATTGATGCCTCCAAAGAAAAACACATTCCAATCATAGATGAAAACGCCGAAGGAGTAGTTGTTAAAGTTGGAAGTGTTCCACATCCAATGGAAGAAAAACATTACATAGAATGGATAGAAATTACAACAGAAAAAGGAGAATCAAAGAAATTCTTAAATCCAGGAGAAAAACCAGAAGTTAAATTTCCAGTAAAAACAAAAATTATTTCTGTAAGAGCGTATTGTAATTTGCATGGATTGTGGAAAAGTAATTAATCGTGGAAAAACTCTTTAAGAATCGCTCCCGAATGTTGACCATAAGCACAACATGCCTCCAAGTACTTACAATATGTTATTCCCCTCTTAGTAGTCCTCTGCTCACAAGAAGAAAGAAGATAGACACGAACCCCTCCTTGAACCCTCGTTTCTACTTCAATGGGTTCATCAGTCCTACTACATCGAACATTTTTACTAGAATCGCCCCCAGAATTTATTGACATAAAAACAAATTAAAGAATTCTATTTATAAAACTTCCCAACAACAATTTTTAAATACCCTCAAAAAATTAAAAATGTATGTACCTGCATGAAATGCTTCAGGCATTAGATTACGGAACACGAAAAGCAAGATATGAAGGAACGCCTCCAGAAGTGAAAATAGTTGAAGAACAAGACAGAACGGTCGAAGTAAGAGATGGACTAGAAAAATTCCTAAATTTTATGGGTCCGGCAATAGGAGAAAAGTGGGGGATTGTTTCTTTAACCTGGATGAATACATATCGCGAAGAAGTAATTAGATCCGGTAGTATTAGAAAATTACTACAAAATGCAGGTAAAGGAGATAATTTAGATATATTAAAAGAAAGGGAATTGACTCAAGAAGAAATTAAAGAAAGGGTTGAAGAGCTCAAAAGAAGATTTGAGGCAGGTTTTGTCTTTGGTGCGACATTAGGATTATTTCCTAAAGAAGGAACATTCTTAGAATATAATGGAACAAGAATAGATTACCAAAACTTAAGATGGGAAAGTGATGGAAGATTTGAAATGCGAGGAATTGACACCGAGTGTGTTGAAAACTTAGGTGCAGAAGTAACAGGATGCTTCGGATTAAGAGTAGAAGCATATGATTGTCCTAGAAAAAGAGCAACGGGAGTAGTAACCATTAGAGGAAGAGAAGGATACCTGAAAGCACAAAAGTTATTCGATGAAGAGGAACTAACGGAGGATAGAGATTTTCTAAAAACGACTTCTAGATTTAGAAAATTTGCCCGATGGATAACTGGAGAATAAAATTAAAAAATACCAAATCTTAAAAACTCACTCTTCTTCTTAACTAAAACAAAAGAGGAAAAATGCGTTACTTAAAACTTGCCGAACTATATGAAAGCCTAGATTCAACAACAAAACGTCTAGAAAAAACCGAGATTTTATCTAAATTCTTAGAAAGCGTTTCTGAAAAAGACAAAGACGTTTTATATCTACTTCTAGGAGATATTTATCCTGAATACGACGAAAGAAGGATTGGAATTTCAAATCAACTAGCAATTCAAGCAATTTCAAAATCGACTGGAACAGAAAAATCAAAAGTAATCAAAGAATGGAAAAAAATTGGAGACATAGGAAAAGTTGCAAAAGAATTAACAAATAAAAAAACACAATCAACTTTAGCTTCCCACATTTTAACTACAGAAAAAGTAATTGAAAATTTCAGAAAACTTCCAGAACTTCAAGGTTCAGGAACAGTAGGGAAAAAACTTTCTTTGATTACTGAACTTTTAACTTCAGCTTCTCCAATCGAAGCGCTCTACATAACTAGAACATTAATCGGAGATTTAAGAATCGGTGTACAAGAATCTACAATTAGAGAATCAATCGCAAAAGCATTTTTCCCAGAAGAAGAAAGTGCAGCAGAAAAAGTTCAAAGAGCAATAGACAAAACAAACGATATTTCTGCTGTATTCGAATTGGCAAAAAAAGGTAAACTAAGCGACTTAGATAAATTAAATTTAGAGGTAGGTAAACCAATCAAAGCTATGCTTGCACAAAAAGTGCTAACAATAGAAGACGGATTTAAAGCACTCGGAACACCCTGCGCAATAGAATACAAATATGACGGATTCAGATTATTAATCCACAAAAATGGAAACGAAGTAAAACTCTATACTCGAAGTTTAGAAAATGTAACAAAACAATTCCCTGAAGTAAAAGAATACGTTTTAAACTATATCAAAGGGGAAACATTTATTATGGATTCGGAAGCAGTTGGTTTTGATTCGAAAACAAAAGAGTACTTATCCTTCCAAAACATTTCTCAAAGAATAAGAAGAAAATACGCAATAGAAGAATTGCAAAAAAAACTACCTGTAGAAATAAATATTTTCGACATTCTTTTTTACAATGGAAAATCCCTATTAAATGAACCATTCAAAAAAAGAAGCGAACTATTAAGAAAAATAATAACGCCAAAACCGTACAAATTAATACCTTCAAAACAGTTAATTACAGAAGATACAAAAAAAGCAAAAGAATTTTATAAAAAAGCATTAAAAGATAATCAAGAGGGAATTATGATGAAAAGCCTAGAGGCTGAATACAAACCAGGAAGAAGAGTAGGACATATGTTAAAAATAAAACCCGAAGAGAGAGATTTAGATTTGGTAATAACTGGGGCAGAATACGGAACCGGAAAGCGTTCGGGTTGGCTTTCAAGTTTAATTCTTTCTTGTAGAGAGGGAAACAGATTTTTAGAAGTAGGAAAAATGGGAACCGGAATTAAAGAAAAATCGGATGAAGAAGAAGACACAATTTCATTTGAAGAAATGACAGAAAAATTAAAACCATTGATAATTGGAGAAAAGGGGAAAACAGTAAAGATAAAACCAAAAATAATTCTAGCAGTTAGCTACCAAGAAATCCAACACTCTCCTAATTACAATTCTGGATTCGCTTTGAGATTCCCAAGATTCACAGCACTAAGAACAGACAAACCCCTAAGCGAAATTGCAACACTCGAAGAGATAAAAAAAGATTTTGAAAATCAAAAAAGAAATTGGGCATATGGATAAGTTTAGAATTAGAAAAAGAAATGAATATTTTGCAACTATTTTAGGAATTGCTGGAATAGCTTTAATTTACTTTTTAATAATTAATTCAGCTCTTACAAATAAAGTATCTTTTTCTCCAGAAGATTCTATTTACATTCCAAAAAATTGTTCCAATTCAGAAATAGAAGCAACATGGAACTCCGTCTTTTATGAAAGTCCTACAGGAATTACAATAATAAAAAACGATACAATTACACAAGAAACATGCGAACAATATTTTGCTTACAAGATTAAGGACGAAAATAACACTTACATTCTCTCTGGTTTAGCAAAAGGAACCTTAAATTATCCCGAGATAACCCTGTATCATTCTAATTTTAACTCCAGTTTTAATACTTTAATTTCAAGTTTTACAAACGCATCTAATCTTAGCATAATTTTAAATTTAGGAAAATTACAAGAAACAATTCTTCAAGAAAAAGTTCTCAAAAGAACAAATTCATTGGCTCTAGAAAATGCAACCGCCACATTCAACTTCTCTATAAAAATAACTTCTTCCGAATTCACACCAGAATTAATTCCATCTGGAGAATCTAAATACAAATTTGAAACCCCTCAATTGATAGGAACAGTAAATGCAAATAAAAGTTTTGAATCTGTATCTTATTCTAAAACTAATTCTCTTGATTGCTCTCAAACATGGATTGAAGAAGAAACAGATTGTTTAAACAGAGTTAAAAAAATTTATTTTATTCCAGGAAATCCAACTTGTTTAAATGAATCTGGAAGACCTCAAAACCAAACATTAAATTGTTATGGAATAACTTCTAGAAACACGAGAATAGAAATAAATGTCAATAATTCAGAATTAAATTTATCTCAAAACTATAACGGATTAAATAAAGTAGAGATTCTTGGGAGTGGGAAAAAATTATTAGAATTTGAATGGAATTTTAGTCAAAGTCAAGTGATTGAAGGGGTAGAGATAATCAAAGAAGAAACAAGTTCAGATTTTGGATATGCAATAATCAATGGGTTAAATATAACAAAAACAGTTTATATAACTAGAAAAGACAATTTATCTAGTAACATTTGTATTATAGACGAAGTAATAAGAAACGTATCCGAGTTTAGTACAAGTTGCACTGCTTCCGAAGAAACAAAATTAAACTGCCCGGGAAACGATTCAAAATACACTTGTAATATTACGGGTAATCTTTTCAAAATAACCGGATTAACCCATTCAGGTGCAAAAGAAATAACAACAAGTACAAGTTCAACACCCTCCTGTACTCCTATTTGGAATTGTAGTTCATGGTCATCTTGTTCAGCGAATAAACAAACCAGAACTTGTAACGATTTAGGTCCTTGTGAAATACCTGCAGAACCATCTATATTAGAACAGAGTTGTACAATTCAATGTATAGAAGATTGGAAGTGTGGAGTTTGGCTTCCAGAAAAATGTCCAAAAACAGAAAATCAGACTAGAACCTGTTTAGACGCAAACTCGTGCGGAACTTTTTTAACAAAACCAACTGAAGAACAAACATGCAAATACAGCAACAACACCGCAGTGTATATTACCCTATTAATTATTCTAATATTAATTATAATTATTAGTATAGCAATTATTTATTTAATAAAAACCAAAGACAAGAGTAACAACCCCCTAGAAAATTCATGGAATAATCAAAATTCTCCGATATCTCCTAACAATCAAAACATAATTCAAAATTTAAATAAATTTCCCAACCAAGACCCCCGTAGGTTTTATAAATAAAATTTAATTAAAATAAAAATGATTCAAAAATCAATTAACTCAGGTTTAAGTTTTGGATTAACTTCAGGAGTAATAACAACACTAGGTTTAATTGTAGGATTAAATTCTGGAACTCACTCAAGACTAGCAATAATCGGGGGGGTTGTGGTAATCGCAATCGCCGACGCACTTTCAGATGCAATGGGAATGCATCTATCAAAAGAATCAGAAAAAGACAACACTAAAAAAATTTGGTCTGCAACAATTGCGACCTTTTTTTCTAAACTAATAATTGCATTAACTTTTATTGTTCCAATTATAACTTTGAATTTAACAAACGCAATTATAGTAAGTATTATTTGGGGGATATTTTTATTAACAACTTTAAGTTACAAAGTAGCAAAATCTCGAGGGAAAAGTGTAAAAAGTGCAATCTCGGAACACCTAATTATCGCGACAATAGTTATAATCTTAAGTCATCTAGCAGGAAAATTCGTTGCGAACTTCTTCGGAACCATTTAAAAAGCTTTATAAATAGATTTTTCATAATAAACCCATCAAGTAATCAAATGGTAGCAAAAAAATCTCACTCAAGTTATAAAATTCAAAACATTGTTGCCACTGCTTCTTTAGGTAAACCTGTCCCACTTACAAAACTTGCAAGAACTCAACCAAATACAGAATACAATCCAGAAACTTTTCCAGGTTTAGTTTTAAGAATCAAAGAACCAAAATCAGCAGTTTTAGTTTTCTCATCAGGAAATTTGGTTTGTACAGGAACAAAATCAACAACTCAAGTAAGAGAAGTCATAGACGCAGTAATAAAACAACTTAGAAAAATAAATGTAAACATTACTGGAAAACCAAAAATAACCGTTCAAAATATTGTAGCTTCTGGAACAATTGAATTAAAACTTAATCTAAATTTCTTAGCACTAGAGATGGAAAATACCGAATACGAACCAGAACAATTTCCAGGATTAGTTTACAAATTAATAGAACCAAACGCAACCTTCCTTTTATTCAGCAACGGGAAACTTGTTTGTACGGGAACAAAAAACAAAGAACAACTTGAGAACTCAATGGTTCAACTTCTAAAAAACGTTAAAACTGCCTTGAAAAATTATAAACAATAAAATGAAAGAAAAATATTTTAAACTAAATACAAAAATACTCGGACTAAGCGCAGGAATAATTGGAGCATTAACTACATTCTTAACAACCCTAACAGGAATTTATGGTTCTTCAAAAATCTCCGAATTTATGGTTTCAAGCCTATGGGGATCATTAGGATACTCTACTTCCTGGACTGGCGCATTTATAGGGTTAATAATCGGATTCGTTTATGCATTTGTCCCGGTTTTTGTTGGAAGTTGGGTTTATAATAAATTAATCTAATTTTTAATTTAGACATTTCTCTAATCCAATGATTCACAAAAAGACCTTTCACTATCAGTGAGACAAACCTTAACTAAATTATCCAATGCCACTTCGTGAAGATTTAACCAATTAGAAAAATGATATCTTCCCTTAACTCTAACCGGAGAATTTGTCTCTGAAGCAGCTTGAAGTAAGGAATATGTTTTAATATCTCTCTCTGCAGTATTAGAGTTATCAAATATGGGAAGCCATAATCTTAATTCAGGATCGAATAATAAAGCATAAGTAGCTCCTGTTTGAAAATAGTGTTTTACCCCCGAGGGATACCGGTTACTTCTACTAAAAAATTAGATCTTCTTCTATTCAAAAGATCGCATATACTAATTTCTTGATATTCCATTTAATTCTTAAACTAAAAAGGGT
>Ga0268276_1001873_pt1 | contig 19159 bp, 19 predicted proteins | sample saktaG_4_FD_190145 | JGI IMG/M metagenome (GOLD analysis project Ga0268276, IMG submission 190145) | Saline water microbial communities from Sakinaw Lake, British Columbia, Canada - sak_2010_1_5_45m | ecosystem: Environmental > Aquatic > Non-marine Saline and Alkaline > Saline ... | reverse complement strand
GCCATTTCAAGGCGCTTACCGATGTTACCATGGACTTCGAAAAAAACAAGGTGACGGCTCTGATCGGTCCATCCGGCTGCGGCAAATCAACCCTTTTGAGACTCCTGAATCGGATGAACGATCTGATCGACGGCACACGCGTCGAAGGCCGGGTCTTGTTTGAAGGCGAGAACATCTATGATCCCCATGTGGACCCGGTTGAAGTCCGGCGGAGGATCGGCATGGTGTTTCAGAAACCCAATCCTTTCCCGAAGTCCATATTCAGCAATATTACTTACGGGCCTCGGCTTTCAGGGATAACCCGCAGAGACGAACTGGGAACCCTTGCCGAACAAAGCCTCAGGCAGGCCGTGCTCTGGGACGAGGTGAAGGATATTCTGGGCCAGTCTGCCATGATGCTGTCCGGCGGACAGCAGCAGAGGCTCTGCATCGCCAGGGCCCTGGCCATGAAACCGGACATTCTCTTGATGGACGAGCCGACATCGGCCTTGGATCCCATTTCTACGGCGAAAATTGAAGAACTCATAGAAGATCTGAAGAAGACCTATACCATCATCATCGTTACGCACAACATGCAGCAGGCGGCGAGAATATCGGATTACACGGGATTCTTTTATATAGGGAAGCTGATCGAATACAATGAAACAAAAAAGATATTCACGAAACCCGATGTGAGACAGACAGAAGATTACATCACGGGCCGCTTCGGCTGATTTTTTCTTGCGCGTTTTTATGATTTTGAAACTCGGAACTAGAAACATGAGGACCGTAACCCATGGAAGAGAGACGTCACACGAGTACACATTATGAAAGGGAACTCCAGGAAGTCAAGAATGGCCTGATTTACGTGGGGGCTCTGACCGAGAAGGCGATCCGGTCAGCCATGGCATCTCTTCTGGAACGAGACTCCGATCTGGCCCGTCAAGTCGTTGCCGAAGACGATCAGATCGATGCGATCGACATGGAACTGGAGGAGAAGTGTATCCGCCTCCTCGCGCTGAGGCAGCCGGCGGCGAGGGATTTGAGGTTCATCACCACGGCGATCAAAATCAATGGCCATCTGGAACGGATCGGAGACATGGCTGTCAATATCGCCCAAAAGGCGATCATTCTGAACGAGGAACCCCAGCTCAAACCCTACATCGACCTTCCCCGAATGGCGGACATTACCAGGGAAATGATCAAAGAGAGCCTTGATGCTCTGGTCAACGAGGACACCGATCTGGCCAACAGGGTCAGGAACGCCGAGAATACAGTGGACTGCCTCAATGACCAGATTTTCAGGGAACTCCTCACCTTCATGATGGAAGATCCCCGGACGATCCACCGCGCGATTCTCATCATGCAGATATCCAAAAATCTGGAACGAATAGCCGATCACGCGAAGGGCATCGCCGACATGGTCATCTATATGGTCACGGGAGAAAGCGTGCGGCACCAATTCCCGGCCGAAACGGAGACGGAGTCGCCATGAAAAGCAGACTTTTTTTGAAAGTCTTCGGGACCTACTTCATCATCGTGATCCTGTCTCTTTCTGTCGTGACGCTGCTGGTCAGCGGTGAGATCAGAAAATCCATGATAGCGAAGATTGAAGATGAATTGACGACCGATGCCCGGATCATTGATCTGAATTCAATAAAGGAGATAAAGACGAAGATCAAACAAATGGCCGACATCTCGAATTCCCGCGTGACCCTGATCGCTGAAACAGGCAAGGTTCTCGCCGACTCGGAGAGGGACGTGGCGATGTTGGAAAATCACCTGAACCGGCCGGAGATTCAGGAGGCCAGGGTCAAGGGCAAAGGAAGAGCGACCCGATTCAGCAAGACCGTCGGGGTGGATATGCTTTATGTGGCACTTTCTTTGAAGAGCGGGCCTGACATCATCGGCTATGTGCGTCTTGCCCGTCCCCTTTATGAAGTCAAGCATTCCGTCGAGAAGGTATACCAATCTTTCTTCACGGCCATTCTCCTGATCCTTCCCTTTTCGCTTATCATTGCATTTATCTTTTCCTACCGTCTCATAGCCCCCGTCAAGGCGATGGAGCAGTTCACAGAGAAATTGAGAAAAGGCGATGTATCGGGGACTCTCATGGTCCGGACATCGGATGAGATGAAGCAGCTGGCCAGTAACATCAATTACCTGGTCACGGAGCTGCAGGATAAGATACGCCTTGCCAACGAGGAGAAAGGCAAGCTGATCGCGGCCTTTGCGAGCATGACGGAAGGGGTTCTGGTTCTTGATAACGAAGATAGAATCGAGATCTTCAACCGGGCCTTCCGGCACATGGTCGCCTCGCAATACGGTGATGTCGTTGGAAAGACGCTCATCGAGGCCTTCCGGAATATTGAACTGCAAAAAACATTCGATCGCTTCAAAAGCTCGGGGAAACCCGCAACGCAGGAGCTTACACTTGGCGAAACGATGCCGATCATTCTGGATGTGAGCATTTCAGCGATCAAGGGTGTTCCCGGCGAAGAAAAGACCATGATTGTTTTTCACGATGTCACGCGTCTGAAGAAGCTCGAAAAGATGCGGGTGGACTTCGTGGCAAATGTGACCCACGAGATACGAACACCCCTGACCGCCATTCTCGGATTCATCGAAACCCTGCAGGAGGGGGCCATTGAAGAGAAAGAGACGGCACAGAAATTTCTGGAGATCATTGCCAGGCACGCCCGGCGCCTCAACCGCCTCGTCGAGGATCTGCTTACGATATCGGATATAGAACTGGGCGAGATGCAATTTTTCTTTGAGAGTGTCTCGCTGAGCGGAATCCTGGATAATGTTCTTCCTGTTGTAGAACCCAGGGTTGGAGAAAAGAAGATGACGCTCCTCAAGACATTGCCTGAGGATCTTCCTCCCATCAGAGCCGATCGGGACAGATTGGTGCAGATATTTCTCAATGTATTGGACAACGCGATTAAATTTACGCCCGAATCCGGCAAGGTCTCCATATCAGCTTCATTGGAAGAGGATGGACATGTGGCCGTCAGGATTGCCGACACAGGAGTCGGCATACCCAGGGATGAAGTGTCCAGACTTGGAGAGCGCTTCTACCGTGTAGACAAGACCCGTTCAAGGGAACTGGGCGGAACGGGCCTCGGATTATCTATCGTCAAGCACCTCATGACGGCGCACGGGGGGAGAATGGAGATCGAAAGCCAGCTTGGGCAGGGAACCACCGTGTCCCTTTATTTCCCTGTCATGGACGATGGTGCTCGTGTTTCGGAAATCTGAAATAAAGAATCATCAGGTGTGGATGTCGGATATGGAAGGAGGGATCATAACATGCTCGATAAGATTTTCTGGCTTGGCCATTCGAGCGTAAAGATTAAGAGCGATAGAACCATTTATATCGATCCCTGGAAACTGAAAAATCCTGAGCCTGCCGATCTAATTCTGATATCCCACAGCCACCGTGATCATTTTTCTCCCGATGACATCAGGAAAATAAAGAAGAAGGAAACGGTGATCATTGCGACGGCGGATGTGGCTGTCGACCTTTCCGGGGACGTGAGGGCCGTGAAGCCTGGTGACAGGGTTGAATTGCCGTGGATAACCGTCGAAGCTGTTCCGGCATACAATCCGGGCAAGCCTTTTCATCCCAAAGAGAACGACTGGATAGGTTTCATCCTCACCGTTGATGGCAGGAGGATCTATTATTGCGGGGATACGGATTTCATTCCGGAGATGATAGATGTGCGGGCGGACATCATGATTGTCCCCGTGGGCGGGACTTATACCATGAATGCGGAAGAGGCGGCACGGGCCGTCGATCTTATCAGACCGGAAGCAGCGGTTCCGATTCATTATGATGATATCGTAGGTTCCATAGAAGATGCAAAAAGATTCAGAGATCTTTGCAGAGTGACTGTTGAGATAAAGCCTGTAACGGATTAGTGATGCCAGGGTTTTCCTGCCGGAGAATTAATAAAAAAAGGTTCTGAGCGAAAGGTAAAAAGCCGCTGACATCAATGCGGAAATAGGTATGGTCAGGACCCATGCCCAGATGATGTTTCCCGCTATACCCCACCGGACAGCCGTAAGCCGCCTGGTAGCCCCCACGCCCATGATCGCCCCGGTTATTGTATGGGTGGTGCTGACGGGTATGCCAAAAATAGTGGCACCGATGAGCGAGGTCGCTGCCGCCGTTTCCGCGCAGAATCCTCCCATGGGCCTGAGTTTCGTGATCTTCGTGCCCATGGTCTTAACGATCCTCCACCCCCCCGCCATGGTTCCCATGGCGATAACGAAGTTACAGAGGATCACGATCCAGAAGGGGATGTGAAAGGTTGAACCCAGGTAACCGGCGCTGAAAAGGACGATGGCAATAACTCCCATGGTCTTTTGGGCATCGTTCATGCCGTGGCCCAGGCTGTGGGTTGCGGCCGAGACGAGTTGGAGTCTCCTGAAGACGCGATCCGACTTGGCTGCCGAGGATCGGCGGGTAACGTTCAATACAAGGACCATCAGAAAAAATCCGAGGATGAGCCCGATGGCGGGGGAAAGGACAATGAAGCTGGCCGTTTTGATGATTCCCTTCCAGACCAGTACACCCATTCCTCCCTTCACGAGGCCGGCACCGATCAAACCCCCGATGAGCGCATGAGAAGAACTGCTCGGAAGGCCCAGCCACCAGGTAATCAGGTTCCAGGTGATGGCTCCGAAAAGGGCAGATAGAATCAAGAAGTTGTCAATGATTGCCGGACTGATAATTCCCGTTCCAATCGTCATGGCGACCGGCACGCCGACAAAAAAGGCAGCCAGAAAGTTGAAAAGGGCTGCCCACATAACGGCATACCGGGGTTTGAGGACGCGCGTCGACACGACACAGGATATGGAATTAGCTGCGTCGTGGAAGCCGTTGATGAAATCGAAGACCAGGGCTATAAAAATGATGAAAACAATGAAGGCTAAGGAATGGCTATCCATGTTTCAGGACGATTCCTTCTACAATATTGGAGACATCCTCGCAGACATCGACGGCTTCTTCAATTCTTTCAAAGATTTCCTTCCACTTGATCAACTCTATGGCGTCCTTTTCCTTCTCGAACAGGCGGGCCATGGCCTGCCTGAGGATGTAGTCCGCTTCGTTTTCAAGGGTATTGATCTCCACGCAGGCTTCCAGGATTTTCTTTGAATTTTTCTTGTCCCGGAGACCGTGAACGATCATTTTGACCTTGGCGATGGCGTTGTTCAGGATGATGGCCAGTTCCTTGATTTCATCGGCAGGTTTCTTCACCTTGTAGAGGTACATCCTTACGGCTGACGCCTCGATCATGTCTAGGATGCTGTCCATTTTGTTTGCCAGGGCATAGATATCTTCCCGGTCAAAAGGGGTCAGGAAGGTCTTGTGCATTTTTTCGTAGATCCGGTGGGTGATGCCGTCCGCCTCGTGTTCTATTTCTTTCAGCGTTGAGACCTTTGCCTCTGAATGATCGAAGTTATTAAGAATCTCCGTAAAAAGTTTTCCACCCTCCTCGATCTTTATCGCAAGTTCTTCAAAGTGGTCAAAAAACTTCTCCTCTTTCGGAATAAATCTCATAGGTTAAATCCTCCACGTCTTCTTTTTCCAAGATGGAGCTGCGACTATTTAGCACAATTTGTGCTCAAATGTAAAATGATTTTGGGCTTCCAGTTCCAGGAATGTTTGTTCAGAAAGATGGGCCTAAAATTTGCGTATTGTACTTGACATCAGTAAATTCGTGTTTAAAATATGCCTGATTTTCAACGGGGAGTAAAAGTGTTTATTTTCAGCTAAAAATATGTGAAAGGAGGAAACAAAGAAGCATGAAAATCAGGCCCTTAAACGACAGAATCATCGTAAAGCGCGTCGAGGAAGAGGAAAAGACCAAAGGCGGGATCATCATCCCCGACACCGCCAAGGAGAAACCCATCGAAGGTAAGGTCGTTGCCGTCGGCAAAGGAAGAACAACCGAAGACGGGAAAGTCGTTGCCATGGATGTGAAGGTTGGGGATAGGGTGCTTTTCAGCAAGTACGCCGGAACAGAGGTAAAGATCGACGGCAAGGAGCACCTCATCATGAGAGAAGAAGACATTCTCGGTATTATTGAAAAATAAAGATGAGTCTGAAAAGGAGGAAGGAATAAATGGGAGCAAAAGTACTTCAGTACGATGAGGAAGCAAGAAAGTCCATTCTCAGGGGTGTAAATGCCCTTGCTGATGCGGTGAAGGTAACCCTTGGCCCCAAGGGAAGAAACGTTATCCTGGAGAAGACCTTCGGCGCCCCCACCGTGACCAAGGACGGAGTTACCGTCGCCAAGGAAATTGAGCTGGAAGACAGGTTTGAAAACATGGGCGCCCAGATGGTGAGGGAAGTGGCCAGCCGAACGAGCGATGTGGCGGGTGATGGAACGACAACAGCAACCATCCTGGCCCAGGCCATCTACCGGGAAGGGGCAAAAAGTGTGGCTGCCGGCTACAACCCCATGGACATCAAGAGGGGCATCGAGAAGGCCGTGCAGATTGTGGTGGATGAGCTGAGCAAGCTGACCAAGCCCACCAAGGATCAGAAAGAGATTGCCCAGGTCGGGACCATCTCCGCCAACAACGATGAGGCCATCGGGAACATCATCGCCGAGGCTATGAACAAGGTCGGGAAAGAGGGCGTCATCACTGTTGAAGAGGCGAAGGGGCTGGAAACGGAACTGGATATTGTGGAAGGTATGCAGTTTGACAGAGGCTATCTCTCTCCCTATTTCATTACCAACCCCGAGAAGATGGAAGTCAATTATGAAGACCCCTACATTCTCATCTATGACAAGAAAATCAGCAACATGAAAGAGCTTCTCCCCATTCTCGAGCAGATTGCCAAAATGGGGAAACCCCTCATGATCGTCTCCGAAGATATCGAAGGCGAAGCCCTGGCAACTCTGGTCGTCAACAAGCTTCGCGGGACGCTTCATGTGGTCGGTGTGAAGGCTCCGGGTTTTGGTGACAGAAGGAAGGCCATGCTGGAAGATATCGCCGTTCTCACGGGAGGAAAGCTCATCTCCGAAGAAATGGGAGCCAAGCTTGAGAATGCGAAGATTGAAGACCTCGGCCGATGCAGGAAACTAACCATCGATAAGGATAATACCACCATCATCGACGGTGCCGGCGAGAGGGCCAGCCTTGAAGGACGAGTCAAGCAGATCAGGGCTCAGATCGAGGAAACGACCTCTGACTATGACCGCGAGAAGCTCCAGGAAAGACTGGCGAAGCTTGTCGGTGGTGTGGCCGTGATTAAGGTGGGTGCGGCGACTGAGACGGAGATGAAAGAGAAAAAGGCCCGTGTAGAAGACGCTCTGAACGCAACCCGCGCGGCCGTGGAAGAGGGAATTGTTCCTGGAGGCGGTGTTGCCTATATCCGCTGCATCCCGGCACTGGATAAGCTCGCCCTTGATGGTGACCAGCAGGTTGGTGTTTCCATCGTTAAGAAGGCTTTGGAAGAACCGCTCAAGATGATCGCGCAGAATGCCGGTGCGGAAGGGAACATCGTTGTTGAGAAGGTGAAAGATAAGAAAGGCTCTTTCGGCTTCAATGCGGCGACGGACGACTATGAAGACCTTGTCAAAGCGGGTGTCATTGACCCCAAGAAGGTGACCCGATTTGCCCTTCAGAACGCTGCGAGCGTCGCCTCTCTCATGCTGACGACCCAGTGCATGGTTGCAGATAAGCCCAAGAAGGAAAGCGGAATGCCCTCCATGCCTCCGGGAGGAATGGGCGGATACGGCGGAATGGATATGTAAGAAACATTTCACAAAGGATGAAAAGGCTCCCTGCTTCAGAAGGGAGCCTTTTTTGTTCTCTCCTCTTGAAAGTCCCGTCTATCTGTGATATTTGCCTCAAAGCTAAAAAAATCAACAAACTATGAGCTTTCACGCAAGCTAATGAGGAGAAGGGCATGGACTACAAGGACACGCTGAATCTGCCGAAGACCGATTTTCCCATGAAGGCGAATCTTTCAAAGAAAGAACCGGAAATGCTGAAAGCCTGGGATGAAATGAACATCTACGGGAAAATCCGGGAAGTCTCGAAGGGCCGGAAAACATACATTCTGCACGATGGACCGCCCTATGCCAACGGAGACATCCATCTCGGAACAGCTCTCAATAAGATCATCAAGGACCTTGTGATCAAGTCCAGGAACATGGCGGGTTATGACAGTATTTTCGTTCCCGGATGGGACTGTCACGGCCTGCCCATCGAGCACCAGGTGGACAAGGAACTGGGCGAGAAGAAGGACGCCCTTTCCCAGGCTGAGAAGAGGCGCTACTGCCGGACCTACGCGGAAAAATATGTGGACATCCAGCGGGTACAGTTCAAACGCCTGGGGGTATTCGGAGAATGGGAGAATCCCTATCTCACCATGAGCTATGAATATGAGGCGATTACCGTTGCGGAATTCGCCAAACTCATGCTGAACGGCGACGTGTACAAGGGTAAGAAGCCCGTCTACTGGTGCGCCTCCTGTAAGACCGCCCTGGCGGAGGCCGAGGTGGAATACGCCGATCATCACACTCCCTCCATCTACATCAAGTTCCCCATGATCTCCGATATCTCTGCCGTGAGGCCGAAACTCAAGGGCGAGAAAGTCTATGTGGTGATATGGACGACAACCCCCTGGACCATTCCGGCGAATCTTGCCATAGCCCTTCACAAGGAATTCATCTATGTGGCCGTAAGGGTGGAAGGAGAAGTCCTGATCCTCGCAAAGGACCTCCTCGACTATTGCATGGATGCTTTTGGTTTCAAGAAATATGAGGTCATTGATGAATTCGCGGGATCGATTCTGGAAGGGCTCAAGTGCCGTCATCCTTTCCTGGACAGGGAAAGCGTCCTGATCCTGGCTCCCTTCGTCACCCTCGATGCCGGGACCGGGGCCGTTCATATCGCCCCGGGCCACGGACAGGAAGACTACGAAATCGGTCTGGAATACGGCCTCGATAATTACGCTCCCGTGGATGAGGACGGCAGATTCACGAAGGACGTGCAGTTTTTTGCCGGGGAGTTCGTTTTTGACGCCAACGACTCGGTGAACAAGAAATTGAAAGAGGTGGGGAAACTCCTCGGTCTCGTGGATATCCAGCACTCCTACCCCCACTGCTGGCGCTGCAAGAATCCCATCATTTTCAGGTCCACGGAGCAATGGTTCATCTCCATGGAGAAAAACGCATTGAGAAAGAAAGCCCTGGAGTGCATCGATCAGGTCGAGTGGATTCCCGGCTGGGGCCGGGACAGGATTTACGGAATGGTCGAAAACCGGCCCGACTGGTGCATCTCGCGGCAGCGCCTCTGGGGCGTGCCCATCACGGTTTTTTACTGCAAAGAGTGCAGCAATGTCCTGGCGACGAAAGAAGTCCTCGATCGGATCGTAGCTCTGGTGCGGGAACACGGTGCCGATGTCTGGTTTGAAAGGGACGCAAAAGATCTCCTCCCGCCCGGTACGGCATGCCCGGTCTGCGAGGGGAAAACATTCACAAAAGAAACCAACATCCTGGATGTCTGGTTTGATTCCGGCGTGAGCCATGCTGCCGTCCTGGAAGTGTGGCCGAGCCTCCGGTCGCCGTCAGACATGTATCTCGAAGGAAGTGATCAGCACCGCGGATGGTTTCACTCGTCTCTGCTGGAATCCGTCGGCACGCGCGGAAGGGCGCCCTACACGAGCGTCCTGACCCACGGGTTCGTGGTGGACGGCGAGGGGAAGAAGATGTCCAAGTCTGTGGGAAACGTGATTGACCCGCTGGAGATCATCGAGAAGTACGGCGCCGAGATCCTTCGCCTCTGGGTCGCCGCCGAGGATTACACGGTAGACATTCGCATATCGGGCGAGATCCTGGAGCGCCTCGTGGAGGCTTACCGGAGAATTCGCAACACGGGCCGTTATATTCTGGGGAATCTCTACGATTTTGATTACAGAAAAGACAGAGTCCCTTACGGCGAGATGGAGGAAATGGATAAATGGGCTCTCCACCGGCTTCAGGAAGTGATCCAAAGGGTTCGGAAGGCCTACGATAATTATCAGTTTCACATGGTCTACTACACGATCTATAACTTCTGCACGGTGGATTTGAGCGCTCTCTATCTCGATGTTTCCAAAGACCGGCTTTACACGTCGAAGGCAAAGTCGAAGGCCAGAAAATCCGCGCAGAGCGCCATGTTTATCATCCTGGATACACTGGTACGGCTTCTGGCACCCATCCTCACATTCACGGCTGAAGAGATCTGGGCCAGCATGCCCCGCTACGAGGGGAAGGCCGAGAGTGTGCATCTCACCCGGTTCCCGGAGGCGAATCCGGAGTATTTGAGTGAGGGGCTGAAAGAGAACTGGAAGACCCTGATCTCCTTGAGAGGAGAAATCTCAAAGGCCATGGAGAGCGCGAGGAAGAACAAGGTTGTCGGACATCCGCTGGATGCGCGGGTCGAGCTTTACGCGCCGGATAAGCTGAGGCAATTCATGGCGGAGAGACGGGAAGACCTGAAAACCCTGAATATTGTCTCGCAGGTCAATATTCTTGAAAAAGACAGCCTTAAAAACGCCTATGAAAGCTCTGAGTTTGAAGGCCTGAAGATAGGGGTTTCAAAGGCGGCGGGCGCGAAATGCAATCGCTGCTGGATTTACAGCGAAACGGTTGGTGCGGATACCGGGCACCCCACCATCTGTGGGAGGTGCATCGGCAACCTCTCGCCGGAGGGTTCCCGTTGAGCCGGCGTTATACCTTATTTGCCGCAGCGGCGGGGCTCGTTGTTCTCTTCGACCAGATCACGAAGTATTATGTCCATGAGAAGATGCCGCTGCACAGTTCGATCCCCGTGATCGAGGGGCTCTTCAATCTCACCTATATCCGGAACCCGGGAGCGGCCTTCGGTTTCCTGGCCACGGCCCCTCCGGCGTTCCGGGCGGTCTTCTTTATCGCCGTCACGGTTGCTGCCATCCTGCTCATTTTATACTATATCCGCAGATACGGGTCCGAGGAACCGCGGTTCATGCTGCCCCTTTCTCTCATCATGGGCGGGGCTGCAGGAAACCTGATCGACAGGGTCCGTTTCGGTGATGTGATCGATTTTCTTGATGTCTATGCCGGAACCCATCACTGGCCCGCCTTCAACGTGGCCGACTCGGCGATTTCCGTGGGTGCTCTTTTGCTTCTGTATGAAATGCTGCGGAAAATGCGCAAGAGCGGATAAGATTACCTCAGAATAATCACGTCCAGATATTTTTTCCCCCAGACCCTGGCGTCCTTGACATCTGGAAAAAAGATATCGATATGCTCTCCCTTGATGGCTGAACCGATATCATGCACCTCGCCCCAGCCGTAACCCGGGACGTACATCTTAGTTCCATAGGGGTATTTTCTTATATCGGCGGCGATCGTTCCTTTCTTGGCCCTGCTTCCATCTGAGGTGATTCCGACCGCCTTCCGTTTTCCCTCTTGCGGTCCGTAGGCGTAGACAGGCGGCAGGAGAAAACAACCCCATTTGTGTTTCCAGCCCGTAGACTTCTGGTCTGAGGAATAGGCCGTGACGAGCATCCGGCGAACCTCTCTCTTGCCTCTGTGTTTGGGTGCGGTTGCGCACCCATGAAACACCAGGGCAAGGATGATGATAAAGATGGGGAAGAGATGCCTGGCCTTCAATATTGATTCAACCTCTATGCTTTTCGCTCAAATCCATATTTTGCCCTGGAGAAGCATAACCAGAAACCTGAACCTGTCATTTGAAACTAAAAAAGTGAAGAAATGTCAAGTTCTCATTACATGAGTCCCGGCAGGAAGAGGGTGATCCGGGGAAACAGAATCAGAAGAAGAGCGGTCACAATCTGCGCGGCCAGCAGGTAAAGAGCACCCCTGAAGATGACGTGAAGAGGAACGTCTCTGGCCACTCCCGCTACGACGTAGACGTTGATCCCAACGGGCGGTGTGATGACCCCCATTCCCGTAACGAGGACGATGATCACGCCGAACCATATCGGATCGTAGCCGAGGGTGATGATCACGGGGTAGAAAATGGGAATGGTCAGCATGATCATGGCCAGGGAGTCCATGAGACAGCCCATGATGAGGTAGATGAAGATGATCAATCCGACAATGACATACGGAGGCACCTGAAGGCCTGCGACCCAACTCCCGACGTTGGAAGGGATTCCGGTTACGGCCAGGAAGTGCCCGAACACCGTGGCGCCCGCTACGATGACCAGGATCATGCAGGAAATGCGGGTCGTCTCGCAGAGGGACTGGACAAAACCGTTCCAGGAGAGGTTTCGTCCGGCAAGCGCAATGACAAGGGTCCCGAAAGCGCCGATGGAGGCTGCTTCGGTGGGAGTGAAGAAACCCGTGAAGAGTCCTCCCATGACGAGGACAAAGAGAATCAGGGTTTCAATAACACCGCTGAGGGATAACAGCCTCTCCTTCCACGTGGCTTTTGGAGCCGGCGTGACGAGATCCGGCTTCAGCTTTGTCCAGATGATGATGGTGACAATGAAAAGGACGGTCAGGAGAATTCCCGGAAGGACACCGGCCATAAAAAGTTTTCCCACGGACTGCTCGGTCATGATCCCGTAGACGATAAAGATGGTGCTGGGCGGAATCAGAATGCCGAGACTTCCGCCCGCAGCGACCACACCCGTGGCCAGGGCTGGATCGTACCGGTATTTTTTCATCTCCGGCAGAGCCACGGAGGCCATGGTGGCGGCAGTTGCGGTTGTTGACCCGCATATGGCGGAGAAACCGGCGCACGCCCCGATCGTGGCGATGGCAAGACCCCCCGGCAGATGTCCCATGAATTTGTTTGCCGAATTGAAGAGTCTCCCGCTGATCCCCGAATGATGGGCGAGCTGTCCCATGAAAACGAAAAGAGGAATCACGGTCAGATTGTAGGACCCGAAGACAGAATAAAAATCACGGGCGGTAAGGAGAAACGCCGCGTCCCAGGAAACCAGCATGCCGAATCCCAGGATTCCCACGACGGCCATGACAAATCCCACGGGGATGCGCAGGAACATGAATACAACAAGAACGACAAAACCGAGGAGACCGATTGTGGTGGGCGTCATTTTCTTGCCGCCCTTCGGAAGGCACTGAGAGATTCAGCTGTAAGAACAAGGGCGAGCAATGCACAGCCCGCAGCGATGCCGTAAACGAAAGGGTAGGTCGGAATCGCGAGAGTGAGAGAAACCTCGCCGCTTGTTTTCAGATCCCAAGCATAGATCGAGCTTTGCCATGCAATCAAAAGGAAAAGGCCCGCCCCGATCAGGTTATTAAAGCCCTCGACCATGCTCTGGATCTTTGCCGGCAATCGGTCCATGAGGATTTCCACGGCGATGTGACCGCGCTCGATGGAGGTATAGGCGAGGGCAAAGGCGATGATGACCGTTCCGAGAAAGCCGACCATTTCATAGGTGCCGAGGATGGGATGGCCAAATAAGCGCAGAACCACGTCGGCGCAGGTGAGCAGCATCATGATAACAATGGCGCCCGCCGCCACGCTATTGAAACCGTACCCGATCTGATGGATCCATCTGCTTAGGGGCGGCATCCGCAGCAATCTCCCGTCCTTGCGGGTCTCGGGCATGGGATTTCAGGCATCAGGCGGAAGCATGTCCTCCGGCAATATGAAAAAGATATTTATCTTCTTCATCCTGATGCCCTGAGCCCGGTGCCTAATACCTTTCTTATTTGTACATCTCCGCGTATTTTTTGATCAGCTTCTCTGTTTCCTCGACGGTTTTCTTGCCGGGGAGCCCTTTTTCATCCATGGCCTTGACGTAATCGTTGACAAGAGGTCTAACGGCCGCCCGCCAGCGGTTCTTCTGTTCTTTTGTCAGAGGGATGATCTTGTTGCCAAGGCTCAGGCTGAATTTCCTGCCCTCAAGATCAAGGTCGTCCCATGCCTTGCCATGAACATCAATCCATTCGCTGCTCACATCCTCAAAGATCTTCTGGATGTCGGGAGGGAGGGCGCTCCATTTCTTGGGATTCATCACGACGAACATGGCGGTGGTGTAGCCGACGCTGTCGCACTCAGTTGTGTATTTAATCACCTCGCCCTGTTTCCATCCCTTGAGGACCTCCATGGGTCCGATGGTTCCCCCCACGACCCCTCGCTGAATCGCCTCGTAGGTATCTCCCTGAGGCATGGCCACCGGCGTGCCGCCCAGCGCCGAGATAACTTTCGCGCTCAGCCCGGTGGACCGGATCTTCATGCCTTTGAGGTCTGCCAGGGACTTGACGGGTTTCACCGTGTGGAGCAGCCCCGGTCCGTGGGCATGGATGTAAAGGACCTTGACATCATCCAGTTCCTTGGGTTTGAAGGCTTTGTAAAAATCGTTGGCTACGCGGGTGGCGACCCTGCCGTTCGGGTATCCGAGGGGGAGGTCGAGAACTTCCGTCAGGGGGAAGCGGCCCCGGGTGTAGGCAAAGCAGGACATGCCGATATCCGAGATGCCCTTGGCGACTCCGTCATAGCACTGGTCGGCAGGCGTCAGTGTTCCGCCCGCGAGAACTTTTATCTTTATCTTTCCCTGGCTCCGTTTCTCGATTTCCTTCGCCCAGGATTCCGCCGCCTTTGCCTGACCGTGAGTGGGCGGGAAGAAAACGCTGTAGGTCAATTCCGTGGCCGGCGGGGCGGAAGGCTTGCAGGACTGGACCGAAAACATCAGCCCAACGGATACCGTCAAGACAATGAGAATGGATAAGATACGTTTCTTCATGGCATTACTCCTTCTGAAATGATGATTGAATGTAAAAGGGAAAAGGGCCGCTCAATGCTGGGAAGCCTGCTTGCCCGTCTTCCGGACGGACAGCAGGCATCAATACATGTAGATGTAAGGATAGATGTGCAGATCAGGTGTTAATGATAAATATTTCTTCATTTTACTTCATGATTCTTGTTGTGGCATATCGGCGAAGTGCCCGATTTTTTATTTTATTTTCGAGGTTCTGTCAAGAAGTTTTTCCTTCTTTCATCTTTTCCAGTTCCTCCCTCATTTTTTCAGCCTCCGCTCTGGCCTTTTCAAGCTCTTCCCGTGTCTTGTTCAACTCTTCTTTTTCTTTTTCCTTCTCCTCGCGCATCTTGTCTTTCACTTCATCGATTCCGACATAGACAGCAAGCGCTCCCCCCAGAAGAAGCGCGAGGGGTATTGCACCCTTCAAGATGATGAAGAATTCTTTCCACCAGGCAATAAAGCCAATGAGTCCAAGTATCAAAGCTGCCGCACCTCCAACTAAAACGGTCATTGCTTTGCCCCCCTTTCTGAAGTCAGTCCTTTTCTTTTCCGATTCCGTCTTTTGAGACTAAAGCTCGTAAAATACCAAGTGATTTTGATTGGTAACACAAAAGACAAATCGAGGCAAGATGAAAATTTCGGGAAAATAATGCTTGATTAAAAGAACGTATTAAACTATATGAGGAAAAGCAGATAAATCGAGCGTTTTCATGTCTTTAGGTAGAGGGCGGATTCATGTTCGGTCCGGATTTCAACAAGGGGAAAGGCCTGGTCCCCGCCATTGTTCAGGATTTCGAAACAAATGAGGTGCTGATGCTGGCCTATGTAAATTCTGAGGCATGGCAGAAGACCCTGGAAACGGGGAAGGCGACCTATTGGAGCAGATCAAGAAACCGCCTGTGGGTCAAGGGCGAAACATCGGGCAACGTTCAGATCGTAAAGGAAATTCTGATCGATTGCGATTCGGATACCCTTCTTTTCAAGGTGGAGCAGAAGGGCGGGGCTGCATGCCATACCGGTTATCAAAGCTGCTTCTATCGAAGGATCTCGGGCGGGGAAGAGGAAATAATCGGGAAGAAGATATTTGATCCGGGGGATGTTTATAAATGACAAAGGTGAAATTGGGCATACCAAAGGGAAGTCTTGAGGAGAGCACTGTCGAGCTCTTCAAGAGGGCAGGTTGGCGTATTTCTTACGAAAACAGGAGTTACTTCCCCGATATCGACGACGACGAGATATCCTGTTCCCTGGTGCGTGCTCAGGAGATGTCCCGCTATGTTGAAGAAGGTACCCTTGACTTGGGTCTGACAGGACGGGACTGGATCCTGGAGAACGAATCGGATGTCGTGGTTGTGCAGGACCTTGTCTATTCAAAGGTTTCCACGGGTCAGGCCAAGTGGGTTCTCGTCGTGACGGAAGACTCACCCGTCCGGTCCATTGAGGATATGGAGGGAAAGAGAATTTCGACGGAACTGGTCAACTTCACGAAGAAATTCTTCGGAGAGAGAAACATCAACGTGCATGTGGAATTTTCCTGGGGCGCCACAGAGGCCAAATGTGTTGAAGGCCTTGTGGACGCCATCGTGGAGGTCACGGAAACGGGAAGCACGCTCAGGGCGAACAAACTGAGGATCGTACAGGAACTTATGAAGACGAACACCCAGCTCATCGCCAACAAGGCGGCCTGGACGGATCCCTGGAAGAAGCGGAAGATCGAACAGATCAGAGTTCTTCTTGCCGGTTCTCTTCAGGCCATCGGAAAAGTCGGAATCAAGCTCAACGTTTCGAGGGAGAACCTCGGCCGGGTCATTCTTCTCCTGCCATCTCTGAAGGCCCCCACCATATCAGGATTATACAATGAGGAATGGTTCGCCGTGGAGACCATCATTGAAAAAAAAATTATAAGGGATCTCGTCCCCCTCCTTCAGGAAGCCGGGGCCGAAGGGATCATCGAATATCCATTGAACAAGGTTATCTGAAAGGATCCGGTGATGGCAAGGAAAGCGAAGATATACAGAAAAACAACAGAAACGGAGATCTCTCTGGAACTGAACCTCGAGGGTTCAGGAAAGGGAGAACTCTCCACATCGATCCCCTTTCTGGATCACATGTTGAACCTTTTTGCCAGGCACGGATTTTTCAACCTGCGCCTGAAGAGCAAGGGGGACACGGCTATTGATTACCATCACCTCATCGAAGATGTTGGTATCTGTCTCGGTCAGGCCGTAAAAGAAGCGCTTGGAGATAAGAAGGGCATCAACCGTTACGGTTCCGCTCTTGTACCCATGGATGAGAGCCTGTGCAGCGTGAGCATCGATGTCTCCGGAAGACCTTATCTCGTTTTCAACGCCGATTTCGGCAGCAGGAAAATCAAGGATTTCGACCCCATTTTGTTCCTTGAATTCTTTAAGTCTTTCACGGATCACAGCGGAATCACCTTGCATATCAACCTGAATTATGGTAAGAATAATCACCATAAGGTTGAGGCCATATTCAAGGCTTTTGCCCGTGCATTGGCTCAGGCAGTTTCTTTGAACAAGCAGGTCAAGGGGGTCCCTTCCACAAAGGGAGCGCTGTGATTCTGATTCAAGCGATGACCGCCGGACAATGAGTTCCGGTTGAAAGGGGTGACGCCCATTAGAAATCATTCATGCCATTTTTCAAGGCGGTTATTCACCCTGATTCTTTTACCCCTCTGGATTTTTGCCCTCCCGGGGTGCGCCTCAAAGGGCGATGTCAGGACAACGACGCAAAAGAAAGAAATATCCCTCCAGAAAATAGCCGTCCTACCCTTTCAGATCATTTCACCGGAAGACCAGACCTCGAACACGGTCCGTTGTCCACTGAGCGGTAATCTCGCCCGGAGCTGCTCAACACCGGAGGGTGCCACGGATATCATAGAGGACCTTTTCCTGGAAAGACTGAAGACGAACAGCAAGCTTATGATCATCCCCGGAGATAAGACGGAAGGCGTCTATCGAAGGATCTGGGCGGAGTCTTTCAAGGCGAGTCCTGTCCATGTGATCATGAAGGTAGGGAAGGAACTTGGAGTGGATGGTATTGCCGTGGGCCATATCTATTGCTATCGGGAGCGGAAAGGATATTCCTATTCGGTGGAAAAACCCGCATCGGTATCCTTTGAGCTCAGCCTCGTCAGGGTAAGCGACGGCGCCATCCTATGGAACTCCTACTTTGACAAAACCCAGGAATCTCTCATGGAGAATCTGCTGCAGATTGCTGCCTTCATAAAGGGTGGGGGAAAATGGGTCACGGCGAGGCAGCTCTCGGCGGATGGTATGGACAGAATGATGGAGACCTTTCCGGGTTTTCATTGATTCCGCCCGGACGGGTGTGTAGGTAAAGAAGAACCGATATAAAATTGCAGACTCGGATGTTTTTCGGAATTTATTGCCTGAATTGTAAATTCCGATTTTTTTTGAGGGAGACGATTTTGCTTATCATACCGGCTATTGACCTCAGAAACGGCAGATGTGTTCGCCTGATGCAGGGCGATTTCAGGCGGATGACCGTTTATTCCAAGGAACCCGCGGACGTTGCAATGAAATGGCAGGCCTTGGGTGCGGAGAGGATACACGTGGTCGATCTGGACGGCTCCCGTGCCGGAATCCCCCGAAACAAAGAAGTGGTTCGCGATATTGTCCGTGCCGTTTCCGTTCCGATTCAACTGGGCGGCGGGATAAGAAACATGAAAACCGCGGAAGAATATCTCTCGATGGGTGTGAGCTGGATCATTCTTGGAACGGCGGCCCTGAAGGACAGGGGATTTGTGGAGGAAGCCGGACGTTCCTTTGATGGGAAAATAATCCTCGGGATAGACGGCCGTGACGGAAAGGCGGCCGTCGAAGCCTGGACCGAGGAAACAGGTCGGTCGGTTGTGGAAATTGCGAGAAGCTATGAGGGGGCTGGCTTTTCAGCTATCGTCTATACCGATATCGGGAGGGATGGCATGGAAGAAGGTGTCAATGTGGAGGCGACAGGGGCACTTGCGCGATCCATCAGGATACCGGTTATTGCCTCCGGCGGTGTGTCGGATGTTCGTGATATAGAGAAATTAAAGACCATCGAAAAATATGGTGTTATGGGCGTGATTGTGGGGAAGGCCCTTTACTCGGGGGCTTTGCGGCTGGAAGACGCAATAAAGGCAGGAAGGCTGAAAGCGCATAACGGATAGCCGACAGCGGACAGGAAAGGAGATAGGGCTATGGAAAATTGTATTTTCTGCAGGATCGCAAGGGGTGAAATACCGTGCGGCAAGGTCTATGAGAATGACAGGGTACTGGCCTTCGATGACATTCATCCTGCGGCACCCGTTCACGTGATCATCATTCCGAAAGAGCACGTGGCCACGCTCCTTGATCTGAAGCCCGGTCAGCAGGATCTCTCCGAAGCACTTTTACTTGCCGCCAATGA
>Ga0268276_1001872_pt1 | contig 19165 bp, 15 predicted proteins | sample saktaG_4_FD_190145 | JGI IMG/M metagenome (GOLD analysis project Ga0268276, IMG submission 190145) | Saline water microbial communities from Sakinaw Lake, British Columbia, Canada - sak_2010_1_5_45m | ecosystem: Environmental > Aquatic > Non-marine Saline and Alkaline > Saline ... | reverse complement strand
TCCGCGACGCCGCCCAGCTTCAGTATGCGAGTATACCCGCCGTTGCGGCCATCCATCGCCGACACTACGCTATCAAACAGCATCTGCACAGCCCTAGGACTCTGCAACCGTGCGGAACATATGCGGCGGGAGGCCAGTGTTCCTTTGCGAGCCATTGTGACCATTTTTTCAGCGTCCCGCCGCGCCTGCTTGGCTTTGGGCAAGGTTGTCTTTATGCTGCTCTGCAAAATCAAGTTCGTCACCAGGCTGCTCATCAGAGCCTTACGGTGCGACATTGACCGTCCGAACTTTTTGGCGATTCTGTTATGACGCATCTTATACCCCTCAAAAGTTTATTTGTTGTTCTCGATCAAAGCTGCATCAAACTTGTATCCCAAACAGAGCCCCAACTCGGACAGTTTGTCCTTGATCTCGTTTAGCGACTTCTTACCGAAATTGCGATATTTCAGCATGTCAGCCTCGGTCTTCATCGCCAGCTCACCGACGGTCGTGATGTTAGCGTTGTTCAGACAGTTGGCCGCGCGCACGCTGAGCTCGATCTCGTTGACGCTCATGTTCAGTATGCGGCGCAGACGGTCACGCTCTTCATCGACCTTCTTCTCCGACTCTTCGAACTCCAAAACCTCTTCGCTGTAATCCACAAAAACGTCAAGATGGTGGCGAAGCACCGCCGCTGCCGTCTTCAAAGCATCATCCGGTGTGATCCGCCCATCCGTCCAGATATCAATCACCAGCTTCTCATAATCTGTGCGCTGGCCCACGCGCGTGTTCTCTACCAAGAAATTAACACGGGAAACAGGCGAGAAAATGCTGTCAATCGGAATTCTTCCGATTTCCTGCTCGTCCGACTTGTTGCCTTCAGCCGCACAGAAGCCGCGCCCGGTGCGGATCTCCGCTTCAAGCTGCAGCACACCGTCAGTGTCAAGTGTCGCAATAGGATGGTTGGGATTCAGAACCTCTATCGAGTTTTCATCGGCAAAATCGGCAGCCGTGACCACGCAGGGGCCTTTTTTGTTCAGCTTCAGCCAAATCGGACTGCGGCTGTAACTTTTCAACAAGACTCCTTTGAGGTTCAGGATGATGTCCGTCACATCCTCGCTGACGCCCTTTAGAGACGCAAACTCGTGGCTGACGTCGGCGATCCTTACGGATGTGATCGCAACCCCCTCGATGGAAGACAGCAAAACACGCCGAAGTGAGTTGCCGATAGTGCGGGCATACCCAACTTCAAACGGTTCCGCGGTAAAACGCGAGTAGGTGGCGGTGGCGGTGTTATCTTCCTTCTGAACGCGCCTTGGCATTTCAAAACGACTCAAACGAATCGGCATAGTTCCGTCCTTTCAGGCCGGCCCCGACTAAGAGGCTACGGCCATCAACGCTATAACGCTATATTGCTTAACGCGAATACAATTCGACAATGGCCTGCTCATCCACGACCGGCGCGATCTGCTCGCGTGTCGGTAGACTGAGTATCTCTGCCCGGAAAGCCTTCTGTTCCAACGAAAGCCACGGCGGTGTCTGCTGGGTGGTGGCAGCCTCAAGACTGCGTGTAGCGAGGTCCCGGCTGCGCGGCCGGTCACGCACCTCGATAACATCACCCACCTTCAGGATCATGGACGGAACGGAAACCTTCTTTCCGTTAACAGCCATATGGCCGTGCAGCACGAATTGTCGCGCCGCGCGCCTGGAAGAGGCAAAGCCCAGCCGATAAACAAGATTGTCCATCCGGGTTTCCAACAACTGAAGCAGAATCTCGCCGGTCACGCCCTCGCGACGCAGAGCCTCTTTAAAAAAGCGCTTGAACTGAAGTTCCTGCATGCCGAACTGGCGGCGCAGGCACTGTTTCTGCCGGAGCTGCTCGCCGTATTCCGACATCTTGCGGGCACGGCGCCTTCCGTGCTGGCCAGGAGCTGGCGCCCCTTGCTCAATCGCGCACTTGGCCATGTAGCACCTGGCGCCTTTAAGAAACAGCTTTTGCCCCTCACGCCGGCAGATGCGGCAAACAGGACCTGTATATCGACCCATCTTAGACTCTCCTCCGTTTGCGTGGACGGCAACCGTTGTGGGGTATAGGCGTGCAATCCTTGATCAAAGTGATATGTAGTCCTGAGGACTGGATAGCCCGCACAGCGGATTCGCGACCTGCCCCGGCACCCTGGATTCTAACCTCAACCTCATGCATGCCTTTGGCCATCGCCTGCCGGGCAGCGTCCTGCGCCACCATCGTGGCCGCGAAAGCGGTGCATTTACGCGACCCCTTGAACCCGGCCTTGCCGGCCGAACTCCAGGAGATCACACCCCCGCGGGCATCCGCGATTGAAACCAGCGTGTTATTAAAGGTGGAACGCACAAATGCGATGCCGGAAGGAATCGATTTGCCCTTCCCCTTTTTCTTGGCCGCATCCATAGCTTTGGCGGGCTCTTCGCCCACCGCCATGACCGCAGCCGCTTCACTAACAGCCGTTTGCTCTGCGGCAGCGACCGGCCCTTCTGTTTTCAAAGCTTCTGTTTTAACAGCTTCTGTTTTAACAGCTTCTGTTTTCACAGCTTCTGTTTTCACAGCTTTTTCTTTGACAGCTTTTTCTTTGACAGCTGCTGTTTTCACAGCTTTTTCTTTCACAGCTTCTGTTTTAACAGCTTTTTCTTTGACAGCTTCTTCGCTCATGCGTTATCAGCCTCGATATAAGTTTAAATAAGGCACTCGGTATGCGTTTTTGACGCGACCGGACACCACCGCTTCAACCACAAGGTCACTTGCCCTTGGCCTTGATGGCCGAGCGAGCCGACTTGTTACGCACCGCTCCCACCGTACGCTTGCTGCCCTTGCGGGTCCGCGCGTTGGTCTTGGTCCGCTGACCGCGTACCGGCAATCCGCGCTTGTGGCGCAAACCGCGATAGGTTCCGATGCTTATAAGCCGCCGGATGTTTTGCGAAATCTCACGGCGCAGATCACCCTCGACCCGATAATGGTCCTGTATGAAGGCAACAATCTGACGAATTTCGTCAGGTGTCAGATCGTCAGCCTTCTTGGCTGGATCCACTTTGCATTTCTCGACCACGTTATTGGCCCGCTTGGGACCTATCCCGTGAATGTACCGGAGAGCATACTCAACACGCTTCCTACCCGGAATATCCACACCCATCAATCTCGGCATGGCTGTCCTCTCTGAATTAACCCTGACGCTGCTTATGGCGGGGATTCGTACAAATGATGCGTACGACACCTTTGCGACGTACCACCCGGCAACGCTCACAAATGCGCCGCACTGAACTGCGAACTTTCATGATCTTTTCCTTGTTCAAAAAAGGGAGTAGATTTAACCAAAAACCATACGCTTTGTCTATACCCAATTATTAAATAAATAAAAAAATCTTTTTAAACCTTGGAAAGTATCTCCATTCCGTCCTCCAAAACCGCTACTGTATGCTCAAAATGAGCCGAAGCTAGACCGTCACGCGTGACAACCGTCCATTCGTCGTCAAGCACAGAAACCTCGGGGCGGCCGAGGTTGACCATCGGCTCGATCGCCAATGTCATCCCCGGACGAAGCACCGGCCCGTGCCCCGGAGCCCCAAAATTGGGAATCTGCGGGTCCTCATGCAACTCCCTGCCTATGCCGTGCCCCACAAACTCGCGCACCACCGAACATCCCGCCGCCTTGGCCGTTGACTCTATGCTATGGGAAACATCCGACAGACGCGCCCCGGGCCGCACCACCGTCAACCCCACGGACAAAGCCCGGCGCGTAGCCTCGACCAGCCGGATAACATCAGAATCGGTCACCCCCACCATCACCGTGGTTGCGCTGTCACCATGGAAACCGTTGTAAAAAACCCCAACATCAAGACTGACCAAATCGCCAGGCATTATGACTCGCTTACCAGGTATGCCGTGGATCACCTCGTCGTTGACGGATATGCACATCGCTCCCGGATATCCGTGATACCCCAAAAACGATGGCCGCGCCCGCATACCCATTATAATCTTTTTTGCCAGCTCGTCCAACTCCCCGGTGGACACCCCCGGCTGTACAGCTTCCGCAACACGACCCAGAACCTCGGCAGTCATGCGACAACTGGTCCGCATGCCATCAAGCTCCGATGCGTTCTTCAAATGTATCTTCATGCCAAAGTTTGCCTGATTATCTGCACTGTGTCGTCAATTCGCCCTGTGCCGTCAACCCGCCGCAACAAGCCCCGTACACCGTAAAAATCAATCAGCGGAACCGTCTGCCCCTTGTAAACCGAAAGCCTGTTCTTCACCGTCTCGGGATTGTCGTCCTTGCGGACAACCAGCCCGGTCCCGCACACGTCACAAACGCCCTCGACCCGCGACGGTATGTTTTTGACATGATACCCCGCCCCGCACTTGGGGCAGTTCCGGCGGCCTGCGATACGCTCTACGATGATATCGTCCGCCACCTCCAACAAAATCACCGCCGCTAGCTCAGCACCGCATCGCGCGACCACAATGTCCAGAATCTCGGCCTGCGCCACGGTCCGGGGAAACCCGTCAAGCAACATGGTGTCCGCGCCCGCCACGCCGCTTATGCAATTCCCGATCATCTGTCCGACGATCACGTCCGGCACCAGCTCCCCGCGCTTCATGTAACCTCCGGCTTCATTACCTGCGGCCGTCTGCCGCTTGACCGCGTCACGCAGCAGGTCACCGCTCGAGACATGACGCCATGTTTCATTCGCCTCCGCCATACGACTGGCAATAGTACCCTTGCCGGAACCCGGCGCACCCAGAAAAACTACTATTTTCATAACGATTTATAATTTAGCAAACTAACTCCACGCCACGCAACTTATAACCCCCATCAACCATCCCCTATCTCACCCGCAGATATTTCTCCGTTCCATACGGAAAATCGGAGGGCACGTAATTCAAGACCCGCGCTTGGCACAGACTGTAGGCCCGCCTGAAGTGCAGAAAAATCCACGGGCACTCTTCACGCACCAGTGATTGCGCCTCGGCCCAGTAGCGGCTGCGCTCAACCGCGCCGGACGCGCTGCAGGCCGCCTCGTAAAGACGGTCAAACCCGGGATCGACAAAATTCGTCCGGTTCGGCCCCGGAGAAATGTTCTTGCCGTAAAAAAGTTGCAGAAAATTCTCGGCATCGGGATAATCTCCCACCCAGCCGATCCGAAACATCTGGCTCTGCCGACCCGACACGCGGCGCAGAAAGGTCGGCCAGTTGTGGTATTGTGGCTTGAGCGCGATACCAGCGCGCTCGTAGAACGCCACCAGCAGTTCGGTGGACTCGCGGATGTCCTGCGACGTGCGCCCCAAATCCAGCGTCAGTTCCAGCCTGCGCCCGGTGCGCGGGTCAACCCCGTCCGGATAACCCGCCACACGTAAAAGTTCCTTGGCCTTTTCTATGTTCGAGGCGTAAGGGAACGGACTCTCCAGACGCCCCTCGATCCCGGGCGGCACCGGCCCGTCGCAGGGCAACACCTGGTTGTTTAAAAAACGCACCCAGGCCTCGCTGTCGAAAGCGCAGTTCAGTGCCTGCCGCAAGGCCCGGTTGCCACCCAAAACCGGATCTTCCATGTTGATTCCGACATACGCCACCTCCAGCGCCGGCATGGAATACAAACTGATGCCACGCTTGCGCAACCCGCTGATCAATGCACCGTCGGCCCCGATCACCGCATCCCAGTTATCCCGCGCGATTTCGCCCAGAAAATCCAGCTCGCCCGCAAGAAAACATAACCACTGTGTCGATGCGTCGTCGATCACCCGGTACACCACCTTGTCGAAAGGCCGTGCGCCCGCGCCATCCCCGCTTTTGCCCGACCCCGCGTCCCAGCCGCGCCAACCGGCATCACGCTCAAAGATCATCTGGTGATTGCGCCGCCACCCCGCCAGCCGGTAAGGCCCCGTGCCGACCGCGTGTCCGCCAAAATCATCCCCGTAAAACTCAACCGCCTCACGCGGTACCACCGCCGTGTAAGCCATAGCCATGTACCATATGAACTGGTGCATAGTCCGTGTCAGTTCGATCCGTACCGTGCGGGCATCAAGCGCCCTCAGCCCCGCAACTTCCATAGCGTAATCGGTAGCGCTGCCCTGCACACTGGCATCCGCGAAAGTCCGCATCCCCGCGATCGTGTCCTCCACCAGCCACGCGCCAGGCGATGCCACCCGCCGGTCAGCCAACCGCTTGAGCGCGAAAATCACATCCCCGGCCACAACCGGCCGACCGCGCGCCGCTCCCCCAGCGCCTACACCAAAACAGAGATCAGGCTGGAAACGCGCCTCAGGGTGGATGCGGAAAACATAGACCAACCCGTTCGACTGCACCTCCGGCAAGGATTCGGACAGCCCCGGCACCAGCCGGTACGGACGCGCCGCGTAGTCGAACTCTAACAGCGTCTCATACGCGAGCTGCACCGCCCGCGCGGCATACAACGACGCTGCCATTGCCGGATCCATGCTGGACACGCGCTCCATGCTGCGACGGAACACCGTCTCGCCGCACGCCCCCAGCGCCGCCATCAGCACCGCCGCTATAACTTGCCTACACCTCATCACGCCAGCTTTCCCACTATTCCATCACTCCGCCATTCCACTCAGCCTCCCCGCGCCGCCACTGCCGGATGCAAATAGATCGGCACCGGATCCGACAAACACGCGCCAGGTTCGGCCAAGGCCAGCCGCCCCAAGTCAACAACGTCCGGAAAAACATCCTGCCGCACCAGTAGCTCCGTCGGAAACATCTCTGTCAACACCGTCTCCAACCGCCTCCACTCCGGCGAAACGACACGCGTTCCTTCCGGCACGGCATACAACAGATCCTCCGCCGTAGTAAGCGTGAAATCGTCGCCGGTGTGGCTCGGCGCGCTCCCGTCCATCAGACGCACCCGCGCCGCATCCCGATCCACCCTGTAAGTCACACACCAGATTCGGCCGCGCCGCGCGTCGCCTGCCACCGTAATCGCCTCCTCGCCGCACGCCTGTCCCAACGCCAGCGCCGCCGCGCTGGACACGCCGCAAACCGGTCGCCCACCTGGCAGCGCCATGCCCTGCAAGGCCGATAAACACGAGCGTATGCCCGAAAACGACCCGGGACCCAAACCGCAAATGAACTGCCCGATCTCGGACAGCTCAATCCCGGCCTGGTCCAAGGCGCTCCCCGCCTCGGCAATCCATTCTGGCGTGCGCGAAGGCTCGGCCTCCCACCGTTTTATGCAGACCGACTCACTGCCGCGAAACACTGCCACTCCGGAACTACCGGCCGAACGATCCGCCACCAAAGTCAACCTCTTCTGCTCACTCATGCGCTTTACCTATAACTTCAAGTTTTCTCACCGAATTAAGCTAATTAAGCTAATTATAATTCGTCTCATTCGATTAATTCGTTGATAACCGTTACCACCTCGTTCATTACCGAAACCCCGGGCGGGGGGGCTATTCTCTCTCCACTCTTTCTCTCTTCCCTCTTCCCTACTCTCTCTTCTCTCTTTCTTTTTTTACCCTCTCCATTGCGTCCACTTGGTGGTCGCAATAACCCGTCTCCCCAGCACAGCAGCACGGCTGGCTTGCATCCATCCTAATTCCTAATTCTTCTCTCTTCCCTACACCGCCGCCCGGTAGTGCCGCACGATCTCCTCGGCGCCCAGCGCACGGCTGAACACGGCCACCTCGTCAATGCGGCCTTCAAACCCCAGCTCGCCGTCACCCTTGCCGCCAATCCATAAATCCGGCGACGCGTCCGGCGACGCGGTCTCCGTAGCCAGCTCCGGCTTGCCGTCGAGATACACCTTGACCGTCTGGCCATCGCGCACGAAAGCCACATGATGCCAGCTCTCTCGATCCACCCAATTGCGCAACGGCACATCGGTCTTGCCGCCTAACGCCTGCCCAAGATCGTCCCCGACATGGAACACCAGTTTCCCCGGTGCCTGCGCCGTGCCGCCGATGGCCAGCCGGTCGCCGTTGCCGCGCGCGAACAGGTAACCCGTCACAGCGCGCGCGTCGGACGGCATGCAGTTGTAAAACCAGAACTCGACGCTGTAAGACCCGGCCAGCCCGGCCACCGCCGCCGACAAGGGCTTGCCAACAAAATGCGGCACGCGGTTGCCAGCGCCAAGCCCGGGGAAATCCGGCGCCTGCGCGCCGGGCATGTGGTAGGCCGTGGGCATGCCGAATTTTCCCAGCGGCCGCCCGTCCACCGCGTTCAGCGCATGCGGCCCGGCCAGCTCGTCCAGCCGCCAATATACCAGCGGTTCGGACGCCATAACCGCCACGGCGTACGGCGCTAGCGGTCTCGGCGCGCGCTTGACCGCCCCGCCGCCGACCAGCCCGGTCAGCAGTTTCCCGACCTCAGCCACGATCTTCGGCTCGGCCTCCGTCTCCAGATAACTGGACCGCGCCAGCCATGTGGTGTACCCGCCCATGACCATCTGTTCGGGCGGCGGCAGATAGCCATTATAGCCGTTAGCCAGCATCACCGTGAAGGTGTGCTCGAACGGACTCGCCTCCGCGATCCGCAAACCCGTGATCGCAAAGACCTCGCAGGGGATACCCACGATCGCCAACTTGCCGATGCGCAAAGTCTGCAGTTTGAGCCGAACGGTTTTAGGCATCTCAGCCAGCAAAAATTGCTCACGCGCGTAAGCCCCGGTCAGCGATTCCGCCTTCTCGCGTCCAGCCTCGATCTCCGCCATGATTTTCTTCGCCCACTCGATCTTGGGTTCACGCAGTTTCAGTTCCAGCTCTGATTCGCGCACATCCAGCGGCAGCCAGTCACTCCAAACCGCCGCGCGGTAGGCTTTGCACGCCGCCTGCGCCACCACCTCGGCAATGGAGTGCTTGTCGAACTTGTCCTGCTTCTCCAAAGTGTAATTCTTGAGATATGCGTCGCCACTGACCCCGTTGGCTAAAATTCCCACAAAAGGCCGCCCCTCCCGTCCCGCTTCCAGCAGGGCGGCGACGCGCTCCGCGAAAACGCCGAAGTAATCGGCCGAAAGAGCGCCGGAGCCGACATAGTGGATCGAAAAGCTCCCCAGCAAGGCAATCGGCGAACCGTCAGGCCGGCGTACCGCCAGTACGCTGACCTCCGGATTCATCGGTCCCGAAGGCTCTTCCCAGTCCGGGTTGCGGTATCCCGGATGCATGGTCGCCCTAGTGGTAAACTCGCCGAAAGGATCCTCCTTTATGCGGTCTGGCCTCGCGATCCAGCGGCGCGACTGCGCCACTTCCGGCAGGCTTTCAACCGCCCAGCCGACCTGTGCCGGCGCCAGCGCCTTGCTCGCCTTATGAATGCCTTCCGCGATCTTGCCCGGCAACCACGCACGGTAACGCGGTTCCAGATCCGTGCCCAGCAGGCTGATCACCGCCGGGGCGGAGTGCGTGTGCGTGGCGGAGATGAAAATCCGGCCGACTGGAATCCCCGTCAGACGGCTGGCCGTCTGCTTGGCTTCTTCCATCAATTCACGGCCCAGCACACAACTGTCGACCACCACCATGGCGATCTGGCCCGCGCCGTCATCAAGCACCAGACAGCGCGCGTGTAGCGGATCAAGCGCCTTCTCGACATAGCGCGGCTTAAACCCGCCGTTCACGGCGATCGGAAAATATTCCGGCGTGATGTCCTGCGCACAGGCCCCAGCCCGGAAAACTTTTTTGCCGCCCGTCTTTACGCCGACCTGCGCATGCGCGACAAAAGGCCGCATGCTCATCCCCATCACCGCCGATCCCGTCGCCACCAACATCTCACGTCTTTTCATAACTCCCCCGCTGAATCCTGACTTGTCCTACATAACTCGAAAGGCAAATGAGAAACTAATTCGCGTACATAAACCGTATATATACTACTTCCAGCGGTGCCAAAAATCAATCACAACCCGTCTGCCATCTTCCTCTCAAAGAGACTTGCCATCAGTACGCAACCCAGTTATAGTTTCGAATAATGATGTGAATGGTATATCTTTATTAATGTGACAGGATATATTTACGTCTGTTTTTAAGGTTTTCAAAAACATGCCATCTGCGTTGCGAGATGAAACACTGAAACAAGCGATTAAGGAAAACCTGGCCGGTTCGCCGGTCGGCATGGGATTTTATGTGCTGCGTATGCGTATCGGTTTTGCCACCCGCCTGAGCCAGGTTGCCATGGCCATGGCCGACCTGTCCGATGAAAATGCTGTGTCAATAAATCACGGCACACTCTGGTGTCTCAAGCAGTTTTCTGCTTCTGATAAAACACTTTCAAAATCGGTCAACACGCCATCTTGTTCATCATCTAGCGGCCCAACGCTAGTGGGTAATCCCGCCTTTATCGGTCCAGTCTGGGAACCGGCATTTGCCGACAAGCTCTGGAAGATGGGACTTAACATCTTCCAACAGTATCCTGCCGAGGGGTACTTTCTTGACATCGCTCTCGTATCGTCAGACGGATGTCAACGTCTGGACGTGGAGGTGGACGGACGCTCCACCCATTGCGACAGGAGAGGACGTCGCAAAGTACAAGATGTTATACGGGACGCAAAACTCGTAGCCGCTGGATGGTCGGTTAAACGGTTTTGGGTGTCAGAGTTGATGCAAGACATGGATGAATGTGCCAAACAGGTAAAGACACTTTGGAATCAAATGAGAGGAGTTGATTAACATGGAACAGACTGAAAAACAGGTGCGCAAGCCGGATAAAAAACGTTGGCAGGGCATCATTGAACTGTGCGTCTTGATTATTTTTATCAGTGTCGTTATCGTCGGATTACTGCCGCAAGTTGAACTTTTTAATATCAAGGCTCGCATACGTGATAAAAAAAAGGAGGTTGTCTCTCTCAACGAAGAAATTGACAAGCTCAATAAAAAAACTAGCCGGAAGGTTCAGGAGACGGTGGAAACCGAAATTGAATTAACCAACCTGGTTGATCGCGTTAGAGAAGCTAACACCAAACTGCAAAGTGCTATAGCAGCCCATAACAAAGAGAATGAATTGCGTAAAAATGCTGAAGCGGATCGTATGGCGGCTGAAAGTATTTGCCAAACTCTGTCGCGGACGAATCATCTACTGCGAATCGAGAATGGAAAAGTTAGTGAAGAAACAGAGTTTCTAAAACAGGAGTCGGCAAACCTGCAGGCGCATACCAACACAGTGGCTGTAGCATTGCAGGGGCTTGAAATACGCGTGCCGCGATTGACGCAGGAAGCACTTGATGCCGAGAAACGCCGTGACCAATTGAACAAGGATATCGTCACCCTGGGCGACGATAAAAAACGTCTGGGTGCGGAAATCGACGAGAAGGACGCCGAATTGAAAAATGCTCTCTCCAGCCTGAATACGACTCTTGCGGAGATCAAAAAAGAACAAAAGAGGCTGAACGATCTGAAACAGGAACAGGCGGTCGCTCTGCAAGCCAAAACAGCAGTGGAAGCTCAACTTACTGCCACCAACAAGCTGCTGTCGGAGATCAAGGAGGAGCTGGCCTTGGAACAGGCAAATCTGAAATCGGCACGCGAACAGACTGATGCCAGGCGCACTGAGGCGTCCAAATACACGGCACAAGTTGAGCAGGCAAATGAAAAACTTCGCGATCTGAAAGATCAAATCGATAAGGCAACGGCTGAGATCATTGAGCTGCAATCCGCATTAAAAAAGGTGCAAACACAGGTCGCCGAGGCGGAGGCGCGGCTCAAGGCTGCCAAAGAAGGAGAAATGAAAGCACGTGAAGCCGAGGCAGAGGCGCGGATCGGCGCAGCCGAAGCTCACAAACGCCTGGACGAGGCGAGGCGCGATGAATTGATTGTGCGCAAGACGCTGGAACAGCTCAAAAAGGATCTTGCTGAACTTGAGCGATTCATTCGCGCTACTAATGCGAAGGCTCCGGCAGGTGCGACTGGGAACGCGGATGCTGACCTCCAGCCGCAACCATAATCTCAAACTAACAGGAACATCATTATGGAAAATCATCTAATTATCGCCTATCTGGCATCTGCTGTTCTGGCAATCGTCATCTATATCAGCAAAGCCCGCGAAAAACGCGATCTCGAAGAACAAGTTGCGCTATTGCGCAGTAACGCTGACAAAGAGTTGACTGCCTTAAAAAATCAAATTGAAAATGCTGAAAAAGCTACGTTGTTGAGCAAACAGCTTGAAAATTTGAACGACGAATATACAAAGGTTACAGAGATTTTAAGGAGAAAAAAAGAGGCCGAGGATTGGCTTGAATATGAGAAGCCAAGATTAGATGGGGAACGGGAGGCATTGGAAAAAATACTTGCCAATCTGGTGGCCGAGATCAATACCAAGCAAAGGGAGCTTCAAAATCTAAATGATAAAATCCAGGAATTGATAGCACAAGCCGAAAAACTGAAATAGCCCGAATGGAGTCAGAACATGCCTTGCTCGCGGATGAATTGGAAAGACTTCGCAAGGATCGAGATGAAGCCCGCACATCGCTTGATACGTTGAAAAATCAAATCGAACAAGCACAGGAACGGGTGGGGCAGTTGATTCCTGAAATAAGCAAACTGAAAGCAAAAAAGAACGACCTTGAAAACGAAATTGGCCCGAACGAAGCCAAGCTCAAAAAGATCAACGAGGCTATTGAGAATCTGGGGTCCAAAGCACAGGAATACGAATCAAAGGCTAAGGCACTGAAGGCCCTGGACGAAACGCTCAAGAGTACAAGGGAGTTACAACATTCAATATGTCAGACCAACCAACAGATGATGGATGATCTTGCCGCCATTGCAAAGGCACGGAAAGAGAGGCCGGTTGTTCTGCGACAGGCGGCATTTGAGGGGATTGTCAAAAATCCGGTATTTACAACTCCATCTGCCGATCAGGAATTTAAATCTGAGACCCAGGCATTGGATGGCATGAAGAACTATGTTCGTAATATTCGTGAATATGATCTGCCAGAGCGTCTGCTCTATGCCTTCCACACCTCACTTAAGACCTCCGATATATCCAGCCTGACGGTTATGGCGGGCGTGAGCGGAACAGGAAAAAGCGCCCTGCCGGATCTCTATGCCAAAGCCATGGGCATACATCTGGTTACGTTGGCGGTTGAGCCGCGTTGGGACAGCCCCAAGGATCTTCTCGGATTCTTTAACTATGTCACCAACCGCTATGAACCGACACCGCTTGCCAAAGCGCTGTTTCAGTTTCAGGGACATCACCCGCAGGAGGGGTTACATCCTGACCCTGACCTCAGTGAATACATGCTGATGGCAATGCTGGATGAGATGAACCTGGCACGTATTGAATACTACTTCAGTGAGTTCCTGAGCAAGCTGGAGTTGCGTCGCGGGGGCAGGCTAGACGATACCGAACATCGGCGCAGAGTTGCAATGGAGATATTCGCAGGTGCCAACGGTTTTGAAAAGGAGGGGGAAAACAACCAAGAAGTTGAATTCAGGGAAAAACCAATCCAACTGTTCGCAAATTACAATACGCTTTTTGTCGGCACAATGAACGAGGACGAAACTACCCAAAGTCTCTCAGACAAGGTTCTTGATCGGGCAAATGTGCTCTATTTCGGGCGGCCCAACAACTTGAAACCTATGACAGCCGATAAACAGAATGGCACACAAAAGATGCTGCAACGCACAGCCTGGGAAAATTGGAAGCAAGACGTTACTGCAATTGACACACAGGAAAATGGTCGTTGGCATATAGCAGAGCAGCAACTCAAAAGACTCAATAACGAATTAGCAAACCTGGGACGTCCATTTGCGCACAGATCCTACCAGGCCATGCTGAGCTATCTGGCAAACTATCCATACAAGGCTGCGGGAATTGACGAGAGTGATACACTAGGTTTCTTTAAACGTCCGCTGGCCGATCAGATTGGCATGCGCATCATGCCCAAACTGCGTGGACTGGACCTTACACAACATGCTCAGACACTGGAGCTGGTAGGAGAAACGGTCCAACTAATTGGCGATGACACCCTGAATACTGCTTTTGATAACGCTGTAAACAGACAGAAAAACCGCTCCGGTTTCTTCCACTGGCAGGGGTTGGATTGGGCATACGGGGAAGACAATTAATTTATGCCATGGGCATTCACAGAATACCCCTGGCAGGTAATACTCTCTCCGGCAAGAGGTGTTACGCCTGACAAAGGGGTTAGACCGGACAACGGCGCAGGCATCTGGATTTATGATGCATCTGAAGAAGAGGTGGCACATCTGGCAGTTGGACTGACTCCGACACGCTTATCAGATGGCAGCTTCTGGTTCGAACTTCCCGGCCCGTCATTTCGCGCAGATGGTCCACAGGATTTGACGCTGCGTTTACCAATGCAGGAGACAACTACCATTCTGCCATACAAAGGTGCCCAGTCAACAAGTTATGAGGAGTGGCCTGGCAAGTTCCATAGCATGTTAACTAATAACCTGCAGGAACTTGCCGATGATCTCTATAAAAAGCGTAAGAAACTGTATGACTTATTTTTTGAGCAGCTATTAACAGAGGCGATTGAAAGTTTTTTTTCATCTCAGGATGAGGACTTTGCCTCGCGCGCATTAATCTGTAATCTAGCTGAAGATTTACCCGGCCCACTTCAGGAGATCATCGAAAGACCGAGACGTTTACTGCAGCGTAAACATGCCCAGGTCAGGCTGGATCGCCTTCAGGAGATGGACCTCACCGCACTTATCGACTACGCCCGTCGTCCAGGGCATACCTCTGTCATTAAAGCCGGAGATCGGCAGCAGCTTTTGGCGGTTATTCGAGAAGAAACAGCCAATACCCTGGAAAATCGGGTAGTACATGATTTCTGTAGACGCGCTCGAACAGCAGCAATGGCGTATGTCGCAGAAGAGTGTGCCCGCTGCAAAAAATGCACCGGGGAGCTGCTGCGAAATAATGATGAAACGGTTTGCAGCCGACGTGTACGTCGGGTGGACGCCTTTGCACGCCGATGTGAACAGTTTTTGTCATCACCAACTTTGACCAGTGTGACGCCGCTGGCAGTTCCCTGCCGCAGACCCAATTACGCCCTTCAGCAGAACGTCCGGTACATGAAGGTCTGGGATGCTTATCAGAAGTTGCTGCGTCAGGAGGACATTTGTGACCAGACGTGGCGCTGGAAACGCCGTGCCTGGACCGACTATGTACGTGCAAGCATGATAGAAGTCATGCGGACCCTGAAATTCCAAGAGAGGCCTCCGGCATTTCAGGCCTCGATGAAACCAATTCGCATCCTCAAAGAGCCACAATTTGGTTGCTGGTTCAAAGCCGAACCCTTCGATGGTCCGCTTGTCTTTGAAAACGACGGCAACCACATCTCGCTTTATCTTTTCAACCGTGAAGACGTTAGCCGTGTGTCCAGCCTGGGCGGCCTGTCGCTGGATCGGCTGAATGCCGATCTTTACTGGATTGCAGTTTCTACCGACTGGCCAAAAGTGCGTGCGGTTCCAGTCTGGACACTGATCGGCGATGGTCGATGGCAGGATGAAATGAAAACAAAGGCGTTACGCACCGAATGCTTGAAGGGGGTTGAAGAAGCTGGCATCGCATGGAGGCATTCGCCAGAAACGAATCGCTCGACGGTTACGATTCCCATGTTGTTACTTGTGCGCGCTGCGGAAAGAACAAGAGTGGAAGATCGCAAAGGGCGTGCTGTTCTATGGGAGTTGCCGCCTGATAAAAACATGCTGCGTGGCAGCAATGGATTCTTCAAGGACAAAGTCCATAAAATGCTTCAGGAGGTGATGACATGAGTGTCGGCATTGATCTCTCTGGGCGAGCCCTGCGGTGGCAGATAGAACAAGAAGCTGTCAATACACGACACGTTCTCCTCGGTTGCCCACCCTATGCCGATGCCGCTGGTGCAAAGGATCATGACGAGCGCATAACGTGGGGCAGTCCCAAAAACTTTCGTCCACAGGTATGTAACAGAGAGTTCAATATCGTACAGGGAAATAACGCCGCTACTGTTTTCACAGCCAACCTGCTTTCGATTGAGGCAATCTGGCGCGATTTGACGCAGAGGAAAAATGTCTGGCAAAGCGCATCATTGGTAGCTGATGCTCTTAAAGCACATTTGCCTACATTAAGAAACGAGCAGGGAAAACTCGCCTTTGTAATCCCCAACCGGTTGAACGAAGACGCGCAGGATGCGTTGCTGCGCGCCTTGAGCGGCATCCATTCCGATGTATCGTTGCTTTGGCGGCCCGTGGCCGCCATGCTGTATTGGCTAACCGCTGGCGATGGGGAAGAAGTCTTTGCCAATACAAAGGGCACCGGCGCGGTCTGGGTACTGGACCTCGACTCGGCAGGGCTGGAGTTTACGCGACTAACCTGGCGACGCCATCAGCGCGACAACGCCTGGATTGCGCCAGTTCGCACCTGCGCGACAGACATTGAGCGTCGGAGAAACCTTAATTACACGGCTCTGAATGGCGCCTGGAGTGAGTTGTTTTCCAATATCCCTGAGCGCGACCAGTTAAGATGTTGCCAGACCGCGCCCGAGGTGCAGGAGCAGTTGGAATCCGAAGCGCGCGCATTTGATATCTGGGTCTGTGCAGGAATACGTTGGCAAAAGGTCCATGTAACAAAGCCTGACGCATTACCGCACACGTGGCATGGCTTGCAGAACGTCCTTACGCATCAGGATTTTAATCTTGCGCAAGGCGACACCATTCTTGTTTACGGATGGCTCACGCATCTTGATGCGGACGGGTTGAAAGCGATGCTTGAGGGCGTATGGCCTGGACGGAATATCCGGGTGTTACCGCTTGCAGCGGTAGCTGAAGGATCGCGGCTTTTCGCCGAGCGGCGGGCGGAAAATCAACCGACCTACTACGATACGTTGCCGGAGTACAGAATCTGGACCAGCCAAGGCGGCAGGCAGCTTGTTGCTCCCAATCAGGAGGTTGAACCAGGAATCCCGTGGACATTAAATGATGACGCCATACACAATGCCTTCTGCATCAACCGTCATCGAGATCGCTTTTCCATGCTCGTTCGGCGGCTTCCTTGTGATGATCCAGACTACGACTACGCACGTCGGCTTCAGGTGGACCTTTTTACGCCATTGCCACAAGAACTGCCTCTGCGTCTTGATGCAACGGTAGAAGCAGCAAGGGGAAACGCCAGGTTTACTGTCACTGCGGCTGATGATTCGCGACCTTTTGTTTCGGACGGAAAACAGGGAAAAAACTCCGTCATACTTACCTATGCCCTTGATCCAGACGATCACGCACAAGGCAGAGAGACGAAGCCCGAGCCTGAGCACAAAGGCTATCTTGAAGCTCAACCTGTAATTGGACGCATCTATGATGATCCAGCAAATCTGGAAATGCTCAGTTTGTTGGTCAGATACTGTAATGGGGAAGAAGATCAAATTGCTGCTTTGCAAAATGCTGTTCAGCAATATCGTGTTGATTCTCCCCCGGTTCACTGCGCACCAATTTTTCCTTTTAGCGCTCTTGATCGCTGGGGGTGGCGTGCTCACCCAAGTCAACCTACCCGCGGTCTGTTTGGCACGCGTGTGTTACCAGACAGGGAAATATCCGAGTTGGCAGAGATTCTCTCGAATCATCTTTGGCAAAACGGAAACATACCTGCTGGTATGCAGCTTCGTAATAATTGGAGTAAGCAGAACAACTACTGTCACGGACATGCATCGCAAGCTTACAAGAATCATATTCGCTCACTTCTGCGAATTAACGCACCATTCCCGTCTTACTCCGAGGCACATGGCCCTGGTTTTGTTCTTGGTGATCATCCTGATGATCTTCAATTACTCGTAAACTATTGCGAAAACGCACATTTTAGTGATCCACAGCAAGCGAAAATGTTGTGTTGGTCACTCTTTAGGATGCTCTGCTGGCATACTGGAATCACAATAAATCTTGAACTTGTGCAATGCTATTTGAACGCTTTGATAAATTATTTGCCAAACTTCAATCTTAATGGCTTTGCTGATGTGCCACGGAAGGACGTGTTGTTTTCTATCCTCTTTGCTCTTAGCGTACGTGAAACGCATCCGGACTTTCTTGCCAATAAAGATGATCCCTTGCGGGAAAGATTGTTGCGGCTAATTAACTTTGACGGACAGCTTGCTAATGTATGTTTTCCTCCAACCATGGTTGCTAACATGAATCAGGTAGGAGGCTGCTTTTCCGATTATGTGGCGCGGTTTATCCGCAAAACGGACACAATTGAAGATCGGGAACTGGGTTCAGCGATCGGAACCATGCAGTAGGCGGTCATGGGATTGTTCATTGCCAAGAGTTTTACTGAGAGTCTGACGCGACTGCAGGCCGCTGAGCGAGAGAGCGCGGTCGAGGCGGCGGAGATGTATCAGGCGAACCCCGCCCATCCGGGGTTGCGCAAACACCGGCTCGACCGCTGCCGCGATCCTGGCTTCTGGTCGTTGCGAAGTACGCGGGACATCCGGCTCATTCTGCATGACTCAGAGCACGGCACCCTCTTCTGCTATGCCGACCACCACGATCAGGCTTATGCCTGGGCGCAGAAACGGAAGTTTGCTGCCAATCCCACGACCGGCGCAATGCAGATGGTTGTTCTGCGTGAACTGGTGAAGTCAGAAATGCGTGCCAGACCCACACCCGTACGCGATCAGCGCCGTCCCCTGTTCGCCAATCTACCGCGAACCGAATTTGCCTGGCTGGGAATTCCGGATCAGTGGGTGAACGATGTGCGTGGTGTTCGCTCGGAAAAAGAATTGTTGGACTTTATCGAATATTTGCCGGAGGAAGCTGTCGAAGCCCTGCTGACACTGGCGAGCGGCGGTACACCGCGAGTGACGCGGTGGCCAGTGGCGACAACCAATCCGTTTCTCGCACCCGATGCAGCCCGCCGTTTTTACGCTATTGATTCGCCGAATGCACTGCAAGCCGCCTTGTCCATGCCCTGGGATGATTGGCGCATCTTCCTTCACCCCGAACAGCGTAAGTGGGTCGAAGCAGAGGATGACGGCGATGCGCGTATCTGCGGCGGTCCGGGAACTGGCAAGACGGTGGTGGCTTTACACCGGGCGGTGCACCTGGCACGTCAAGCGCCCACAGCACGAATCCTGTTGACAACGATCTCCCGGGCACTGGCCGCATCTCTTGCCTCGCTGGTGCAGCGATTAGTCGGAGATGATTCAACTGTTTTTGAACACATCACTGTTGTGGCAATTGATACACTGCCGGAACTGCTTCTGGACGGAAAAGCGACAACCGCGC
>Ga0268276_1001870_pt1 | contig 19175 bp, 16 predicted proteins | sample saktaG_4_FD_190145 | JGI IMG/M metagenome (GOLD analysis project Ga0268276, IMG submission 190145) | Saline water microbial communities from Sakinaw Lake, British Columbia, Canada - sak_2010_1_5_45m | ecosystem: Environmental > Aquatic > Non-marine Saline and Alkaline > Saline ... | reverse complement strand
TTTTTATATTAATTGGTACTGATTTTTGGGTGAAAGGAGTAGTCGTTAAATCGTGGGGGCCAGAAACAATTCTTGGCCCTGCTTATGCATTATTTGGAATATATATATTGTTTGCAATGGGTTGGGTGACTTATATTTTTATAAAAAGGCTATCACAATCCAGGGGGATCCAGAGAATGCAATTTATATATATCTTTGTCGGGACAATACTTTATTCTATTCTGGCAACCATCTTCGATGTAGTTATTCCTTTGAGCACGGGCGACTCGCGATTTTTTTGGGTAAGCACTTATTTCTCTCTATTTTTTGTGGTCGCCACTGCATACGCAATAATTAGGTACCGCCTAATGGATATTCGTTTTGTTGCAGGGAGAACCTTTGTTTACCTCTTTTCAATAATTTCTGTTCTAGCGTTGACGTTTTTCTTAATGTTTTTAAATAATAAATTATTGGATCCTATCTCCATAAATATATTTGCTCCAATCGCAACAGCTATTGGTATTTTGATTTTTCAGCCGGTTTTCCGGTTTTTCGAACAGATTGCTTCAAAATACTTTTACTATACTTTTTATTCATATCAGAAAGTTTTAACAGACTTAGGTAGGAGATTAACCCAATTTTTAGATTTAGACCGCCTTTCTTCTCTGATTGTTAATACTTTAACGAGCACAATGAAGCTAGACAGGACGGTGATTTTGTTAAGAGAATCTGGAAATGGGGATTACCGAATACAAAAGAATATCGGTTTTAGGGAAGAAAACGGGATATCTTTAGTTGAAGATAATTTTTTAACCGCTTGGCTGGAGAAAAATCAGACGCCCCTGGTCTATGAAGAATTATCTTTAATCGTCAGGGACACTTTAAAAGAAGAAGAAAAAGAGAGATTAGTGAAGATAAAAGAAAATATGAAGAAAATCGAAGCTGCTCTCTGTCTGCCTCTTTTCATTGAAAATAAAATTAGCGGAATGATTGTTTTGGGGAACAAAATTTCTGGCGACCCCTATTCTCAACAGGATATAGCGCTTTTGAACACTCTTGCTAATCAATCTTCAGTCGCCCTTCAGAACGCCAAGCTATATGATCAGGTTCATGACCTGTCCGAGAATCTCCAGGAAAAAGTAGATACTCAAACCAAAGAATTAAAAAATGCTTACGAAGAATTAAAGGTTTTAGACAGGGCAAAATCAGAATTTATCTCTTTAGCCTCTCATCAATTGAGAACTCCATTAACGGCTATCAGAGGGTATGTTTCAATGATTTTGGAAGGAAGTTATGGCAAGCTATCTAAATCGGCTTCAAAACCCTTGAGTAATGTTTTAGGGTCAGCTGAAAGATTGATAAGGATAGTGAACGATTTATTGAATATTTCAAAGATTGAGCTGGGCAAGATGGAATTGAATAAATCTCCAGCCAGATTAGATGAGCTAATCACTACTTGCTACGAAGAAATGAAGCCTACCGCAGAAAAGAAAGGGCTTGAGATTGTTTGGCATAAACCCAAGTCTCGTCTGCCCGAAATTGAAATTGACAAACTGAAGATAGGCCAGGTTATTTCCAATCTCATAGATAACGCTATTAAATATACTCAGAAGGGGAAGATTGAAATTAAGGCCGAAAAGACAGATTCTATTATCCTTATCTCCGTAAAGGATACCGGAGAAGGTCTTACGAAAGACGAGTTAAGAATGGTTTTTGAAGGGTTTACCCGGGGAGCAGCAGGCATTGCTTATTGGATAGAAGGAGCGGGGTTGGGCCTCTATATCGCCAAAAAATATATAGACCTCCACAACGGCAAGATCTGGGTAGGGTCAGAAGGAAAGGGAAAGGGATCTGCCTTTTATGTAGAATTGGCAATTAAATAATTTCCGCTCTCGGCGGAGTTCCTATAAATTTTTAACGAAAATTTTAAAAATATGTATAAAATATTAATCATTGAAGACGAAAAATTATTGTCTGAGATGTATGAAGATAAATTCTCTCAGTCGGGCTTTTCGGTGATGGTGGCCAACAGCTCCGAAAAAGGGCTTGAATTATTAAAAAAAGATAAACCTGACCTGATTTTGCTCGATATTCTATTGCCTCAAGAAAACGGTATACAATTTTTAAAAAGAGTAAAAGATGTTTCTGGGATATCGAAGATCCCAGTTGTCGTCTTCTCAAACTACGACGACCCGGAAACAAAGAAAAAAGCTTCTGACTTTGGGGCGAGCGACTATTTAATTAAAACAAACTTCACTCCGTCAGAGATTGTTGGAAAAATTAAGGACTTTTTAGATAAAATTAACAGCCCACTCCCTTAATATGCTTGTCGAGGTCGATCCTCAACGTGCTGATCAACGCGCTATTTGGAGCTTGACAAGGTTTCTTAACGGCCTATAATCAAGTATTGGTAAGATGTTTAATAAACTTCAACAAGTAAATACCTTTAGTCCCATGACTGATATTAAATGGTCATACGCCATCGTCGTTTTACTTTTAGGGAAGGGTTGAAGGGTTTTAAACAAAACACAATCAAACTAAAACCATAAAAACCCTTCCAGAAAAAGGGATATTTTTTTAAAAAACATGGAAGAAGAAAAGAGATATTATCTAACTAAAGAGGGATTGGAAAGGATAAAGAAAGAATACGAGGATTTAAAACAGATAAAGCTTTCCAAAACCAAGGGAGATGTTCCCAGGGTTTTGCAGTCTGAAGATCTAAACGCCGAATACCTTGCTTTCCAAGAGGATATGGGGTTTTTGGATTCAAAGAGAATAGAGCTGGAGCATATTTTAAAGAACACAGAGATTATTAAAAATCCTGATAAAGACAAGCAGAAGGCTATAAACCTCGGAGCAACGGTTTTGGTTGATGTTAACGGTCAGTCAGACGAGTTTACGATTATAGGGACATTGGAAGCCAACCCAGCCCTTGGTAAGATTTCAAACGAATCCCCCGTAGGAAGGGCCCTTTTGGGGCATAAAATAGGCGAAGAGGTTGCTGTTTCTTCTCCTGTTAAGACGATTTATAGGATTAAGAAGATAAAATATCGTATTGGATAAGAAATTTATCCCGGAATTTTTGATTTGAATTGGGTTAAAATTGTGCTATTATCAAACCAGGCGAAAATCCTGGTTTTAAGTTTATTTTTATGAAAAATATACTTAATTTTTTAGTTGAAACGGGGAAATTAAAAGGAAAAGAAAGGAGAGGCTGGGTGATGCATGGGATTAAAAACTCAGAAACTACGGCTGAGCACATTTTTTATTTGACTATTATGGCTTGGGTTATTGGGAAAACGAAGAAGCTTAATATAGAAAGAGTATTAAAGCTGGCCTTAGTCCACGATTTATGCGAGGTCTATGCTCCGGACCTAACCCCATATGACCCTCTCTTGCCAAAAGACAAGAAAAAAATAGCAGAGGTTTTAAAAAAATGGCCTAAATTTACCAATTCGTTAAGGATAAAAAAAGATAAGAAGAAGAACGAGATGGAAAACAAGGCCGTAAATAAACTTGTGGCCAATCTCCCGCCCAGCTTAAAATCAGAAATAAAGTCTATTTGGCTGGACTTTTCCAAAGGACTGAGTAAAGAGGCGAGATTCGTCAGGCAGGCGGATAAGGCAGTGAATTTTCTGCAAGGTATAGAATATTGGAAAAAACACGGGAAAATACAACATAAACTCTGGAACAGGTGGATAAAGGAGATAATAGACGACCCCGCTTTGATTGACCTGATCCAGGCAATAGAGAAAAAATTCTACTAAAATGGGCAAGATTAAAGATCTAATCTACTCTTTAGTTTTTTTAGGAGGATTGTTCTTCCTTTTAATCCCGGAGGCTTTGCCTGGTAATGTCCATCTAAAGGAAGTTTTTAATTCGTCCCCTGAAGATGACATTATAGTTATTTTTAATTCCGGAGGTTGGGGAAACACTCCTTTGAATGAGGCTCAAGATTTCGCTCCCATTATACAGGGCATTCAGGATACCGTTAGCCAGTGGGGGTACAGCTCAATAGTCGTTCCTTATGAAAGGACCGAGAACAGCTTTTTGGGGAAGATAAGCGGAGCTAAAGAAACGTTTCAACTGTTTAAAAAGCAGGCAGAAGGTTTTTCTCGGGATATAGAAGGTTTTTTGAAGAGAAACCCTACCAAGAGGATAATTGTTGCTGGCCTGTGCAATGGAGGCATTTTTACCAACAGAGTTATGAAAAATATTCCAAACGGTATAAGAAACCGGGTTTATGCGGTTGAAGTAGGAGTTCCTTTCTGGGAAAAAACATCAAATTCGGATAATATTTTGATAGTGAACGATAGAGAGGAGGATCCGCTGTCCAGAGGAGAAGCAAAAACTCTATTTTCCACTTTATTTAAAGGCATGTCTGGGTGGTCTTTGGCGAAAATTTCCGGGGGAAGTATTAGCCTTTCTCAATTCTTTTATATGCCAGGCCATCAATACTCTTGGCCTGAAGTCCAGCCGGAAGTCGTTTATTTTTTAGAAAGAAAATTGAAGTAGGGTCAATTTTATATGAAAAAAATTATTCTGCTTCTATTATCTTTTTTAATCGGTGTTGCCTTGTTTCTTTGGATAGGTAGGATAGTCGGATGGCAGGAGATAGGAAACGCTTTCTTAGCTTTTACCGGCTGGCAGGGAATAGTTATTTTAATTTTGACCGTTTTTATGGCCCTAGTCGGTACGTGGAAATGGAAGGAGATTCTAAAGGGAGAGAATGTAAATGTTCCTTTTAAAAACCTTCTCAGCCCTTATCTTTCCGGTTTTGCCATAATGTTTTTGGCTCCAATTTTAATTTGGGGGGGAGAAGTTTTCCGTAGTTACGTGTTAAAAGAAAGATGTAAGGTTCCTTGGCCAAAAGGAATGGCTTCGGTGGTAATAGACAGGATTTTGGAGTGGACCGCTAATTTGGTGGTTATTTTTTTTGGTACTTTATTTTTTGTCTTTAGAATAGGCACTCCTCCTTCTAGCTTAGGACTGATTTTCGGAGGAGCTTTCCTTGTTTTTCTTGCCGGAGTATCATTTTTTTACTTTAAATGCTTGAGAAGCGAGAGCATTGTCAGATTTTTTATAAGAGGGGACAAAAAACAGCCCCTGGATGCAGAAAAGGAGATTTTTAATTTTTTTCAACCGAAAAATATTGCTTTATGGAAGGGATTCACCCTTTCTTTTTTGAGGGCTGGTTTTATGTATCTCAGGGTTTGGATTTTGATTTTTTTCCTTGGCAAAAATATTGGAGCCCTACCCTCTCTTTCCATATTAGGATTCAATTATTTAGCGTCAATGATTCCCATCCCGACCGCTCTGGGCAGCCACGAGGCGATTCAGACTTTTGCTTTCAGTTCTTTGGGACTGCTTCCTTCTTTCGCAACGGTCTTTACTATGATTATAAGAGCGGCGGAGATGGTTATTTCTTTGGTCGGGATAGTGACTTTATTCCGGCTGGGAGTTATTTTAATAAAAAACATGCTTTTTAAGAAGATAGATAGTTTTGCCGACGATTACGAAGTCTAATATTAATAGCATGAAAAATCAGGAGATAGCTAAAATATTTTATGGGATAGCCAACTATCTCGCAATGGACGAAGTGGCTTTCAAACCCCAGGCTTACGAGAAAGCGGCTTTAACTCTGGAAACATTGGAAGAAGATATTGAGGATGTTTATAACGGTAAAGTCGATATATCGGCTGGAGGCCGCTACAAAAAAGGAGGCATAAAGGCCCTTGAAAACCTTCCTGCCGTAGGCAAAAGCATTGCTCAGAGCATTGAGGAATATTTAAAAACCGGAAAGGTAGAAGTTTACGAACGTTTTAAAAAACGGTTTCCTTTGGACCTGGAAGAGATAATTGGCATTGAGGGGGTAGGGCCGAGAAAAGCTAAAATACTTTACCAGAAGATAGGAATTAGAAACTTAAAAGACTTAGCTAAAGCCGCTAAATCTCATAAAATCGCTCCTTTATTCGGTTTTGGAGAGAAAACTGAAAAGAATATTTTAGAAGGTATAGCCTTTTTGAAAAGAAGCAGGGGAAGATTTTTATTGGGAGATATTTCGCCAAGAGTTGAAGAGATTTATGAGAAGCTGAAATCTTTAAAAGAAGTAAAGACTGTTTCTACCTGCGGCTCAATCAGGAGAATGAAAGAAACTATCGGGGATGTTGATTTCCTGGTTATTTCAAAAAAACCGGCAAAAGTAATGGATTTTTTCACTTCTTTACCGGGCGTAGTCAAAGTTTGGGGCAAAGGCAGCACCAAGGCTTCAGTCAGGATGAAAGATGGGTTTGATATGGATGTCAGAGTGGTATCAGAAAGGTCTTATGGAGCTGCTTTGCAATATTTTACCGGCTCGAAAGAACACAATATTTCTCTTAGAAAAATAGCCATGGATAAAGGGCTAAAGCTTTCGGAGTATGGTCTGTTTAGGGGTTCTAAAATGGTTGCCAGCGAAACAGAAGAAGGAATTTATAACTTTTTAGGGATGGATTGGATTGAGCCGGAGCTAAGAGAAAATTCAGGAGAAATTGAAGCGGCTTTAAAACATGGTTTGCCCAAGATTATTGGTCAGGAGGACATAAAGGGTGATTTGCATTGTCACTCTTCTTGGGATGGAGGGTTAAATAAAATTTCAGAAATGGCAGCAGCCGGTCAAAAGATGGGTTATGAATATTTGGGCATTGCTGACCATACCAAGTTTTTAAGAATAGAACACGGATTGGATGAAAAAAAATTATCCCGACAGAGAAAGGAAATAGACACCCTGAATAAAAAGCTTAAGAATTTCAGGATTTTGCAGGGGTGCGAAGCCAATATCTTGCCTGACGGCTCAATTGATATTGAAGATGAAGCATTAAAGAAATTGGATTTTGTCATAGCGGGAGTCCACTCCAGCATGAAAATGGAGAAAGGAAAAATGACAGAGAGGATAATAAAAGCGATGAAGAATCCCAATGTTAATATTATCTCCCATCCGACAGGCAGAATATTGAAAAAAAGGGACGAGTATCAAATTGATTTCGACAGGATTTTGAGAGCGGCAAAGGAATTTAAGGTGATACTGGAAATAAATTCTTTTCCCGAAAGGCTGGACTTAAACGATAATAACATTAGACGAGCAAAGAATTTTGGTGTAAGAATGATAATTAATACCGACAGCCACCGCAGGAATCAGTTGGGATTGATTGAGTTCGGAGTGGGTCAGGCCAGAAGAGGCTGGGCCGAGAAAGAAGATATCATAAATACCCAGCCGTTGGATAAATTACTTTCTCATTTTATTCGCAAGTAATTTATAGAAAGCGATAAAATTTTTTAAAAAATAATGAGAAATAAATTAACTTTCAGAAAGGCTAAAATCAGCGATGCTGAGGACATAAAGAAACTGACTGATTTTTATGCCAGGAGGGGGACCATGCTTTTTCGTCCCATATATGAAATTTACAGCGGGATTAGGGACTATTTTGTGGCGGAATGCAATAAAAAGGTTATCGGCTGCTGCGCTTTACATATTTTAGGCAAGGAATATAAACCCGGCAACAGCGGGCGTATTTTGGCCGAGACCAGGTCTTTGGTTGTAGTCAAAAAATTTCAAAAACGGGGAATAGGGACAAAACTAGTGAAAGGATGTATTAAAGAGGCTGGGGAAATGGGGATAAATAAAGTATTCACCCTTACGCTTGAGGAAAATATAAGCTTCTTTAAAAGGCTGGGATTCAGGACTATCAGAAAATCAGGTTTGCCTCAGAAAATTTGGCAGGAGTGCGTGAATTGCCCAAGATTCCCCTCTAATTGCAACGAAACACCATTAATTTTAGAGATTTAATATGCCCACAGAAAGATCAGCCGGAGCCATCATTTTTAGGCAGGAAGGAGGTAAAAGATTTTACCTTCTTTTACATTATCAGAGAGGCGTGAGGAGACAGTCCCCTTACTGGGACTTCCCAAAAGGCCACATTGAAAAAGGAGAAACAGAAGGAAAAGCAATGAGGAGGGAAGTTTTTGAAGAAACCGGGATTAAATATCTGGAATTGGTTCCGAAATTTAGGGAAGTAATTAAGTATTTTTTTAAATGGGAGGGAGAAACTATTTTCAAAATGGTAGTTTATTATTTAGGTGAAACTGAAGAAAAAGAAGTTAAAATTTCTTCCGAGCATATTGGATATCAGTGGCTACCGTATAAAGAGGCCGTAGAACAATCAACTTTTAAAAATGCAAAGGAAATTATTAGAAAGGCGGAGGAGTTCCTTTCGGGAAAAGGTATGTGAAACAGCAAGAAGGCTTATTTACTTAGAAGAGAAGGTATGGTAATTAAAAAGAGGAGGGCCATTAGTAATTTTAAAAGGAGATATCGGTGACGGAAACGGAAAAATGGGATATATGTTTAGAGTGCGGAGCAATTTGTTTCCCCCAAAAAGAGGAAGTCTGCCTTAAGTGCAAAGGGAAAAATACGGAAAAGGGGGAAATAACACTGGAAGAGATTGCGCATGTTAGATCTCTTATCAGGCTTTGGAAGCTGGATAGCAAAATAAATATTTCTGTTATTTTCACTAACTGGGACAGTTTGCCTGCCGTCCTAGTGGAGGCTCTTTATAACAAGAATAAAAATCCTTGGAAAATAAAACCTGCCCATTATTAATGGACAGGATTTTTTATTTCTATATAATTATTTCTCAGCTTCTTCCAGCATCTTTTTAAAGATTTCAGGATGATTCTGGGCTAAATTCGATAAGATTTTCCTATCAAGTCCGATTTTGTTTTTCTTTAAGCCAGCAATGAATTTTGAATAGGACAATCCTGATTCTCGGCAGGCAGCGTTAATCTGTATTTGCCATAATTTTCTGAAGTCTCCTTTTTTTCTCTTTCTGTCCCGATAAGCGTATTCCCAAGCGTGAAGAAGAGCCGTTTTAGCTGCTCTGAATTTTGATTTCCTTCCCCATCGGAATCCTTTGGTGTATTTTAAAACATTCTTTCTTCTTTTATGCGAAGATTTTCCTCGTTTTACTCGTACCATGTCAGTTAGAAATTAGTTTTTTAATTTTTTTAGCTTCACATCTTGGGACTAAGACCCATTTTCGGCTGTTTCTTACTCTTTTACCCGTCTTTTTCGCCCGGTTATGGTCAAGACCGCTCGGTCTTCTCAAGATTTTGCCGGTTTTTGTTATTTTGAATCTTTTTTTAATTGACTTCCTTGTTTTCATAATTTTATATATTCAATTACCCGTAGGGGTGCAATTGATTTGCGTGTCTTTATAATTTGTAACGAAGTTAGAAATTATCCATAGGGGTATAATTTGTAACGTAGTAAAAAAGCAAATTGACAGGGCTCCCGCGCATACAATACATTAATCGCGCGGGATGCATATTATTATCCTTTAGAAATTATCATCGTGAATCCTCTAAGGTCTTTTTTTAATTCTCTCTCTATTTTTATCGGTATTAGTTTGCTTAATATTTCTATGAACTGGCTGACTTTGCCTCTGGCCACATCTGAAAGACCCTTTTCTCTCCCTCTCAATACCATTTCTACCCTTACTTTGTCTCCTTTCTTTAAAAACTTCTCAGCCGCAGCCGCTCTCGTTTCTAAATCATGAGTGGAGATATTAAAGGTTAATCTGATTCCTTTAATCTCTCCTCCGTGCTTTGCGCCTTTATCTTTCTTCTCCAGCCAGTAAAGATATTTTCCGTAATCTCCTATTTTGCAAACTGGCGGTTCAACTTTCTCTGTAACCTGTATTAAATCTAAATTGCGCTCCTGGGCAATTCGGAGCGCTTCAATCGTGCTTATAACTCCCAGCTGTTTCCCGGTTTCGTCAATCAGTCTTACTTCCCTGGCCCTTATTTGGTTGTTTATAAATGGTTTATTCAAAAGTCTAAGATATTTTTGTGGACCCCGTTAGAAGTTCAGCTATGTACGTAATAATATAGTTTTTCAAAGGCGAAGCCGACTTGCGTCTCTGAAAGAGGTATTGAAACTTTCATCACAAAACTTCTAACGGGGTGGAGGCGAGGAGGGTGAACTCCCGTCCGGATATTTTTACCAAAGGTATATCTACAGGCTTATCCTAATTTTCTTTGGCAGAAAGCTTAAATTAAGAAAAAAGACTTTTCTGTCTTTGGCCTTTTTAGTTTAATAGCCTTTAAGCCAAACAAAGGACTATCTATCTCGATGATATAACACCCCCTTTTACCTATCGAGAATCAGCAGAGAGGATGCCGTTTTAGGAAACGCTTATGCGTACACTAAAGCGGGTTGTTTTTGGAATAAGTTGGCACTTATTACTTTTTCTCAAAGTTTAGCGAGATTTGAGAATACTCGGCCTGCCTATCTTGGTTAAATTTCCGTCAAATCAGTGCGCCCCCGCTTTAAAGCTCTTTCTATCTCTTTGTTTGCCTCCCTTCTTTTTATATTTTCCCTTTTATCGAATCTTTTTTCCCCTTTCCCGATTCCGAATTCAAGCTTTATTTTGCCTCTGTTAGTATACACTTTCAACGGTATCAAAGTCAAGCCTTTCTGCTGAGCTTTTCCTATTAAATAGTTAATTTCTTTTTTCTTCAAAAGCAGTTTTCTCGACCGTTCCGGGTTATAATCTTTGGGAGAGTTTTTTGGCTGGTAAGGGGGGATATTAGCTCCGATCAGGAAAACTTCGTTATTTTTATCAATAACAACGTAAGACCCTTTTATGCTGACATGGCCGGTTTTTATTGATTTTACTTCCTGCCCAATCAAAGAAATCCCTGCTTCAAATTTCTCCAGGATTTCATAGTCATAGTAAGCTTTCTTGTTTTCAGCAAGGGTTGCCATAAGTTTACTTAGCTTTTTTACTTGCCCCGTACCGAAACGAAGTTTCTGGTGCGGGGTTCTCAGATAAAGCCGTCATCTTTTTCATAATTTGAGTATTAACGAAAAATACACCCTATTGGTATTTTAGCAAAAATTGAGATAAAATGAAGAAAAATGATAAGAGAAGAGATCAAAATTTTAGTTCGAAAAGCGATAATATTTCTATATAAAAAAGAGGTCGAAATTAGGATTGATAGGCCAGTAGAAGTTGCTTATGGAGATTATTCTACGAATGTAGCGATGGCATTAAAAAATAATCCTCAGGAAATCGCAGATTCAATTAAGTCAGATATTCTAGAGAAAACAGAAGTAAAAAACGGTTTTATTAATTTTTTTATTTCCAAAGAGTATCTGCAAAAACAGGTTGGAGAAATTTTAAAACAAAAAAATAAATATGGAGATTTAAAGATGGGAAAAGGAGAAAAAGTGAACATTGAATTTTGTTCAGCAAACCCGACTGGACCCCTTCATTTGGGGCACGGAAGAGGGGCTTTCTGGGGAGATGTTTTATCTAATGTTTTCAGTAAGGCAGGATATAACGTGACGAGAGAATATTTTATTAATAATTATGGGAAGCAGATTTCATTATTGAGTCAATCAATAGATGCCCGTTATCGTGAAGCTTTGGGTCAGAAAGTTGAAATTAGAGAAGATTTTTATTCGGGAGATTACATAAAAGAAATAGCGAATGAGATTATAAAAAAAGACGGAAACAAATATTTAAACTTGCCCGAAATTGAACGGGTAGAAATTTTTAAACAGAATGGTCTTGAGAAAATGTTGGATAATGCCAAAAATTTGCTGAGTAAGGCAGGGGTTAAATATGACGTATGGTTTTCAGAGAAAATTTTATATGAAAAAAACTTAGTTAAAAAGGCCGTAGAATTATTAGAGAAAAAAGGATTTACATATAAGTCAGAGGATGCTTTATGGTTTGCCACAACGAAATTTGGTGATGATAAAGACAGGGTGTTGATTAAAGCAAACGGCGAGCCAACTTATCTTGCTTCAGATATCGCTTACCATATCAATAAGGTTTCTCGTAAATACGATTTGATGATAGACGGCTGGGGATCAGACCATTGGGGATATGTTTCTCGGCTCATGGCGGCGGCAAAAGTCTTTGGCTTTGATAAAAAGTTAAAGATTATTATCGGTCAGTTCGTCCGTTTAGTTGAAAATGGCCAAGAAGTAAAAATGAGCAAGAGAGGCGGAACTTTCGTAACTTTAGAAGAATTAGTCGGCGAAGTGGGAGTAGACGTAGCCAGATTTTTCTTTTTAATGAAGTCTATTGATACTCATATTGATTTCAATCTGGATTTGGCTAAAGAGCAGTCAGACAAGAACCCCGTTTATTACGTCCAATATGCATACGCAAGGATATGCAGCATATTAAGGAAATCAGAGATTAAAAATCTAAAACCAGACGGATTGAATTTATTGGTTCACCAAAGTGAGTTGGGACTCATAAAGAAGCTCATTCAGTTCCCGGAGATTATCGAGGATGTCGCCCAAGATTATCAGATTCAAAAATTGCCTCAGTACGCTATGGAGCTGGCAGCTGCTTTTCATCAGTTTTACCACGATTGTCGGGTTATTTCAGAAGATAAGGAATTAACCCTGACTCGCCTAAACTTGGTTTTGGCGGCGAAGATAGTTTTGAAAAACACTTTAGGCTTAATAGGGGTTTCAGCTCCCGAAAAGATGTAGTACAATCGAATCTATATGGAAATAAACTTCCCTCAATTAGAAAAGAAGATCCTTGAATTTTGGAAGGAGGACGGAACGTTTGAGAAATCAATAAAACTGCGCAAAAAAGCGCCTTATTGTGATTTTGTATTTTACGAAGGACCTCCGACAGCTAATGGAAAGCCCGGGATTCACCATGTTTTAGCCAGGACGTTTAAAGATATAGTGTGTCGCTATAAGACAATGCGGGGTTTCAGAGTCGAAAGAAAGGCCGGTTGGGATACCCATGGTTTGCCGGTTGAGTTGGAAGTTGAAAAGAAACTTGGTTTGAAAAATAAAAAGGAGATAGAGAAATACGGCATAGAAGAATTTAACAAAAAGTGCAAGGAATCGGTTTGGGAATATAAAAAGAACTGGGAGGAACTTACCGAAAGAATCGGCTACTGGGTAGATATGGATAATCCATATATTACTTATGAAAACGGATATATCGAAACTGTCTGGTGGATTTTAAAAAATATCTGGAATAAAGGATTATTGTACCAGGGATATAAGGTGGTTCCCTATTGTCCTCGTTGCGGAACATCTCTCTCTTCCCACGAAGTTGCTTTAGGATATAAAAAGACAAAAGAGAACGCGGTTTACGTTAAATTCAAAATATTAAACTCTGAGCATGAAGATACTTCGCTTTTGGTCTGGACAACAACCCCCTGGACGCTGCCGGGAAACGTTGCCGTAGCAATAAATCCGGAGTTCACCTATTCTCAAATTAAAAACGGAGAAGAGTATTTTATTTTAGCTAAAGAGAGAATACAGGCGTTGAATTTGGAAGGGGAAGTTATTAAAGATTTTAAAGGAAAAGATTTGGTCGGTTTAAAATACGAGCCTTTATATCTTTTGGAAGAAGACCATTTAAAGGCGGCATATAAGGTGATTCCTGGAGACTTCGTTTCTTTGGAAGAAGGAACCGGTTTAGTCCATATTGCTCCTGCTTTTGGAGAAGAGGATATGGAAGTTATTAAAAGACAGAATAAAGAGCTAAAGGCGAAAAACGAGCCTGAGTTCCCGATTTTGTTAACTGTAGACGAGGAAGGAAACTTTACCTCTGACGTTAAAAAATGGGCCGGTCTTTTCGTGAAAACAGCAGATCCGTTGATAATAGAAGACTTAAAGGAGAGGAATATTTTATTCAAGGACGAGTTATATGAACACGATTATCCTTTCTGTTGGAGATGCGGCTCTCCTTTACTTTATTACGCCAAGAAGTCCTGGTTTATCGAGACGACAAAAGTTAAGAAAGATTTGATTGAGAATAATAAAAAAATAAACTGGATTCCGGCCAATCTCAAAGAGGGGAGATTTGGAGAATGGCTGAGGGAGATAAAAGACTGGGCTCTTTCCAGAGAAAGATACTGGGGGACGCCTTTACCCGTTTGGCAGTGCAGAAATTGCGGAAAGCAGGAAATTATTGGTTCGAAAAAAGATTTAATCTCTCAGAAGTTCAGCCAGAACAACTATTTTATCGTCAGACATGGGCAGGCTTTAAGCAATATAAAAAAAGTTTGCGCCTGCTATCCGGAAAAATTCAAAAATCCGTTAACCGAAAAAGGAGAAGAACAAATTAGAGAAGTCGCCCTGAAATTAAAGAACAAAAAAATCGATTTAATATTTTCTTCTGATTTATTAAGGATGAAACAAACAGCAGCGATTATCGGAAAAGAGTTGGGGCTAGAGCCCATATTTGATAAAAGACTGAGAGAAGTTGACGTCGGCATTTTAAACGGAAAACCGATAGAAAAAGCTGGAATGTTCTGGGACACCAAGGCCGAACTTTCTCCTGTAGAATATTACCAAAAAAGGTTTGAAATTATTCCGAAAAACGGAGAAAATTACGTTGATATAGAAAAAAGGATGTACGGGTTTTTGGCGGAGACGGACAAAAAATATAAGAACAAAAATATTTTAATCATCGGCCATCAGCGACCAATAACCTTATTGGAGAAAATAGTCTGCGGGCAAGAGATGAAAGAATTAGTAAAAATCATTATTGAGAAAAAAGAAATAAAAAATGGAGAAATAAGAAGTTTAAAATTTACAAAACTTCCTTATGATAAGAAAATGGAGCTTGACCTTCACCGTCCCTATATAGACGGGGTAAAATTTCTCTGTTCAAAATGCGGTAGCTATATGGAAAGAACTAAAGAGGTTATTGATTGCTGGTTTGATTCAGGCTCCATGCCTTTCGCTCAATATCACTATCCTTTTGAAAATAAGGATTTAATTGACAAGAATAAGCAATTTCCGGCAGATTACATCTCTGAAGCGATAGACCAGACAAGAGGCTGGTTTTACACTTTGCATGCCATATCTGCTTTTATAAAAAACAGTCCGGCCTATAAAAATGTTATTTCCTTGGGGCATGTTTTAGATGAAAAAGGGGAGAAAATGTCAAAATCTAAGGGCAATATTGTCGATCCTTGGTATATCGTTGAAAAATATGGAGCAGATGCAGCCAGGTGGTATTTTTATACCATTAATCAGCCCGGAGATTCAAAATTGTTTACCGAAAGAGATGTAGACGGCTGTTTGAAGAGGTTTATAATGATATTTTGGAATTGCGTGGTCTTTTTTGAAACTTATGGAGAGAATCATAAAGCTAAAAACCTAATTGTTAATCCTAAGAATGTTTTAGACAGATGGGTCATCTCAAAGTTAAATAATTTGGTTATAGCCGTTTCTAATAAATTAGATGAGTACGATATTACGAGTTCTGCCCGTTTAATTGAGAATTTTACGGTTAACGATTTGTCTCAATGGTATGTCCGCAGATCAAGGCCGAGATTCCAAAAGCCGAAAACAAAGCAAGAGCTTAAAGAAGCTTCAGTTATTTTTCAATTCGTCATTTTAACTCTGAGCAAATTAATAGCTCCTTTTATTCCTTTTATCTCTGAAGAGATTTACAGGAAGATCAGGAAGAAAACAGACTCTGTCCATTTGTCTGATTGGCCGGAGGCAGATAAGAAGTTTATGGATAAAGAGCTGGAAGAAAAAATGGAGGAAATCAGAAGAATTGTCGTAATGGCCCTGGCAGAGAGGGCAAAAGCCGGAATAAAAGTAAGACAACCTCTGTCAAATCTTAAGATTAGGGGAAATAAATTAAAGAACGACAAGGAATTATTGTCTTTAATAAAGGATGAAATAAACGTGAAAGAGATAGTCTTTGATTCCGGCATCAAGAGAGAAGTGGAATTAGATATCAAGATAACTCCAGAGCTCAAAGAAGAAGGAACAATAAGAGAGGTTATCCGTTATATCCAGGAGATGAGGAAGAAGTCAAAACTTAAACCTCAGGATAAGATTTTAGTCAGATATTCCAGCGGTCCCGATCTGAGGGAGGTTTTAGAAAGGAATAAGGATAATATCTTGAGAGAAGGCAAAATAAAAGATTTTAAATCCGGAGAGAGAACTGAGAAAGGCCTGCCTGCCGACAGGCAGGGATTTGGATGTGATATTTCAGAAGAAGTAAAGGTCGATAATAATCAATTATGGTTAGCAATTAAAAAAATTTAATTATATGTCTCTTTCAGGCATAAAACAACAAATGGGCGGAGGGAGCGCCAGCAGAGGACAAAAAAACGCTTCGGTAAAAACGGTAGCGAAAACCCCACCGACTCCTGAAAAACCAAAGACTATTTACGATAATTTGCAAAAGGGGAAAATATCTGTAAAAGAATTAAAGCAGATAATGAAAAAAGATCTTGTTATCCCTAACGCAGGAGGCGCTAGATATTCTAAAGAGCAGTTTGATAAAATGTTCGATAGCACGTTCTCTAATAAAAAAGTTGGAACTCATGTCGATTTATATGAGTATAAAAACCTATTAAGAGGTTTTAGGGGAAAAGCGTCCAAATCTATTCCTGGGGAGTCTTTGAAAAAAATAAACAGGGAGAAAGGCTATTTCGAGAAGTCTGGTTTCAGGGGTAAATATTAAAGACAGAATGTTTATTCATCACCGTACCAGAGGATTTTTTATTAAAAAAGAAAATCGGGGGGAAACCGACCAACTGTTTACGGTTTTTACCCAGGCTTACGGAAAGGTGGAGATTTTAGGCAAAGCGATTAGGAAGATTTCATCAAAATTAAAATCAGGGGCTGAGATTTTTTATCTGTCGGAGATTGAATTTATTCAGGCTAAAACTTATAAAACCCTGACTGATGCAATTTTAATAGATAAATTTAAGGATATTAGGAAGGATTTAAAAAGATTGAAAATCGCTCATAAGATTTCAGGAGCTTTAGATAATTTGATAAAAGGGCAGGAGGCCGAAGAAAAAGTCTGGATTCTATTAATAGATGCGTTCCGTAAATTAAAAAGCCCCAATCTGCCAGCCAGCCGTTTTTTATTAGTATATTACTATTTTTTGTGGAATTTGTTTTCCGTTCTGGGATATAAACCTCATCTATATAATTGTTCCCTTTGCCAGAAGAAATTGCTCCCTGATAAATTATATTTTAATTCCAAGGAGGGCGGAGTAACCTGCCAAGTCTGCTTTATAAAGACAAAACTGGGGAGAAGGATAGACCAAGGAATCATTAAAATTTTGAGGATCATTCTTGATAAGAGGTGGCAAATGCTGCTAAAGTTAAAGATTAACAGTGAACAGGAAAAATCGTTGAAATTAGTCTCGCAAAACTATTTAAGGTCGGTTTTGGAGTCAGCTAAATAATTTGTTAGAATAAAAAAATGCGTAGAAAAACAATTCTTTTTTTAGTCGTCTTGTTCGTGGTTATAGGAGTTATAGGTTTTTGGGCCTGGCGGGCGGGGACTTACTCAAAGGAGGTTTTGAAATTGGAGATTTTGGGTCCTACCGAGGCGGATTTAGGCCAGGAAGTGGAATACATTGTTAAGTATAAGAATAACGGAAACTTCCGGCTGGAGAACCCTCAGCTTATTTTTGAACCGCCTTCTCTTTCTATGAAAGACGAAGAAATATTCAGAAATCAGGTTTTGGGGGCAGAGACCTTGGGAGAAGCTATTTATCCCGGCGAGGAGAAAAATATTTCTTTTAAGGTCAGATTATTGGGCAAGGAAGGGGAATCAAAATTAGCCAAAGCCACTTTAAGCTATCAGCCTAAGGATTTGAAGGCGAAATACGAATCTTCGACGACTTTTACTACTACCATTAAATCAGCTCCCCTGACTTTTGAGTTTGATTTACCCACAAAGATTAATTCCGGGGAGGAATTCAGATTCAGGTTGAACTATTTTTCAAACTTAGAATATCCATTAAGCGATATAAGGATTCAGATTGATTATCCTTCTGGTTTTGAATTTATTGAATCTGTTCCTAAATCTTTGGAAAAGACGGATTGGGACGTTTCTCTTTTAAACAAGGGTCAGGGAGGAAGGGTTGAGGTGGCAGGAAAAGTTTCGGCTGATGCCGGAGAGGTGAAGATATTTAGGGCGAAAATGGGTATCTGGAAAGACGGAGAATTCATATTGCTGAAAGAGGCTGAAAAAGGAGTGGAGGTTGTTAACCCTACGATTTATTTAAGGCAGGAAATTAATAAGAATCCGCAGTATTCTGCCCTTCCCGGCGAGTGGCTCCATTATGAAATTTATTTTAAAAATATCGGAGACGATTCTCTGAACAATCTATTTATGGTCACAAAACTTACCGGAGACGCTTTTGATCTGCAAACGATAAAATCGGATGTGGGGAATTGTCAGCCGGGAGACAACTCGGTGATATTTGACTGGAGAAAGATTTCAAAGCTTCAATATCTGGCTCCGACCGACGAAGGTATGGTTGATTTCTGGGTAAAAGTGAAAGATGATTTGGGAAGCGTGAAAAATCCTTCTTTGAGGGATAAGGTTTTCATCTCCCAGATTGAACAGGAATTCGTGACTAAAGTGAGTTCAAAAATGGAATTAGTCCAAAAAGGGTATTATCAGGATGAAGTCTTCGGGAATTCAGGGCCCGTTCCTCCTGCGGTCGGAGAACCGACGACGTATACTGTTATGTGGTATGTGAAGAATTATTATTCGGATGTCAGAGACGTTAAGGTAAAGGCAGTTCTGCCAGAAGGAGCTGAACTGACCGGGAAGATTTTCCCCGAAGATTCTTCTTCCAAGTTTGCTTTTGATTCCCAGTCGCGGGAAATTGTCTGGTCGGTGGGCGATATAGTCAAGGGAGAGGGAGTTTTGGCTTCCGGGCGCAACATCGCTTTCCAAATTTCTTTTACCCCTACAGAGTCTCAAAGAGGTCAGGCTCCTAATATAATTAACGAAGTTGTTATCACCGGAGAAGACAGCTGGACAGATAATATTTTGCAGTCCACCACTTCTCCTTTGAGCACGAACATGCCTGATGATACGGTTTCTGGCGGGAAAGGAATAGTGCAATAAAGATATGCCGGATCTACATTTAATGGAAAAAATAGTTTCGCTCTGCAAAAGGAGAGGATTCATTTTTCAATCCTCGGAGATTTACGGCGGGGTAGAGGCTTTATGGGATTACGGTCCTTTGGGGTCTTTATTGAAAAATAACATCAAACAGGAGTGGCTGAAGAGGTTCGTCCAGTCCAGAGATGATATTGTTTTGATTGATACGCCTATCATAATGCATCCTAAAACCTGGGAGGCGTCAGGCCATCTTAAGAA
>Ga0268276_1001869_pt1 | contig 19181 bp, 26 predicted proteins | sample saktaG_4_FD_190145 | JGI IMG/M metagenome (GOLD analysis project Ga0268276, IMG submission 190145) | Saline water microbial communities from Sakinaw Lake, British Columbia, Canada - sak_2010_1_5_45m | ecosystem: Environmental > Aquatic > Non-marine Saline and Alkaline > Saline ... | reverse complement strand
GAATAATCTCCATCAGAAGAAGATAAATTTGCTGTTAGGATATAATATGCAGTTAAATCATCTCGAGTTGCATTAAGTCCAGTCCAATTAGTTATTTGATATGGGTCAACAGATGAACCATCTCCACTTGAAAACGTATATGCAGACGTAAAATTAAGACAAACTACAAATAAACAAGCCAAACTAATAATAAATAGTCCTTTCATCACTCTCTTTTGTTTCACTTTTATCCTCTCTTGTTCTTTTATCATTTTTTTTGTTTATATATGTTATTTTCCCTCATTTTTTGTTCCATTTTCCTTTATTTCTCGCCCTATCCCCCAACCATTTAATCAGATTTTCGCCCCCCAGACTTTTCAAAAATCTGTCACCTGGATTCTCTCAAAAATCTGTCACCTGACTCTTCAAATTTTTGTCACCCGTCCTTTGATTTAATTACCTCCCAATAACCTCCCTTGTCTGCACCAATTCTTTTGATTTTTTCTTCTTTCTTTAATTTTTCAATATCTCTTTTAATCGTTTTTTCATTTACACCAAGGTTTTTAGCAAGTTCGGGAATTGTTATTTTATTATTTTTAATCATCTTTTGCATTATTTCATAAAGACGTTTTTCAGGGACATTTTCAGGGACATTTTCAGGGACATTTTCAAGGTCTTTACTTCTATTTCTATTGAAAGTAATTCTAAAATAACCCGCACTTTGCTCAAATTCTGGTTTTTCCAAGCCATTATCTTTTAGCATATTAACGATATTTAGTATGCCTCTGCCCCATGCGTCTATAAAACCCGTATAATAAAAAACATCAGCCAATAAAGGATTTTTTGGTATAGATTCGTGTTTTTTATATAAATCTTTTAGAGATATTTGTTCAGGCAGAATTCCCGGATTAGAAATAATAATTTTATCATCATAAATCTTTATGTATGTAAAGCCAGAAATTAAATAATCTCTGTGGATTAAAGCATTAATAATAGCTTCTCTTAATGCTTCAATAGGAATTTCCCATTCTTCTTTTCTAACTAATCCTTCTATTCTAGCCGATACCTTCATGTGCTCTTTAATAAAAAGAATAGATTTTTCCAAGCAATCAAATAGATTCCCGTCAAAATCCCTAATATCCATAAATTCTTTCGATTCTTCATTTTTGAATCTTCCACATTTAATCAAGGTGTTGGTAAAAAATTCTTTTGGATTTTTGCTAAACAAAAGTATTCCGGCATTAGTAATTTCTTCATGATTCATTAATCCGAGTTTTCTTAAAATTAATTCAATAGATTCATTTTCAATTTTTATTCTTTTTGAATTCTTGGCTAATTTTACAAAATTATTTATCGCATTGCTATCAATATCAGACAATTTTGCATTTTGGCAGATTTGATTATCCCATCTAATCCTTTCCTTATGTTTTTCCAAGACAAGTTTCTCAAATTCGTATCTAGAAGAGAAAAGCGTTGATTTCCCAACTCGTTTATACAATTTACAATATGCAAGAACGGGTTTATCAACACTCTCATTAACATTAATAATAATTATTTTTTTATCATTTATATTTTCAATATTTATTTCAGGATGAATTCTAGGTTCTATATGCTGATTTATGGTATTTGTTAATCTTTCAATCGTGTCTTTTCCAATTTCACAACCTAAAATTTTTCCAGAATCGCTTACACCAATAAAAATAGTTCCGCCCTTTAGGTTTGAAAATCCAGAAATAGTTTGGACTATTTCATCTATTTGAGATAGCGAGGGTTTAAATTCAACTCTATCATTCTCTCCATCTTGCAAAATAGATTCTAATTTTTCTTTATTCATATTCTTCTTTTTAAAACTATTTCTTAGCCCCCTTCAATTTATTTTTTCTAGGAATATTCCAATAAGGGGAATGGCATCCCGGGCAAACGATTGGTATATGGGTACTATTTTCTCTAGAAATCCACTTATGAGAACAGCGTTCACACACAAATCCTTTTATTTCTATCAACCCCATTTATTATTATATAAAGTATTGGTATTTAAATATAACTATTATACCGCAAATACTATTCCAAAACTATTATATCAAGAATATATTACTAATAGTAAATAAATAGGTTTATATAGTTTATACATAACCAACTATATATGGAAGAATCAACGATACTACTAGATAAAAGAATAATAGAAATGCTCAAACTAGCAAAGGAGCACCCAAAGCAAACATATAACGAGATCATAGAAAAAATGGCAAAAATAATAATAAAACTCAAAGAAAGAAATCAATATGACGAATTTCTTCATAAAATCCAGCAACCAAAGATGAAAGAGTTATGGGATAATAAGGAAGATGAGGTCTGGGATAAGGTATAATGGAATATAGATTTGGTGATATAATCCTAGCGGAAGTTCAATATACAGATACTTTCGAAATTAAGATTAGACCAGCGTTAGTTCTTTTCGAAGATATGGGGAATATTATTGTAGCGGGAATTACAAGTAATCTAAACATGAAAGGTATTTCTATAACAAAAAAAGAAGGTTTACCAAAAAATAGCATAATAAAGTTAAATTACATTTTCACAATTCATGAAAGCATGATAAAAAGATTTTTACTAAAACTATCAAATGAAAAAAGAGAATTAACCAGAAAAGAGTTAATCCATAAAATAACTAACTAAAGCACTAAGCCTCAACTATTTTCATATTTTTCTTACTTTTACCAATAACAACTACACAACTTCTTTCATCACTAGCAAGAATTTTCCACTCTTTACTAGTCTTATGTAATTCATTTAGTATTTTCTTACTATATTCTCTAACATCTTTAAACCACGGCATTTTATCATATCCCATCCTCGCTCTAGCATGCCCAATAGAAGTATATCCTTTAACATGAATGAAATCCGGCTGAGCTTTTTCAATCATTTTAACATACTGCGGAACAAGCCCATCTGTCATATTAGTTAAGTCATTTAAGCTAGAATTCTTATTCTTCCCAACCGGAACAATAGTCATCCGGATACATCTTCTGCATTTTCCCCCCAGCCCACGCATAACACCAAGTGTTCCATTGAATTTTTCCCACGCATCTTTATTAAAAGAATTATGCCATTTTTTAAAAAGTTCTTTATTTGGAGCATTAGTAGATATAGTAAGTTGAGTTGGAAGAGATCCTTCCCTTTTTAATTTTAAAATTGCTTCAGGATTCTGCCCATTCGTAACCAAGAATGTTATTATTTTCTTCTTTCGTAATAATTTAATCATCTCTCCAAGGCGAGGATACAAAGTTGCCTCCCCAGTCAAAGAAAAAGTAACAAGAGATGGGGTTAATGCATCTTTATATTTTTTCTTGTATGTTTTATCATTCCCACCGAATCCAAGTAAAAGTTTTTTTCTTTCATTAAATAATCCTTCTATAATTTTCTCCGGGTCTTCCGGATTCTTAACTTCGTTAGGAATAGAATATTCAGTATTTCTCCAGCAATGCACACACCTATTTTCACAATTGAATAAAGAAACGCTAGCCTGACAGCATTTATGTGATTTTATACCATAAAATTTTTCTTTCCAACATCCACCCTTTCCACGAAGGGAATTTTTTGTCCAATGACAAATTTGAACAGCACTATGATATCCCACGAGACCATATTTTTGTTTTTTTAGACCAGCACGAATAGAATCCATAATAAATAAAAAAAATTATAAAGTTACGCAAGAAGATATATTTATCTCTTCTTTTTCTTCTTAGGAGCAGATTTCTTCTTTGCAGTTTTCTTTTTAGCCACTTTTTATTTTACCTCTTTATGAATAAATAATGTGTTTAGTGTTTAAATAGTTTTCTAAAAACACACAAAAAATAAAATTGCCAATTTATTTTGTCGTCGACAAATATTTTTTCTATTTTTAAAAATTTAAATTAAAGAAAAAATCCATGCAAAAATCATTATTAAAAATATTAATCCAATTAATCTTGTTGCCCATTTAAAAGATTTTTCAGCTATTTTTTTGTCTTTTACTAAGATTAAGATAGCCAAGTAGAAGAATCTTCCACCGTCGAGGATTCCCAAAGGAAGCATATTAAATAATCCAACAAATAGATTTATCATCATAATCCACCACAATAAATTATAAATATAAAATGCAAAATCCGGATTATATTTAGCTTTATAATAAACAGAATCATCTCTAAAACTTTTAAAAGTAGAAACAATTTTTTCAAATATTCCACCAGTTTGTTTCGGAATACTCATTATTCCAATAAATCCAACACTAGAGTTAAGAGGATTTTCAGCGAGGGTTATATTATATATTTTAACAATACTCTTAGTTTCAGTTTCAATCAGAACATTATCTCCAGGTTTTTTGTCTTGTAGATAAAATGAAATATCATCTCTTGTTTTTATTTTCTGATTATCTATCCCAACGATGGCCCCAGAAATATTATTTTTTATTGCGGGTGCATTTTCGTATAATAAAACATATTCTGCATTAGTACCACCTAATTTTTCAATAAAATCAGAAGAATTTCCAGAATATAAATAAGTTTTATTGCCAGCAAATATTTCGGTTAATCCGTCAATAGTACTTCCCGTACCACTAATTTCACTTACATTAACAGCATTATATGCATAACCACCAAAAATATATCCAGCTGGAGAATAAGAAGCATAAAAGAATATAATCAAAATTAAAAAGAATAGTAAAGCAAACAATATATTAGCGAAAACTCCAGCTCCGAGTACAACCATTTGCTCAAAATTTTTCTTTTTGTGGAAATCTTTATCATCTTGTTCTACAAAAGCCCCAGGAATAGGTCCCAAAAACGCAAATCCAGTTGATTTTATTTTAGTTTTAAACAATCTCATATAAATCCCATGTGAAAATTCATGAACAACAGCAACCACAACTAAAGCAATTAAGAAATAAGCAAAATAAAATGGAGGCATAAAGCTTTCAACCCCAAATATTTGTGTAAAATAAGGTATTAATGGCATTACAGGAGGGGCCTTTATTATTTCAGAAATCTGAGGAAATGCTATGTAAATATAAACAGTCTTACAAAGCAGATATATCATTGTAATCATTAAAACAAATCCAACAACAATAATAGGATATTTTAATATATGCAACAACTTAGAATGTTTTTTACTAAACTCTTCAATTTTAACAAGACCAAGCTTGGTTCTATACATATACATCCAACCCTCTCTTCCAAGATTTTTTCTATGTGAATATAAAAACAAAAAGACAGCAGTACAAAATACAGCTAAAAATATTAAATCATAGAGCATTACATTATCCATAAAGGATAAACATAAACGGCACTTTTAAAGTTAATGAGAGAGATATTCGGTGCCAAAGAAGATGAAGTTTTTGTAAAATTAGAGTAATTCTTTTGGAATTTCCAATTTTTCATTTGAATAAACTATTTCCTCTGCCTTAGAAATTGCCCCTCTGCATAAGTCCATTGTTTCATTATATCTTTCTTCTATCTTCTTTATTTTTATTTCTGAACTATATCTCGCTTCTTCCCTCTCATCTACTGCACTTTTCTTATCTTTTTCTCTATAGACCATTATTCTCTCTATGAATTTATCGTCATATTCTATAATCCCTCTTTCTTTTACATATTTTACAAATAAAGCAGTACACCTTTGGCTTCTTGTTTCTACGCCGAATTTACATAAAATCGCTAATGCGCAATAATACTGCGAATAATACCATTCTTCTGGGATTTTGTAATCCGACCCCATTTTCTTATATATTTCACAAAATTTTAAACTATCCCTCGCTTTCTCTAGATATTCCTTAGCTTTTTCTATAGAAGGTTCTACAGCAAGTAAACCCTTGTGCTTTTTACCCTTCTCCTCTTCTTTTTTCGCCAATTCAAAACACTCCTTGCATTCTTTAAGTTCGCTCATACTGAAACATCCTCAATGAACTTTATAAATTCCTCTTGCCCAAATAATATTACTCCCTTTTTTAGAGCTTCAAGATATATATTGTTCTTTTTTAATTCGGTTTCTAATTCTTTTTTAGTTAAGTCTATTGCGTGAATTTTCTTAGATTGCGCTTGTTGAATCTGTAGTAATGTGTTTTCTATTTCCCTAAAGTCCTTCTTGGTTTTAACTATAATAAGCAAATCTATATCACCCGCTTCTCTCGGGGAGTGAAGTACGCTTCCAAATAAAATTATAAATAATATATGTTTTTCTAATTTTTTAAAGGCATCTCTCCATCTTTCTTGCCCAAGTGCATCTTCTGTTAATATTGTAGCCAGATTCTTTTTTACAAGGGGATTATCCCAATTCAGAGTTATTTCATAGGCACTTGTTTTGCCTTTTCCTATTGGTTTTAAATTGGTTAATTTTTGTGATTCTAATTTTTTCAGAGCTTTCCATGTTCCAGGTCTAGCTATCTTTATTTCTTCCGAAAGAGAGCTTACCGTATTCTTTTTTGTCAAATCCTTTAATAAAATCTTAAGGATTTCAGCTGTTGATTTTTCATGTAGTGCCATTTCTAGTCTGCCTATTTCTTTATGGGAAATAGTTATTTCTTTATAGGAAATAGTATATTTAAACTTTACTATTTAGAATTTTATACTTTCTATGTACTTATAGTAAAGACACTAGGCAGATTCCCCAAATGTATAAAATGAAATTCCTATACAAAAGAATTATTGTACAAATCCATAAATATAGCCCGCGAAACAGTCTAAAAATCACTTCTGAAAAAATTTTATTTTTTTCTAATCGTTCTAAAATCCTTACCCTTACATTTTCTACAAGAAACTTTTCCAGAAAGAATCTTCAAAGGTTCAATTTTCATCTTTTGGCTACATCTTTTACAAATAAACATATTTTTGAAAAGTCTATTCTGTGCTGCCGGAATCTTTGTTGCCATTATAATCCAACCCTCTTAATTATTTTAACTCCTTCCATATCCCAATACTCTATATTCATTCCATCTGTAATTTGTCCAGCAAATTCTTCTGGTATTGGTAACTCAAAATTTTCAAAACTATCAGAATCCATAACACTTACTCCATCCTGAGTAATAGTAAGAACCTGCGCTTTTCTTTTATCAATCATAGGGACTTCTACCCTATCTGTTCCAGGCATCATCATGCATTTTTTCTTTCCGCTAACTACAGCAATTGCGTCAAATCTACATTTATGAGCGCCATGTTTTCCAGTTTTAGAAACATCAACGCTTTTAATAACGCAAGTTTCACCGTCAAATAAAGCGAAACTTCCTACTCTCAATTCAGTCGCATCAACAACTTTTAATACCATAACCCTCAAAAAATCAGAGCATTTATAAATCTTCCTTATTAGCATTTTTTATGGCCAACGTTGCAAAGGGCGATTTTGTTGAGATAGAATTCACGGGCAAGATAAAGGATACAAATGAAATATTTGACACTAATTCTAAAACAGAAATTCAAAAAAACAAGCTTAATTTCGAAGCAAAGCCATATATCATTTGCGTTGGAAAAAGCATGGCAATCACCGGCCTAGATAAAGCGCTGGACGGAAAAGAAATAGGAAAAGATTATGAATCCGAAATCAAACCGGAAGAAGCTTTTGGTAAAAGGAACCCCTCAATGGTTAGAACGATTCCATTAAAGGTTTTTGTAGAACAAAAAATAATGCCACAAAAGGGAATGCAACTAGCACTAGACGGGACGGTAGTAAGGGTAATTTCTGTTTCTGGGGGAAGAGTTCTGGTTGATTTCAACAACCCGTTAGCAGGGAAAGTGGTAATTTACTCATATAAAATATTAAGAAAAATAGAAGATCAAAGCGAAAGAGTAAACGCATTGCAAGATTTTTTCTTTAAAAAAAGATTTGATTTTGAAGTAAAAGATAAAGAAGTTATTTTCAAAATAGAGCCACAGCTGGCAAAGTTTATAGAAATGATGTCAAAGCCGTTTGAAGATATTTTGGGTTTAAAGATTAAGGCGGAAGATATAAAGAAGAAAGAGGTCTAATTTTCTCCATAATCAATTCATCCACTCTTTCACATAAATACTTATAAATCCTAATTATCTAAAAAAAACATGGGAATATTAGGTGATGAGAACTTTAACGCTCGTGATGAAATGGATAAGGAGTTAGAGGAAATCATCAAAAAGCAAGCTGCGAGAATAAAAGTTATAGGAGTTGGCGGCGCAGGTAATAATACTATTTCTAGAATGCGTGAAGTCGGGATTAAAGGAGGAGAAATTATAGCAATAAATACAGACGCCCAAGATTTATTATATACAAATGCAGATTGCAAGATATTAATAGGAAAAGAGATATCAAGAGGGTTAGGCGCTGGCTCAAACCCAAGGATAGGCGCAGAAGCCGCAAAAGAACAGGCAACAGAAATAAAAAAGTCTTTAGAAAATTGTGACATGGCTTTCATTACATGCGGTTTAGGTGGAGGTACAGGGACTGGTGCGGCACCTGTAATCGCAGAAATGGCAAAGAAGCAAGGAGCCCTAACAATTGGAGTAGTAACCTTACCATTTACAGTTGAGGGCAAAAAAAGAATTGAAAATGCTATGGATGGCCTAGAAAGGATGGAATCAATAGTAGATACGTTAATTGTAATTCCAAACGATAAATTACTAGAACTAGCGCCAGATTTACCATTGCCGACAGCATTTAAGGTAGCAGATGAAATTTTAACAAATGCAGTAAAGGGAATCACCGAATTAGTAACCCGTTCTGGTTTAGTTAATTTAGACTTCGCAGATATTAAGACGGTTATGTCTGGCGGCGGAGTTTCTTTAATAGGAATGGGCGAATCCGATTCTTCAAACAGAGCAGAAGAAGCAGTAGAACATGCACTAAATAATCCACTATTAGATGTAGATATTTCAAATGCATCTGGTGCTTTGATTAATGTTCTTGGCGGAAGCGATCTAACGCTAGAAGAATATAAGACAGTAGTAGGAGTAATAGGAGAAAGACTCTCTCCCGAAGCAAAAATAATTTCAGGAGCCCAAATCTCGAAAGATTTAGAAGGATCAATAAAAGTTATGTTAATAATTACAGGTGTAAAATCTGCTCAAATTTCTGGAGAAAGAAGACCAATAGAGCAGCAAAGAAAGGAATCAATGGAAGAAGCACTAGATATAGAATTCATAGACGATAATGCCAAGGGCGAGGACACAGAATAAATATTTAACGAGATATCTAAATTTTATAAAAGTTAATAAGAAAACATACAATTTAAAAATACATATTTCTTAACCAGATAATGGAACATCAATCGCAAATAAGCAAAACGAAAAAGTTCACACACTTTGTTAACTCAAATTTTCAACAATATAGAAGAGTTTGGAGATTATTAAAAAGACCAACAATGCAAGAATTCAAACTTATTGCCAAAGTTACAGCGATAGGATTGTTAGCAATAGGTGCAGTTGGATTTTTGTTTTCTTTAGTTTTCAAGGTGGCCCTGGGCTCTTTATTCAAACAGTAAACTTTAAAAAGCACTTGTATTAACTATAATTATCTACTTCTTATTTTTTTAAGAACGTAGTCATGTTAAAAATGAACCTAGAAACAACAGAATTTGATTATCTCGATGATGAAAAAAGTAAAGAGGCAGTTGTAGAATCTTTACCTAAAATAATAATAAAACAAAAGCCAGTTATCGAAGAAGTTAAAGAAGACCAACCAGAAGAACAAAAATTCGAAACAGATTCTATAATATTTATTGTTAAAGTAACAACAAACAAAGAATCAAAAGCCATAGAGCTAATTGCAGACAAGGTAAAAAAGAAAGAAATCAATATTTATTCTGTTGTAAGGCCAAATGGATTAAGGGGATATATAGTATTAGAATCTCCAGACAAAGAAAATGCGGAGGAAGCAGTTTTTAATCTTCCTTATATTAAAGGGATTATCCCAAAACAAGTTTCTTATGATGAAATTAAGAAAATGATAGAGCCAAGAGCTTCAGATGTTAAGATTGAAAAGAATGATGTGGTTGAAATTATTTCAGAATCATTCAAGAACGAAAAAGCGAAAGTTATTAGAGTAGATAAGACAAAGGGAGAAGCAGTTGTTTCTTTACTTGGAGCTATCGTCCCTATACCAGTCACAGTAAAGCTTGATAATTTAAGAGTTATACGAAGAGAGGAAGACGGTTCTACGGAGGAAGATCAAAACAGTTAGTTTTAAAAACGACTACATCGAAAACAAAACATGGTAACAATAAAGCTTTTGGTTGATGGTGGCGCAATGAAGCCAGGCCCAGCAATAGCACAACAATTAGGCCCAATGGGAATAAATATGGGTAAAGTTCTTTCAGACGTTAACGAAGCAACATCTTCTTTTAAGGGGATGCAAGTTCCAGTAAATCTAGACGTAGATGCAAAGAAAAAGACATTCACTGTTACTGTTCTATCTCCGTCCGTTTCAGCTTTATTAAAAAAGGAGATGGGAATAGAGTTAGGATCAAGCGAAAGAAAAAAAGTACAGGTGGGGAATTTAGCAATAGAGCAATTAATATCAATTACAAAACAAAAACAATCAGGTATGTTAGCTAATAATTTTTTAGGAGCATTAAAATCAGTAATAGGAAGTGCAATGGCAATGGGCATTTTAATTGAATCCAAAGACCCAAAAGAAGTTTTACAAGAAATTGAAGACGGAAAATACGACAAAGAAATAAAAGCTGAAAAAACAGAAGCAAGCCCAGAGAAATTGAAGCAACTTAAAGCATATTTCACAGAAGTTCAAAATAAACAACAGGCTGCTAAGAAAGCAGAAGAAGAAGCGAAAGCAGCAGAAGAAGCTGCTAAAGCAGCAGAAGCAACCGCAAAGCCAGAAGCAGCAGCGGCAGCAACGCCTGCAGTAGAAGCTCCAGCTAAAGGGAAAGAAGCAAAACCAGCTGCGAAAAAATAAATTTAAATTAGATTTTCCATTCTAGTCATACTTTCTTTGGGAGCTAAAACAAAAAATGAAATTCGCAAGATTTATTAATGATGTAAAGCCATTTAAAACTATCGGGGCTGTAGTCTAGTGGTAGGACTCGAGGTTTGGGACCTTGCAACCGCGGTTCGATCCCGCGCAGCCTCATTTCAATTAACTTTAAAAACCATCTTTTAATCAGATATTTATCAAAATGGGAGTAAAAACAAAAAAAGTAGCATCATCCGGTCGTTTCGGCGCTGGATACGGAAAACCAAAAGAAAGACTTGTGGCAGTAGAAAAGAAACAAAGAATTAGACAAGACTGTCCATTTTGCGGTGGTCACGCTAAAAGAACATCAAAGGGTGTATGGGTTTGTTCAAAGTGCGATAAGAAATTTGCAGGAGGAACATACCACCTCTAAGTTTAAATAACTTAAAGATTATAATTTAACATGGCAATCTACAAATGTTTTCAATGTGAGAAAAAAATAAAGTCCGTAGAGTTAGACAAAAGATTTGCCTGCCCAACTTGTGGCTCAAGAATTTTTTATAAACCAAGAACAAAAATAAAGACGGTAAAAGCAGACTAATGGTAGAGACTTCTAAAAAATGTGATCACGAGGATTGTGAATGTGAAGAAGATTGCGGAGATGATTGTGAATGCGGAAATCAAAATCCAGCAATGAACCAATTTGACGACGAGACACGTGCATCAATTCAAGAAATACAAATTTTGGAACAAAATTTTGAGCAATTAATGCAACAAAAGCATTTATTTAATATGGAATTAAACGAAACAGATCTTGCCCTAAAAGAAATAGAAAAAGCAGAGGGAGATATATTTAAGATCGTCGGTGGACAGGTCGTAATCAAATCAACAAAAGAAAAATTAACAGCAGATTTAATACACAAAAAAGATATAATACAAATAAGAATGAAGAGCATTGAGGGACAGGAAAAAGAATTCTCAGAAAAGATGGAAGATCTTCGGAAAAAGATAATGGAAAGAATATCTCCGAGAGAATGATTAGTATTCTATTACAACAATATTTAAATACCCAACATGTCAAACTTAAATTATGGTGATGAACTTTTTCAAGAGATTGAAGAAAAGCGAAGGTGCAGAAACTGCCGATTTCATAGAAATCGATACAGGTGCTAAGCAAAATGACTCAAAAGTCATGGTGAAAACTTTCGTTCTAAAAACCTACGAAGACATCAATCCGATTTTGAATGCTTTGAGAGAAGGTTACTCTATTGTAGTAATCGACATCAAGTCATTGAAAGCAAAAGATGTTATTGAACTGAAAAGAGTTGTTTCAAAGATTAAGAAAACAGTTGAAGCAATTGAAGGTTCTATCGCAGGATTTGGGGACAATTGTATAATTGCTACGCCTTCGTTTGCAAAAATCCAAAAGGGTGTTATGGAGTCAGCTCCAGCAGCCCCGAGAGATGAGATTGAGAAATTCGGTTATTAATCACGAAATAACCCCTTTTTTAATTAATATTATTTTTTAAACCATTGATCGCTATGCAAGAAATCCGATTCTTTATTTGGTGGTTTTAATCTAAACTATCAGCATATCTCTTTCGCCACAATTTATTTAAATAGACCTAATTCTCCATCTAAATGGATTTTCGCCCCAATAATTTTCCAGAAAGATATAAATTATTTCCGCAGGCAGATAAATTAGCAAATTTAGTTTTAAAGAAGTTGGGATATATGACTTCTATCGAACAGCATGTGGCTCGCACAAGAGCATTGTGTTCTATGTCTTATTCTATTGCTAAGCCAATTACGCAGATGTCACAAAAAAATATAGCAAACGCTAACTTTCAAGCCGAGCAACAAGCAAGATATACAGGCGACCCCTTTCGAGATTTAGAGCAACTACAATCAGGGGGTGTAGATATTATAAAAACATTAACGGAAGTCAAACAAACATATAATGAATTAGTTAAAGTGTGTATAGAAAGAAGTCCACGTTTTATGGATTTAGTTTGGCAGGTTTACAGAAGAACGCACAGATTAGAAGTGGAATACCAAGAATTAGAAGATATTTTTAATCCCTCAGAAGACCGAAAGAAAGATAACGACCCCGCTATGTTACCAACTCCAACAACAGACGGAGAACGCGTAAAGCGTTATCAATTCAATTTAAGGTGTACTCCAAATTCTCCATTTTTACAAACAGAACCCAATCGAAGAGTTGTCGAGTTTGATCCATCCTATTTCTATGGAACTGGGAGATTCGCATTTGCAAATCAAAATGGCGATATATTTCAAACTGCATGGGATGAGAATCAAAAAGAATTTCCTTTATTTAAATTAAACTAAACTCTTGCCAGGTTGAATACAACCTTCAAGGCTACTATAATAGTAGATGGCACAAACATAACAAGTAGTGCTGCAAGTATAGAAGTTAAAGATGAAAGAATAGGGATATTAGATACATAAATTAATGCAGATTGCCCAAATCCACTCACTATAACCAAAGACAGAGAAGCAATTAAGAAAGTCATAGAGTCCCGATCTCCTATATTAAGGAACCCAATTATTATACCTAATATTACCAAAAATGCATAAGGGATATTGCTATATGTAATATTCAAGAATTTTTGAGTCATACCCATTAGAACCGCTAATATAACACCAACAAGGAAGGCGTATGCGCCAACAAGGTTTTCTCTGGATTTTATCATATACTATATATAATACAGACATATATAAAGATTTCTCAAGGCGCCCAAACTATCAAAAAACCAAAAGATTTATAAACAGTCGTAACTCAAAAATTACAACATGGTAAAACAATTAAGATCACTAATTGCAGTTTTTGCATTGATTTTATTCGCTGTTAGTTTGGCTAGTGCTACAATTTCTTTAACAGCTACAGGTTCTCAATCTGTTTCTGAATTATCAGATAGTACAACTTTTTCATTCAACGTAAGCTATGCGGGAGATGTAGAAAATCAAACATCAGATAGTACAACTTTTTCATTCAACGTAAGCTATGCGGGAGATGTAGAAAATCAAACAATAGCAATTAACGGAAGTACAAATACCTCCGGCGTTTCTGTTAGCTTCTCACCGGTTTCAGTGGTTTTGAACGGAACAGAATTAGAAATATCTACAATAACAGGAACAATAACAGGATTACAAGGAAGAGGCCACCAAGACATTTTAATATCATATAATGCATTAAACGGAAGCACAATAGTAGATTCAGAAACATTTACACTTTCCGTTACTTCTGCTGGATTATGTTCTTCAGGAATAAAGGACGAAAATCTATCTCTTTCAGACTTAGAAGATAAGTCAGATGTTGATGATGATTGGGAATGGAGAGCATTAGACGATATACAAGTTAGAGTAACACTAGATAATACTGGAGATAAAGATAATGAAGACTATAAATTACAATTATATTTCTTTGACGATACAGGAAAAGATGTTTCAAGCAAATTTGTAGACGATAAAGATTCACTTAAACAAGATGTGAACAACCTTGATAAGGGAGACGACACAGACGTAGATTTTACATTCAAACTAAGTACAGATATTGATTCTGGAAACTATAAATTGGTTATAAAAGCAATAAGGAAAAGTGATGAAAAAAACCAGTGCGACATTTTAATAGGAGACCAAGAAGTTTCAATTGATCAAGATGATGATTATGCAATTGTTTCAGCAATAGATGCTCCAATGACTACAAGCTGTGGAAGCACAGTAGATTTAATTGCAACAGTAGCTAACACAGGAACAAATGATCAAGACAGAGTAAAGGTAATATTATACAATAGAGATTTGGGTCTTAATATATATAAAGAAATAGACAATATGGATAGTGGAGATTCTACGGATGTATTATTTTCATTTGCAATCCCACAAGGGGCGCAAGAAAAATCATATAAGTTATTGTTTTCAACAGAATTTAATTATGACGATCATGATGATTCCTATGACGATCAATCAGACTCCGAAGATGATTATATGTATTACATGAACGTAGCAGGAGACTGTATAGACTATACAAAACCAACAATTTCAGCTAGATTAAATTCAACAGCCATGGTTGGAGAAGAATTAGTTGTAGAAATATCATTAAAAAATAATGCAGATACAGCAATAAGCGCGATAATCTCAGCAGACGAATATGCTTCTTGGGCAGAATTTATTAGAGTAGAACCTTCTATAGTCTCAGCTGCAAAACAAGAAACAAAGAAGGCATATATAACATTCAAACCAACACAGGCTGGACAACACACATTCAATATAAATGTGATTTATAATGGTAAGACAATAGATCAAGCAGTTACAGTTAATGTTGCTAGCAAAACAGGTTGGCTTTCTGGGGCATACGAACAATTCGGGAAGACAGGAACTTTCCTTTTATTGGGAATAGCAATCCTAGTAATCTTGATTATATTAGTTTTAGTAATAAGAGCAATAGTCTCTAGAAAAGATTAAGTTTTTAACCATTAATTTCTATATATATTTAAGATGAATAAACTATATAGTTTGGTATCAAGATATGCTCTGATACTAATTGCTGGACTTGGAAATCTCTTTATCTTTTACAAAGTATTTTATCCGTTAACATTTTTCCCAGTAGAGTTTATTCTAAACATTTTTGGAGATGTAAATAGCTTTTATAGATTAAACTTAATACTTTTTAACACAACGGCAGTAGATATCGTAGCAGCATGCGTAGCAGGCTCGGCATATTATCTAATATTTATTCTAGTAATGTCCACTGCAGGCCTAAAAATTCTAAAAAGAATAAAAATACTTTTATTTTCCACATTAATATTTTTAGTTTTTAATATAATTAGAATAGTTTTAATGGCACTAATCGCAGGATCAGTCTATTTTGAGCAAGTTCATATGTTCTTTTGGTATTTTATATCAATTATATTCGTGGTATTGATTTGGTTTTTTGCAGTAAAATTGTTTAAAATAAAAGAGATTCCAATCTATTCAGATTTAAAATATTTATTAAAACAAACTAAAAAGACCAAGAGAAATAAGTAATATAATAATTCCAGCAAGTAAAATACCCAAGGAAATAGCTACAAAACTCGCCCTTCTATTAAATCCAAATAACCAGGCTAAAATCGCACCAGTCCACGCACCCGTTCCAGGCAAAGGAATAGCAACGAAAAGAGCTAATGCAGAATATAGTGCAAAACCACTTTTTCCCTCGAATCTTTTCCCCTTCTTCCTTATTTTTTCTAAAAATCTATTCATAAAATTTTTATAATAATTTATTTTTAAAAAGTGAATATGCAGAAAATCCATAAAGAAAAAAACAAATAGCGTAACGAGAATATTAATTAAAACAACCAACGAAAAATACGGCCAGATATCTAATCCATTTTTTAAACAATAATCAACCACAACGGGTAGCCCAGCTCTTAGTTCAACAAGTGGGAAAAAAGACAGAATAATAGACAAAATTAATTGACTATCCATTTTAATCTATTGATTTTTCGTTTATTTGTGCCATGGCACCCATTACGAATCTTTCAACAGTTGGCAAATATTTACAATCACCAACATTCAAAATAAAACAATTGTTTTTACTACCAGAAACTATGGAGGCATTCTCTGATTTTTGAATAATAATAACAGTACGATCCATAGACGCATTTTTACAATCAAATTTAGATATATTGTATAATTCAGCAACCTCATCAGTCGTCGCGCCAGAACTTACATTTTTTACAAAAGGAAAAGCTCTAATAAATTGAGTAAGCCCAATTTGCCCAATCATTATGTCTTTACAATACTGGACATCTTCACCGAAAGATACAACTACGTTCTTCCCTAAAGTTAAGTTTGTTTCTATTGGAATATGATTATCTCTTGGGTCTGTTCTAAAATAAGTATTAAAAATAGCAGAAAGGTTTCCCTTGTATATTATAGGAAATTGTCCATGATAAAGAACAAGATTTGCAGATTCCATTTTTTCAAATTTTACACCACCATATTCAAATTTATTAAATATTTCATGATATATTTTGGGCACGAAAATGATCGCCAAAATTAAAACAACTATAAATACAACTAGCCAAAGAAACTGATTCAAAGACTTATTCTCAAGAGAGCTAGTCTTTTTCTTCTTGCTATTATTTTTTCTTTGTTTTTTTACCATCTTAAATAATATTTAATATCCTATATAAAAATCTATCTACGCCTTCAAAAAAGTTCCCAGATATGAAAACACAGTTATTCTGTTTCAAAACGGAGGTCGTATTAGATTCAGAAAATACAAATACGTTATCTACACTACAGTTCTTTATCGGTAAATCTTTATTTATGCAGCTATTTTCGTCCAAGCAGGCCTCTTGTGTTCTCAACGATATGCCATCTAATGCATATAAAAGGCTACTAGCCGCCTGATTTATATTGACAATATAAACAGTTTTTTGATAATAATTTTCCAAAGAATAATTTCCAGAGATAGTTATATTCTTCACCTCTTCCGGCAAATAATTAAAATAAAAAACCTTTCCGTTAATTGAAGTTGTCCAAAAATCATTACTCTGCACAAACTTTAAACCAGCATAATTAACAACATTGGTAGAAGATGAATCGCTCTTGCTCATTATAGCATATCCAAGGCTAGAAAGTCCGATTAGGGCGGCCATTATAACGCTCACTATAATCTTTAGTTTCCTTGCCCTCCTGTCTTTATCTTCCTGAGTCTCTATTTTCTTTATCATAAGAAATCTTCGAGAATTTCGTATATAAAGTTTTCTAAATGTTCATTGCAAGAAACTAAAGAAAAATATTTAAACCATATTTATTTCATAATTCCATGCAATCCTTCTATGTAGATACATGTATTTATCTAAATTTGTGGAAGAAAGAGACAAATTTACATAATGTCCCCATTTGGGTTTATGCAAAGAATTTTTTTGAATTCGTTGGAAAAGAGAATAGTACTATATTCTATTCTGGATTCATATTAAAAGAGATTATGTTTCTTCTCTCAACAGAAGATTATCTTATTAAAAGAGATTTTTTTGAGAGCAGTTCTGTTTTTAAAAAGGTTTCAATCTCGCAGGAAGAATATTCGCTCGCTATTAAAATAAAGAAGGATATTAAATCAAATTGCAGTCTATTTGATATAATTCATTTAATTATTGCAAAGAAAACAAGCTCGATTTTAATTACTAGAGACGAGGAATTAATAAATCTTTCAAATTATTTCGGGATCAAGTCTCAAAAACCAGAAGAAATCATAGGTTGTTAATTTCATCTAAATCAATTTTTTCTTGCGATAAATTCCTTCTTGCCTCCCTTACTTCTTTTACAGATTCTCTATCTGATTTTATCGTCCCGATTTGAGAATCGATTACGAATCTTCGTACGGCATCCCTTATCACATCTGCACGATTAGCGTAAAATCCAGATTTAACAAATAAATCTAGTTCTTTCAATAATTGTTCATTTATTCTAATCTGAATAGTATCCATTACCATTGAATTACCATGGTAATTTAACCTTATAAACCCTCCCTTTTGAAACTATTGCCTATAAAAAATCAAAGAAAGAGTAAAAATAAAAAAAAGAAAAAAGGGTGTAAAAACACCCAAAGTATTTTTATGCAGTTATAGCAGTTGCTTCAGTTGCACTTGTTACTTTCAAAGCCTTACCAACAGTTGTGTCGATAGGTTTGTTTGAAAGATAAGTTACAGCCTTAGTTGTATCCGCAGCATTGAATCCAGCAACCAATAAAGCTACCTTAGATCCTCTTGTGAAGGATTGTATAAGAGCTTCACCAGCTTTTATGCCAGTCTTTGCAGTGAATGCATCATCGCAAGCAGCACCACCAAGTAATTCAGCAGCAACACTATTTATACAAGAACCACCGATAACGATTAAATTCTTGTTAGATACTGAGGAAACCTCATTATCATAAACAGTAACTGAGCCTAAACTTGTTACAGCGCCACCATCACTTCCAGCAGTTATTGTAGCAGATTCCTCACCAACAAATATATTTGCATATACTTGTTCTTTTGGATAGCTTATTGTAACTGTCTTCTGTGAAGCAGTGTTAGAGTCTTCAGATACTAATGAACCATACCAAGTAACGGACTGACTTATGTCAGAGTCACTTTGTAGTGAGTTAGTGGAGTAGTATGGAGATGTCGAAACGACAGTTCCAATTCCTACCGGGTCTGAGCTTGTTCCAGCACTTGCGTCTGTATAAGCAACGATTGCTTCATAAACCGAAAGATCATCTTTGCCTTCAAGAACAACTAGGCCAGGAGTGC
>Ga0268276_1001868_pt1 | contig 19182 bp, 17 predicted proteins | sample saktaG_4_FD_190145 | JGI IMG/M metagenome (GOLD analysis project Ga0268276, IMG submission 190145) | Saline water microbial communities from Sakinaw Lake, British Columbia, Canada - sak_2010_1_5_45m | ecosystem: Environmental > Aquatic > Non-marine Saline and Alkaline > Saline ... | reverse complement strand
TCAAAGACGGCAAATTTTACCACAGCGATAAAGTCGTTGATATTTTAAGAGAAAGCGGGCTAGATTGGAAATGGGATTGGAATGCACTGGGGGATCTCTGCCAGCTGGAGAACTTAACTGATAATGCAACCCTGCATAAAAATATACGCAAAGTTCCTGCCGAAAGCGTTCTACACTTTCACGATGGCAAGATAGACCTTGAATCGAATTCATATATTGATTTAATACCAAGACAAAAGTCCGATCCGGATATTGCTTTAGCAGCTTTAAATGAAGAGATAGCCTTCTGGGCAGGCGATGATCCATATCTTTCTTTGTCAGGGGGATTTGATTCACGGGCGATCTTAAGCTCGATGCTTAAGCAGGGAATAAAACCGCATCTGATCACTACTGGCATTGATGAGTGCTCTGATGTGCAGGTTACCCGGAGAATTGCAGAGACATTCGGATTAAAACACGATATTATCACTCTCGATCTGCAGGATTTTGTTGCTAACAGCGCTGAAATTTCAGCATTGACCAACGGGACCAAACCAGCTTGTCATTGGCACACCTATCTTTATCCGCTTAAGGCAAAATTAGAAAAGAACCGCACATTCTTTGTTGGCACGCTTGGTGAATTTGCCAGGTCTTATTACTTTGATAAGGGCTGTCTTGCGCAGTTTGCTGACATGTTTGGCGAGAGGGCTCTTTCTCTTTTCTGGAAACTTAGGCTTGCGAGGCACCGTACATTTTTAGACAATGAACTGCCTGGGCTATCTAAGGAATTTTCCGGTCAACTTGATACTGCCGGAACAGAAGACCGCGCAAAACAGCTGACAAGGTTATGCAACAAACAATTCCTTTCTGGTCTTACCAGATTCTATTTCGAGCAGAGAGTGCCGAACTTTTACGCTAACGGCATAAAGATGTATCTGGCAACCAGCAATTGGAGATCGCCTTACCATAGCCGAAAATGGATAAGCGCCATATGGAATCTTGACAATCATTGGAAACTCGGCTCAAACTGGCATCGCTATGCTATTGCCAAAAACTTTCCGCAGCTTCTTGATTTTCCGGAGGAAAACGGCTTTGTCCAAGGAAAGATGCTCCCGAAAGCACCGCTGTTATACTGGACACCCTTCATGCGCCAAACTCATTATGTGACTTACGATTCAAGTTCTGCATGGTATAGAGATGCTAAAGTGCAGGAGTTCATGCGGGAGAATGTCAGTCTGGTCAGCGATATAATAGATAAAAAAACAGCGGTAAGCATTATAGAAGCCCACAGATCAGGCATAGACCGCACTCGGACATTGGCTTTCTTGTTGGCAATGATCCACTGGGAGCGGGCGGTGAGCGAAACCACAATTGCATGGCGCAGGAAGAAGGGGGAATAGGTATTACGCCCCCAGATTTCAAAAAAATGAACATTTGCTTAGTTTCCCCATTTGAAGGCGATAATGCAATTGGTATAAGAATCTTGTCGTCCTGCCTAAAACAACGGGGCCATAACACACAAATTGTATTTTTACCAAATTGTGTTGACGCGCTATTTAATGGGACGGCGTTTGATGAATTACTTCACGTGCTTAAATCATCCGGGCTGATAGGAATTTCAGTTCAGGCGCATGTCTTTGATAAAGCCGCTCGGCTCACCCAGGCCTTGAAGGAAAAAACGTGCATACCAATAATATGGGGCGGCATCCATGCGACAACTGTCCCAATGGAATGCTTAGAACACGCGGATATGGTGTGCATAGGGGAAGGCGAGCTTGCGTTGGTAGAGCTGGCTGACAAGATGGGAGCCGGGGAAGATTTTTCAAGTATTCAAAACATTTGGTTTAAAGACAATGGAAGAATTACTAAAAATAAATTGCGGCCATTGATCGATAACCTTGATTCTATACCTTTCCCGGACTACGATTGCGAGAATCATTACATACAGCTTGATGACGAAATCAAGAGATTGACTAAAAAGACGACCCCAATATGGAGTTGGCACGGTAAATTGGTTTATGTTGTATTGCCCAGCCGGGGATGCCCATTTGGTTGTACTTATTGTTGTAATAATGTTTTAAACAGACTATATGCCGGCCAAAAGGTATTTAGAAAAAGAAGCCCTGGAAACATAATCAAGGAGCTGATATATGTGACTAAGTTGCTCCCGCAGATCGAGTTTTTCGTATTCGAAGATGATGCCTTTTTTCTATATACGGTTGAAGAGGTGAAGGAGTTTTCCGCAGAGTATAAGAGAGCTGTAAATATGCCATTTAGGATAGGCGGGGCTACGCCCTTGACAATCACAGAAGAAAAGCTAGCATATCTTGTAGACGCTGGACTACAAGGTATAAGGATAGGGATACAAACCGGCAGTAGCCGTATAAAAGGATTGTACAAAAGATCTTATAATAATGATCAGGTTGTGCATAGCGCGAGTATAATTGATAACTTCAGGGGTAAGATTAAGATGCCAGAATGGGATATTATTGTCGACAACCCATGGGAAAGAGAAGAGGATTTTGTCGAGACGCTTAAACTGCTTACTAAGCTACCTGTGCCATTTGAGCTGAGAATATTCTCTTTGAATTTTTATCCGGGGACAGAGTTGTTTGATATGGCCATAAAGGATGGGATTGTGTTTGAAGAAGCGACACAGAAGAGCTATTTTCAATGTAAGCCCACGTATTTTAACCAACTGTTTCGTTTGGTAGCTGACCGATCCATCAGTAGTCAGAAAATATCCGCTGACATAATTTTTTTATTGACCGATAAGTGGATGCGGCGGATGAAAATAAACCTCGTGGTGCTTTTCTTTTTATCTCAAACAAGCAAAGTTAGTTATTACTTGAAACACAATTCTAAAATTCCAGAAATGCTAAAATGCAAATGGGTAAAGATATTAAATAAATGGTGCAATAATAAACAAAAGAGTTATAAGAAATAAAGTATTTATCCGTACCTTCGACTAAGGAGCTAGGAAATGAAAGAAAATTCTCGAGAGCTATATTTGGATCTAATGAAGAAATGTTTAGTAAATTGGATTTACGGCAATGAAGAGTATGTTGAGGTTTTGCCGACTTCCTTCTTGAAGAGAGAAATTGTTGAGCAATGTCAAGCTCGGCAGTTGTATCTTATGCGTTTACGGTCCATGGTCCCTGAATTAAGAAATATAGGCAGGGATTATGAGGATGGTTTTGGTTATCCTCAGGCGCATACTATGATTGGGTTGAAAAGGCTTGATAATATTAAGTTTTGTATTGAAAGTATTTTATCAAGAAACATTCCCGGCGATTTAATAGAGTGCGGGGTTTGGCATGGAGGCGCAGTTATTTTTAAGCGAGCGATGTTAAAAGCTTACGGCGTAACAGACCGATTGGTATGGGTGGCAGATTCTTTTGAAGGTTGCCCTCCCCCTGATGAAAAGAAATATCCGCATGATAAAGGAGTTGATTTTTATCAGGATAGTAACTTAGCTGTAACAATAGATAAGGTAAAAGCTAATTTTGATAGTTATGGTCTTCTTGATAACCAGGTCTGTTTTTTAAAGGGATGGTTCAAAGACACGCTGCCTAAATCTCCGATACAAAGGCTGGCTTTATTACGAGTAGATGGAGATTTGTATGAATCTACCATGGATGTGCTCTTTAATCTTTATCCAAAATTGTCAAAAGGGGGATATGCTATAATTGATGATTATAATGGAATCTCTGCGTGCAAAAAGGCAGTCAATGATTATCGAGAATTGAATAATATCAAAGATGATATTCTTGAGATTGATAAAGATAGTATTTACTGGCAGAAATCTTGATGTTAGGGGAAAATAATATGATAGCGAGATTATTGAGGGCACGAGCTTTTGACATAGAGGTAACAAATCACTGCAATGTTGATTGTGTTTTCTGCCCACGCAAGGAGATACCAGAATTCGGTTTATTGCAGCGGAGTGGAACTGTGCTGTGCCGAATGATGATGATTTTGAGGTGGCAGGTTTGAACGCAGTCAAATACTTCAACCTTGATGTTGATTCTCTTGCGCAGACGCTTCAAAAATGCTGTAAAGATCCTGTCATATTGGAAAGATTATATGCGACCTGTTATATGCTTTCAAAGTTTAGTTGTAGTAATTTTATTCAGAGCTACCTGCATGTTTATGAGCAGGTCGTAATGCGACCAAGCGTTAATGGGGGAAAGATATGAAAGAAGATAATAAGGAATTATATTTGGATCTAATGAAGAAATGTTTAGTAAATTGGATTTGCGGCAATGAAGAAAAGGCCCCTATGTTACCGACAAATTTTCTAAAGAGAAAAATTGTTGAGTTTTGCCAGGCCCGCGGCTTGTGTTTTGTGTATTCAAAACCAATGAATCCTGCATTAAGGATAGCAGGCAGAGATTATGCAGATGTATGTCTTTTTTCGCCGGCGCATACTATGATAGGGTTGAAAAGGCTTGATAATATTCAATTCTGCATCAAAAATATTTTATCTAACAGTATTCCCGGTGATTTAATAGAGTGTGGTGTGTGGCGCGGAGGTGCGGCTATTTTTATGCGAGCGGTACTAAAGGCCTACGACATAAGTGACCGATTGGTGTGGGTAGCGGATTCTTTCGAAGGCTGCCCTCGTCCCGATGAAAAGAAATATCCTAATGATAAGGGGGTCAACTTATATCTGTTCAAAGAGCTAGCCGTGTCCATAGAAAAAGTCAAGGCTAATTTTGAAAGTTATGGGCTGCTTGACAACCAGGTCCGTTTTTTAAAAGGGTGGTTCAAAAATACGTTGCCACAAGCCCCAATGCAAAAGCTTGCTTTATTACGGCTCGACGGGGATCTCTATGAATCTAGCATGGATGCGCTCGAAAATCTTTATCCAAAGCTGTCAAAAGGCGGCTATGTGATTATCGATGATTACCATTCATTTCCTTCGTGCAAAGCGGCGGTCACTGATTATAGAAACCAACACGATATAAAAGATGACATTATTGATATTGACAAAGACGGAATTTATTGGCAGCGGTCCTAATGTCTTAATATTTAAGGAATACGATATGATTGCAAGGTTATTGAGAGCACGTAGTTTCGACATAGAAGTAACAAATCATTGCAATATTGATTGTGTTTTTTGTCCGCGCAAGAAGATACCAGTATTTGGTTTCATGAGCGAGCATACATTTAATTGTTTCTTAAATAATACTCCCTTGAGACGATATGATTGCGTGAGTTTTATTGGTTTGGGTGAGCCGCTTTTAAATAAGAACCTGCCGCGTTTTATAAAATTGACAAAAGAACGCTATCCAGATACTCACGTCACGGTCTTTACAAATGGAACACTTTTGACAGCAGAAATGACCAATTCTCTCATTGATGCCGGGTTGGATTTTTTAGTGGTTAGTTTCAACGGTGTGGATTCCGCAGAATATGAAAGCAAAATGAAAGGAGCTAATTTTAATGTCACGGTGGAGAATATCAAGCGTGCGGCAGAGTTGTGCGCCAAGAGCCGTATATATTTTGCTGTTGACTATATAGCCACAAAGGAAAACATCGATAGGAAATCGGAGATAGAAGCGTTCTGGAGAGCCATGGGTGTGTCTAATCTTTGGGGACTAAGCATGACCTCGAGATGCGGCTTGGTCAATGTGAGTGACATGACGCCAATTCAAAAACCCGGCCTCCATGGGCATTCTTGTGAAAAATTTGAGTTTATGCCGTTTCTATCCTGGCAGGGGGATGTGTATTTATGCTCATATGATATACTGCGCGAACATAAATTTGGGAATATTTGCCAAGATACATATAAAACAATTGAAAAGCGCAGAAAACGCATCATACGAAACCATGAATGGCCATTGCAGTGTAACTCATGCGAAGATGATATGCGCTTTGCCATGGGAAGGAACTTATTTGGATCACTGCGGTTGAGAGATTTTTCGATAAGAGAAATAGTAACAGGACTTATTAGAATGGTATGAAACCTTTTAATAAAATTTTACAACTATTTGCAAGGCAGCGCGCTGTAGAAAAACGAAGGCTTGGGAAGACGGGCTTGGATGTAAGTGTTCTCGGTTTTGGTACTGCGGGAATAGGGTTTGGCGGTGCAAGTTTTGATCGTGTCGAACTGTTATTAAATAGCGCTCTTGATGCAGGGCTTAATGTAATTGATACAGGAGAGTGTTATATGGAGAGCGAGGAATATATCGGTCGGGCGATAGCTCATCGCCGTAAGGATTTTTATATTTTCAGTAAATGCGGCCACTTACGTGGGTTAGAAGAGGAACCCGATTGGGATAATATGCAGCGCCTACAGGAGAGTCTTGACCGCAGCCTTCGACGTCTACGAACGGATCATCTTGATGTATTTTTCCTCCACAGCTGTCCGAAAGAGGTTCTTGAAAAAGATGAAGTGATCGATTTTATGGAGGTGGCCAAAAAATCCGGCAAAACCAAATTTATCGGATATAGCGGAGAGAACGATGCTGCTATGTATGCAGTGAAGTGCGGATCATTTGATGTGCTTGAGATGTCTGTCAATATTGCGGATCAGCAATCGATAGATGTTATTTTGCCCGAAGCGGTAAAACAACAGATAGGTATTGTTGCTAAGCGTCCGATAGCGAATATTGCATGGAGATACAAGGACTGCCCTGGTGAGTACTTTGTGCCTTATTGGGAGCGCCTTAAAAAACTGAACTATGATTTTCTAGAGGATACACATGGGAAGGCGGTAGAAGTGGCTTTGCGTTTCACGATTAGTGTGCCGGGAGTTAGCACTGCAATTGTTGGGACTCAACAGCCTAAACACTGCGAGGAAAACAAAAAGATTGTCTCCAGGGGGCTGCTGGACCCTATTTTATACGGTGCAATTCGTAAGCGTTGGAAAGAAGTTTGTGGATCTGATTGGACAGGACAAATTTAGGTGTATATCTGGAAGGCAATGCGTTCAAAATCCTGGCGGCAACTTATGAAATTATGTTACTAGAATTTTTAATACCAACATATAAACGGCCTGCGGGAGCTGTGCTGGCGTGCAGCTCCATTGTCAGGCAGCTTAAGCCCGGCCAGCTTGGCACGGTCGTAAGCATAAGGGTCAGGGACGACTGTTCTCCCGGGGTTGATCCTTTGCAGCTTGCCGGGGAATTACGCAAGCTGTCTCCTTTGATAATATTTGACCGCAATGAGCATAATCTGGGGATGTCCGCCAATATCTATTCGATGGTAAGCACATCGCGCGCCGAATACTGTACAGTGCTTACTGATGATGACACGCTCAACGAAGATTCACTGCAAGACATGCTGGAAACGCTTGAGTCTTTTTGCGGCGACCCTGTTGGCTCACGTATTAGATGCGTATTTACGCCGCGTTATGCCTATAGTGAAAACGGCGAATTCCTGTTTATTGATTTGCAAGCATTCAAGCAGGACACCCGCATTTCCCCATCAGGCGCAAACGGCCTTTTGCTGGAACACAATGGTTTTATACTTACGGGGCATATCTTTGCGCCGGCAGAGGTTGACTATGAGGCATGGGAAAAGAGTATCGATAATGTCTTTTTCCCTGTTATTTATTTTGCGTTATTGGTCGCTAGGAAAAACAGCATCTTTCTCAATAAGAAATGGTTTCACCATACGGTACTTAACAAATGCCATTGGGAAACATGGGGTAGTAATGAAAAAGAAATCGAAAGGCGGCATTGTAGGGATTACATTGATGCAATCAAGTCCGTATATACAACACTTGCAAAAGAAATTAGTTTATATAAGAAGATACAACTGTGGTTTTTGAAGGTTTATGCAATCAGCAAGTATTTCAACCGGACGTTTCGTTATTTAGGGTATTCTTTGCTATTCGAATCAAAAGTCAAACTGGACCTTTCGACAATTCTTGCGTTTATTTATCATATTTTTTACCGAACTTTTATTTTACGTGACATCAACTATTTGGATTTAGCAGCCAAAAGATTAAAGCATAAAAATAAAGTTAACTTATGATGGAATTAAAAACACCAGTTTTAGTTATAGCATATCGTCGTCCTGATACCACCAAAAAGGTGATTGGTGCAATAAGAGTGGCAGCACCAACACAGATGTTTGTTGCTTGCGACGGCCCGAACCTTAAGAACCCCGGCGAGGCCGAGAAGGTTGCGGCAACTCGTGCACTCATTGAAAAGGAAATAGACTGGCCCTGCACCATTGAGCGGCGCTATAGCGAGACTAACCAGGGTTGTAAAATGGGAGTGAGCAGCGCCATTACCTGGTTTTTTGAGCAGGTGGAGGAGGGGATTATCATTGAGGACGATTGCGTTGCCCATCCTGATTTTTTTCTCTACTGCGCCGAACTGCTGGAACGCTTTCGCCATAATCATAAAATATGGCATATCAGTGGCAATAACTTTCAGGACGGCCAGTGGCGTGGTGACGGGAGCTATTACTTTAGTCACATTCCTCATTCCTGGGGCTGGGCTACGTGGAGACGCTGCTGGAAACATTATGATAGAGAACTAAAACGATGGCCGGCGCTTAAGGCTTCTGGGCTGATGAAAACTATATTCGAAGATCCTGTGGCGCGCAGCTACTGGGCAGGTCTCTGGGATAATCTATTAGTTAAGGGACAGCCCAATATATGGGATTACCAGTGGCATCTCACCTGCCTATCGGAAGGTGGCCTGACAGTCATGCCCAACCGCAATTTGGTGAGCAATGTAGGTTTTAGCAGGGATGGAACCTATTGCCTCAATGAGGAGTCTTTAAGAAACAATATACCGGTTTCTAAAATATATCCCCTGACGCATCCGACCTTTATTTTAAGAAATGCCGCTGCCGATGCCTATGACTTTGACCATATCCTGGGTGGAGTGAAGATGCGGGCAAGTTTTCGCAAATATAATTCGTTTCTTGGTAAAAACAAATTACGATTGCTGAATTTATTCAATAAAACGATTAAAAGAGTAATTAAATGAAAATTATTATGTCGTCAGGACCTAGTTGCGCAATTGTTATTCCGGTTTATAAGAAAGAGATCAATTATTTTGAAAAGGCGTCCTTAAAGCAGTGCATCAAGGTCTTTAAGGATTACCCTATTATTCTTATTGCACCGAGATCTTTAGATACAGGAAACTATACTCGCATGTTTCCGTTTAAAATCGAACGCTTTGAGGATGATAGTTTCGTAAGCGTACGATCGTATAGCAGGCTGCTCTTGTTGGCAGATTTTTACAGCAGGTTCAAAAGTTATTCATATATTTTGATGTACCAACCGGATGCCTATGTTTTCCGGAATGAGCTGGAGTACTGGTGCTCCCAAGATTATGATTATATAGGCGCTTCTGTGCCTGAGCGGCCGCTCACTGACCTGTATAAGTATAATCTGTTGGATGCGAACAAGAAGGGTTCGGTATTTTTTGGTAACGGAGGGTTTTCCTTAAGAAAAGTCGATACATTTATCGATGTGTTGTCGCAAGAAGACGCAGAGATCGATACTATGCTGGACCTAAATATCAATGAAGATTTGATCAATTGTCTGTTGCTTAATAAGTGGGGGAAAAACCTGCCGGACAAAGAAAGCGCCATGCGTTTTTCAATCGATACCTATCCTGCGCAGACATTCAAGGCAAGCAACAATAAGCTGCCTTTTGGCTGCCATGGCTGGTACAGGAATGATAGCGAATATTACGATGCGTATTTCTGGCTGCCCAAGATTTTTCCGGTTAGGGGTTACTTGTACAGAAGTTTTATTTATAAATTACTTTTAAGGAGCTAATATGCGCTGTCCGATATTAAATGAATTACCGCCTTCGCCTAAAGGAAAGACTGGTTGGCCGTGGACCGAAGAGAGCCAGCAGCTTCCCGATACTATGCCGGATGGCTCGCCCTGGCCGAAGATCAGTATTGTTACGCCTTCCTATAACCAGGGTTCTTTTCTTGAGGAGACTATCCGCTCCGTGCTTTTACAGGGTTATCCTGATCTGGAATACATTATTATCGATGGCGGCTCTACCGATAATTCTATTCAAATTATCAAGAAATACGAAAAATGGCTGACATATTGGGTAAGCGAAAAAGATAAAGGCCAGAGCGATGCTATAAATAAGGGCTTTAAGCGGGCTATCGGAGAAATATATGCCTGGTTAAATTCCGATGATACTTACGAACCTCGTGCCCTGGGTGAGGCAGCCCTGGGGATGAATTCCCATCCCGAGGCAGATGTCATCTCCGGACAGTGCAGGACAAATGGGTATCGTAATGGCGATTATATGCTTGCTCCATCGCCTCTACGCGAATATACGGATTTCTTAAAAGTTGGATCCAATTGGATGTCGGAAAAGCTGATCGTTCAGCCCGAGGCTTTTTTTAGAAAGCGCGCGTATGAAGCAGCGGGCGGCCTTTCTAAAAGGACTTATGTTTTAGATTGGGAGCTGTGGTTAAAAATGGCGCGGGAGAAATGCAGATTCCACAGCGTTAATAAGCATTGGGCGAATCTACGCATGCATCCCGGCAGAAAAACCGAGACAAATGATCAGGCTTATGCGGAACTTTGCTTAGCAGCGTGGAGTTATCTCATGAAGGATTGGGATGCGCTGGGGAATGAGGCGAAAGTTATCGCAGATGATATATTTAAGGCGATGGATAAAGTAAGTGAGGAACAGGCAAAGAAGCATGCGCATCTTGAGGGTGTAATGAAGTCTGTCTTGAAATCGCCCTCATTTAGGATAGGTCATTTCATAACCCGTTTTTTTAAGCTTGGGAAAAAATAATTATGATCTTCATCATCAGATCCGGGGCAGGGCGTAGGGCTTGACAAAATAAGATTCATGTTGTATACTATAATACATAGAGATGTATGAATTTATACAACTATTTGTATGGAATATAGAATAGATAAAACAAGGTTACTGGATCGGCTAGGCCTATGGAATGGCTTTCTTAAGAGAAAGGTCCATCTCGTTGCCTGCGGCAGTACCGCGTTGACCCTTTTAGATGTTAAGCCATCTACAAAAGACATCGATCTCCTTGTGCCGGTAATAGGAGAATACCAGTACCTCATAAGGACATTAAAGGATCTTGGATACAAGAACGCTAGCGGGGCCGGTTGGGCAAGAGACGATGGGTTCATCTTTGACTTATTTCCCGGGAAGCGAATTCATACGACCGAATTATTGGAATCGCCCTTGGATAGTGGCAACAATATCCCGGTAAAAGAGTTTACCCGCATCTATCTGGGGGTGCTTAATTATTACGACATCATCATAAGTAAGCTTTTTAGGGGCACAGGTATTGATATGGATGATTGCCTGACGCTGATAAGAGCAAAAAATAAAGAGATCAATATGGTAAAACTTGCCGAACGTTTCAACGAAACCGCATTATATGATGTTTCGGAAGACAAGGTACGGAAAAACTTCGAACATTTCAAAAAGCTTATAGCAAAGGAAGGGCTTGCGCCATGAAAGATAAAGACCTTTTAAAGCGATTAACAAAAATGGGATTCTCTCTATTTGAAACTGAGGGGGCGGGGGACGCTAATCTTACCTTGGCGGATGTTGTGCAGTCTAAAGATCTGCGTTTCTGGGAGGGGTTCCCTGTCGTGCTTGCAGCCGGTGCCGAAAAGAGGCTTTTCAATTATGATAAAACCGTGGCGGCTCTCAAAAAACCATCCGGTAAGTCTTTATTAGCGACTTTAACGGCTATGTCCCTTGCCCTTTACAAGAATCTCAATATGAAATTTTCCTGGGCCGATTCCTTATATGATTCGCTCACTTCTGAAAAGAAAAAAGAGTATGAGGCGTTTTTAGACGCACTTAAAAATGACAATGATTTAAGTGTCGACGGGCGCAAAATGTCGTCCGAGAGGTTAAAATCCGTAGCTAATAATTATTTTCAAAAAGAAACGAAAGGCCTGCGCGATCTTCTATCCGCCAAAGACGATATGGGCCTTGAATATGCCATGTCGCAGGTTTTTTCGCCAAAGCAAAAAGAGTTATTTCTTAAAAAATTAAAAGGAGAAGTCCTTACTAAGACGGAAAAGGAATATTTTTCCCGCGCGGTAAAGAAGAAGGTGTCGGCTCTTGCGAATTCCGATCTTCACCGCCTATCGCGCAAGTTGCTGGGAGAATAAATAAGATTATGATTCTTATTATCGGTGCCGGGCCGTGCGGCCTGGGCGCGGCAAGAAGACTGGTTGAGAATGGCAGGACTGACTGGGAATTGTTGGAGAGCCAGGGAATTCCCGGAGGGCTAGCTGCTTCATTTGTTGACGATAAAGGCTTTACCTGGGATATCGGCGGCCACGTCCAGTTCTCCCACTATGAGTATTTTGACCGGGCGATGGACGAATTCCTTGGTGAGGACGGCTGGCTTCATCATGAAAGGGAATCCTGGGTATGGATAAAGGACCGCTTTGTTCCGTATCCTTTCCAGAATAATATCCGCAGGCTCCCACCCGAAGATCTCGCGAAATGCCTTAAGGGGCTGGAAGAAGTTGCGCGAAACTTAAAAGTAAAACCGGAAAATTTCCTGCAGTGGATCCGCGCTACTTTCGGCGCGGGCTTGGCAGAAATATTCATGGAGCCCTATAACTTCAAACAATGGGCTTATCCGCCTCAAACTTTGAATTCCGGCTGGGTGGGGGAGAGAGTATCTGTCATTGACCTTGAACGGGTGAAGCAGAATATCGCGGAGCAAAAAGACGATGTATCCTGGGGGCCAAACAACAAGTTCCGGTTTCCCAAACACGGCGGGACAGGGGCTGTTTGGCGGGCTGCTGCCGGTAAACTGCCGCAAGAGAAACTTCATTTTAATAAACGCGTAATCTCCGTTGACCTTAAGGCTCACACGTGCAGGACAGAAGATGGCGCCACGTATAAATACGAGCATCTCATTCCGACATTACCTCTTGATGAACTAGTGAGGATCTCTGGCCAATCTCAGCTTGAGCCGCTGGCCGAGCGTGGCCTCCTTTACTCATCGTCGAATATTATCGGCCTCGGCCTATTGGGTAAGCCGCGCGATGAGCTGGCAAAGAAATGCTGGATCTATTTTCCGGAAGAAAATACACCTTTTTACAGAGCTACTGTCTTTAGCAATTATTCACCTTATAATGTTCCCGACATCACTAAAAATTGGTCATTGATGCTGGAAGTCTCTGAATCGCAATATAAGCCTGTGGACCAGAGCCGGCTCCTGGAAGACGTAATCCAGGGAGCCATCAATACGAAACTCATCTCCGGCCGTGACCAGATCATCTCGACCTGGAGGTATCGCGCTCCTTACGGATATCCTATCCCGGGCCTGCATCGCGATGAGGCGCTCTCAGTGATAATCCCGTTCTTCGAGAAGCACGATGTTTATCCGCGCGGCCGTTTCGGAATGTGGAAATACGAGTTAGGCAACCAGGATCATTGCTTCATGCAAGGGGTAGAGATAGCGGAACATCTGATGAACAATAAAATAAAATGAAAAAGGTATTATTTATATCTCATGACGCAAGCCGCACCGGCGCGCCGATGCTCTTGCTGAATTTCCTGCGCTGGTTTAAGGCCAACACGGATATGCCTTTTGAGATTCTTCTGGGACGAGGCGGAGAGCTTAAGCAGGATTTTGCGGCGCTCGCCCCGACCACGGTGTTTTATAAGGAAGGGCAAAAGCCCGAAATTATCCATAAGCATAACATAATACGCAGAATCACCCGGCGCTTAGGGATCAATGATCCTGCCTCCCGGATCAGGCGTAAGCTGGCGGGTGCTGATATCGGGCTCGTCTATTCCAACACCTCGACTAACGGAAATATCCTGCAGGCCTTAGCTTTTTTAAATTGCCCGCTGATATCGCATATTCACGAATCAAGTTATAGCCTGGATTTCCGCAGCGATAAATTTGATTATGTAAAAGAGCACACGACGCATTTTATCGCCTGTTCGCAAGCAGTCAAAGACAATTTAGTAAACCGATATTCTGTTCTTTCTGAAAATGTGAACGTTGTCCATGGATTTCTGGCAACGTCTCTTATTGAAAAGCTAAGCGCCATTACTTCACAGAGGCTTCTGCATCGCGAATTGAATTTGTCTACCGACCTTTTTGTCGTAGGCTCGGCAGGCACGCGCCATTGGCGTAAGGGGCCAGATCTCTTCATCCAGCTTGCGCTCTGCGTGCGGAGTAAACTAAACGCTCCTATTCATTTTGTATGGATCGGGGGAGGGGATAAAGAGCAGAATGGCGCAATCAGCCGGGCCATAGTCGAGGCCGGGATTGGGGAGCAGGTTCATTTTCTTGAGGCAAAGACCAATCCCCTTGATTACTTTGCTGACTTTGATCTGTTCGCTTTGACATCGCGGGAAGACCCCTATCCCTTGGTTTGTCTCGAAGTTGCCTCTTTGGGTAAACCGATACTCTGTTTTGATAAGGCAGGTGGTGCGCCTGAATTTGTGGAAAAGGATTGCGGGTTTGTCGTACCCAGTCTCGATGTTGATGCTATGACTGATCGGGTTATTGAGCTATATAAAAATCGGGAGTTATTGCGGCAGCTTGGCCAAAATGCCAGCGCAAAAGTGCGCACCCGCCACACGTTGGAGGACGCCGCGCCCAAAGTCTTGGCAATAATTAAGAAGTATCTGGGTAGTAGCACAGATCTTCAAGAGAAATAAATCTAAAACCGGAATAGCGGCTGAAGGTCAGATTTTTATTGACATATATAGAAAATGTGATAAATTAGTTATTGTATAGTCGTTAGTTAAAAGTAAGCACAGGAGTATTATCGATGAACAAAAATACAATGACATCTTTAAGTAAAACAGAGGTAGCGATTGTCGCTAGGCTCACATATGAGGAAAAGGATATTGTAACCGCAAAAGAGCTGGATTCCTACCTGCCAGCAAGGTTTTCGTATCGAAACCAGTTAGTCTACAGCCTCAAAAAAAAGCGCATTTTAATCCCGATTAAAAGCGGGGCCTATATATTCGTGCCTTTAGATGCTGTGCCGACGGGTCGGCGCGTCAGTGAATTTCTGATTCCACCGGTTTTTTTTCCTCAAAACGATTACTATATTGGGTATTCAACGATGTTTAATTACTATAACTTTACTGATCAGCAGTTTCAGACTGTTTATGTGCTCAATCCAAGGATTTCAAGAGCCAGGACGATAGCCGGCTTATCTTTCAAGTTTACGAAGATATCTCCTAAAAAGATGTATGGGTTGGAGAAAATAAGCATAAAAGACAGGGAGGTTATCGTCAGTTCAAAAGAGAGGACACTGGTAGATCTTATTTATTATAATAAGCCGGTTGGCGGCATTAACGAAGCCGCGGTCATATTAGAGAGGTTTGTTAAAGAAGGTAAATGCGACATTAAGCGATTAATTGATTTTGCCGTACGATTTCCGGCGATTAAAACGCGTAAGCGTATCGGGCTCGTCCTTGAAAAAGCAGGCGTGAGCGAATCTTTATTAAGGCCTCTTGAAAGAAGCGTTAAAAAGACATCTTTGATTTCCTTTTCAGATGACCGAAAAGGGAAAATAAATGAAAAATGGAGAGTGATTGTCGATCCTTCGACTAACGCTCAGGATTCCACCCGAGGGGCTTCATGATACACAACGATAAGGATAAATTCTCAAAACTTGTGGATCGCATCGCTTCGCAGACAGGTTTTTACGCGCCGCTCATGGAGAAAGACTATTATTTGACGGTTCTTCTTTCGCGCGTAAAAGAGCTTTCGGGAGACCTTATTTTTAAAGGCGGAACGTGCCTTAATAAAATTTATTATGTTTATTATAGATTGAGTGAGGATCTAGATTTCAGCATGCGCCTGCCCGACTATACGGCAACCCGTGGCAATCGGCGTAAGGCCATTCAGCCCGTTAAGGATAATATCGAATCTTTCGCTAAACAGTTTGGTATGCGCGTTGAAGGCATGGAAAATGCGGGACGCAACGAATCGAAACAATACGTTTATTATTTCGTATATGATTCTGCTATCGTCCCGACAGAACAGACTATCAAATTTGAAATCGGGCTGCGTTTTAATCCTATTAATAAAACTGAAGTACAAGTCGTTCAGCATAAATTTATACATCCTTTTACCAATGAGCCTTTATTTGATGGCGGCACAATTAGCTGCTTGTCTCTCAATGAAATCGTGAGCGAGAAACTCCGTGCCGCGGCGCTCAGGTTAAAAATAGCACCGCGCGACTTCTATGATATCGATTTTATTCTTCGCAATGGCTTTGACCTGGCAAATAAAAATGTCATGGCATTGTTTAAAAAGAAGATCGAAGAAGATGGCGGCGATACAGATTTATCTAAGTACAAAGTTAATCTTGGTCGGTCGAGAGATGAGATTAAGGATATGAAATCGCGCGTTAAGGATGAACTATTTGGAGTGCTGACGGTTGGTGAACGGGAGAATTTCAGCCTCGATAAGGCGCTTCGGCGGATCAATAAGGCGATGGAGAAGATAAATGCTTAACGCGGAGAATGATATACGCGCATGAAAAAAACCTGCTGCGTAATGACATGTGAATACGTCGATCTGGATGTTTATCTGAACGTCAAGCTGTTCTATGGATCCGCCGGTTATCGCGTGTATAAGGATAAGTCGGCGCGGGATACGAATCTGTTGGTAGTGCTTAGGGGAGACAAGGAGATATCGGATTACGAATACGCCGGCATTGTCCATGCTTATGATTACGTCAGGGAATATAAGATCGATTGGAAAGCGCGCTTTCCGAAAGCAAACAAAATATTTGTCATATCGCCGACTCCGCCGGAATGCTCGGACGGCGTTACTTACGTAAAAGGATATCTTCCGGTAATTCCGGAATTATGGCAGAGCCAGCTTAAAAAGAAAGACAGCCGGCCAATGCATATCTCGCATTTTAAACCGATGGCCCAAGACCAATGTCAGCAGGAGCTTTTAAAGCTTATAAAAAGCAGCCTTGTGCGAGTCTATGGCAAAAAGTGGGACAAGGCAGGCATTAAGGCAAAGCCTTTAAGTTATTGGCAGGTAAATAAAATGTTTGCTGCCTCATCAATCTGCTACGGGTTGATGTATCCATATCAACGGGGAAAGACTTTAGCAGGAAGGATGTGGCAGGCGCCGCTTCAGGGGTGTTTTGTGATAAGCGAGGCAGGTACCAATATAGCCGGCTGTCCCGGGGTTATCGAAGTGAGCGGTTTCAACGCCGATAATCTCGTAGTAATCGATCGCAGCGTCGAGAAATGCAAATCTCTTTCTGAAGATGCCGCTCGATACTGGAAGACGGCCACGCAAATGCTGGCGGATGACTTGGGGTTAAAGATCAGCCCGGAGTTAATTTCTAATCGCAGTATCAGCGCGTGTAAAAGAGAACTATTCCTGCAGCACATTATTTTTGTTTTTAGACGAACTATGGGGTGTAATAAAAGGAATATATGATCATCACCTGCGCGATCGACAATAACTATATCAGGCATTGCGCCGTAATGCTGAAATCGCTTTACGATACAAATCAAAGAGAAGAGATCAACGTCTATATTATTCATGGAGCCATAGATGAGGCCGAGAGGTCAAAGCTTGCCGCATACCTAGGTAGATTTTTGAGCTTGGTCTCTTTTATTAAGATAAACCCGGAGATCCTGAAAGGTTTTCCTCCTTTCGGGCATCTTCCTATTTCCACCTACTACCGTCTCCTTATTCCTACTGTTTTGCCGCCTGCTATTCAAAAAGTGATATTTCTCGACTGTGATCTTGTAGTTGCCGATTCTCTCAATGACCTTTGGAATATGAATCTTGGTGATTATCCGCTGGCAGCAGTGACAGATCACGGCGTAAAGTCAAGTTGTGAACGCCTCGGACTTTCTGAAAGCTCGGGTTATTTCAACCCCGGAGTAACGGTTATCGATTTAAACAAATGGCGCAAAAGAGACATCTTATCGGAAGGCCTTGAGTTTGTAAAAAGCACCAGGGCAACGCTTACGAATTGCGATCAAGATGTACTCAACCATATTTTTGAAGCTCAATGGTTGCATCTGGATATCAAATGGAATGCTTGTCCCCATCTTTGGGGTATGTATAAAGGCGAAGACGCTCCTCTCACGCCACAAGATGAAGCTGCCAGAAATAAACCCGCAATCATCCACTTTGCAGGGGCTGGCAATACAAAGCCCTGGAACTATCATTGCGTTCATCCCTGGAAGGCCAGGTATCTGGAGCTCAAAAATAAAACTCCCTGGGCTAGGGTCCCACTTGAATCACAACCACCTTCATTACCCGTCAGATTATGGCAAGAATCGTTGTTCAGGCTTAGATGTTTGGCGAAGAATGTTCTGGTAAGGGTGAGAAATCTTTTGCAGGTCTTGCAGGTCAGGAGGATGCTTAAGCTGATTGACAGGAGGCCGCTCTACCTCAACGTGGAGACGGTCAATATTTGCAATGCCCGCTGCGTATTCTGCTGCTACGACAAAATTAAAATAGAGCCGCAAGTGCTGCCTTTGGATATTTTCGAAAAAGTAATCCGCGAATACTCCGAGATGGGGGGTGGCGCCGTTAGCCTGACTCCTGTGCCGGGAGAGGTTCTCCTTGATCCTCATCTTATCAAACGCTATGAAATACTGGCCAAATATAAGAATATCGACCAGGTCAGCTTTACGACCAACGGGATAGCTTTCGAAAAATATTCGGATCAGGAATTGAAATATATTTTGAGGTCATCCTTCATGATCCAGATTAGTATCGGAGGACTCAATAGGGAGGGGTATAAGAGCCTCTTTCAGGTGGACCAGTTTGAAAATGTTCTTAATTCGATATCGAGATTATTGAATTTAAAAAAAGCTATTGATGGCGATGTCCATATCCATCTTGCTTTCAGGACTAATAATCCTAACTTTGAAGATATGCACCGCGAGCAATTGGAAGCGTTCAAGCGCCAGGGGTGTCTGGTATCGCACATATCCACGTATGGTAATTTCGGGGGCATAGTAAAAGGTGATGAAGCAAAAGATATATCGATAATCAATGGCAGCGGTTTGAAGAAGAACGAGACTTGCATTTATCCGCTTCTTGCGCCATCCGTATTGCCGAATAGCTCGGTCACAAATTGCGGGTGTGTGGATGTAAACGGCGATTCCCTGATCATCGGCGATGCGCACGGTCAAACGCTTGGCGAATGCTGGAGTTCGCAAAAAAGAAAAAAAATACTAAGGTCTTTCCGGCAGGGAAAGCCCGTTGAGCTGTGTATGCACT
>Ga0268276_1001867_pt1 | contig 19183 bp, 22 predicted proteins | sample saktaG_4_FD_190145 | JGI IMG/M metagenome (GOLD analysis project Ga0268276, IMG submission 190145) | Saline water microbial communities from Sakinaw Lake, British Columbia, Canada - sak_2010_1_5_45m | ecosystem: Environmental > Aquatic > Non-marine Saline and Alkaline > Saline ... | reverse complement strand
GTTAGAAGTGCTGGAAGTGATTTACGCATTTATAATTATCATCGCTCGCGTTACTCGCAAGGACTCTCCAAGGTTAGAACTTATTGTTCATTATATAGGAATAGGCTTTTTTAATCAAATAATTATTCGACCCGCGCCAAATTATCAAATCTGGTAAATTCTTTAATAAATGCCAGCTTTAATGACCCCACCGGGCCGTTACGCTGCTTGGCAATAATTACTTCTGCTACGCCCTGATTTTCAGGAGAAGGATTGTAGTACTCCTCTCTTAAAATAAGCACGACTACATCGGCGTCCTGTTCGATTGCTCCGGATTCTCTTAGGTCTGAAAGCTGCGGCCTGTGGTCTGTACGCGATTCAACAGCTCGGGATAGCTGGCTGATAGCAATGACCGGAACATTTAATTCTCTTGCCAAGGCCTTAAGAGAACGCGAAATCTCCGAGATCTCCTGTTGCCTGCTCTCCATATTCATCGCAGATCCTCGCATTAACTGCATATAATCTAAGATAATTAATTTTATATCATGGTGTGATTTTAGGCGCCGTGCCTTTGCGCGTAATTCCATCACAGAAATTGCCGGAGTATCGTCAATAAAAATAGGCGCCTCAGAAAGTTTTCCCGCAGCTGCGGTAAGACGCGGCCAATCACTGGTAGCAAGGTAGCCGGTCCTTACTTTATGCGCATCAACCCGGGCGTGGGAACAAAGCAGCCTCTGCACCAACTGTTCTTTGGACATCTCTAAGCTAAAAATTGCAGTGGGCACTTTTTCAACCACTCCGGCATATTCAGCGATTCCAAGAGCAAAAGCACTTTTTCCCATTGATGGCCGGCCTGCAATAATAACCAGATCAGAAGGCTGGAGGCCAGCAGTCTTAATATCAAAATCTACGTAACCGGTAGGCACTCCGGTAACATGCGCTTTATTTTGATAAAGTTTATCAATTGTTTCAATGCTGTCTTTAATAATTTCTTTAAGGTGCAGATAGCTGCCTTGATTTCTGCGGTCGCTAACATCAAAGATAAGTTTCTCAGCGGTATCCACAACTTCAGCGATATTCCCTTCACTCTCATGGCAAAGTGTAATAATTTTAGTCGAGTTGTTAATTAAAGTCCGTAAAATATATTTCTCACGGACTATTCCGGCATAATGATTAATATTAGCAGCAGTAGGAACGGCATTTGCCAAAGAGGTTAAATAACTTGCCCCGCCTATTTCATCAAGCGAACCATTTATTTTTAAGACATCTGTCAAAGTGATTAAGTCTACGGCTTTATTTGCATTATATAGGTCAATTATCGCCTGGAAGATTTTGCGGTGGGTATCTTTATAAAAACAGCCTGCGTCTAATTTCTCGGATGAGGCAGAAACTGCTTCTTCATCTAAAAGCATGCTCCCTAATACAGCCATCTCTGCTTCAAGATTCTGCGGGGGAAGTTTATCTAAGATTAAATCCTGCGGTGAATTTCTTATTTTTTTACTACCCAAAGCTTAACCGTCGCAGTTACCTCCGGATGCAGCTTTACGGGTACCTCATAAATTCCTAAAGATTTTATCGGCTCAACTAATTCAATATTACTCTTATCAATAGAAAATCCTTCTTCTTTTAACGCCTCAGATATATCCTGAGTGTGGATACTACCGTATAATTTTTCCTCACCTTGGGTCAAAGCGGCAATAGTCAAAGATAGTTCGCTTAGGCGTTTTTTTATTTGGATTGATTCTTCTTTAGCTTTGGCAGATTGCGCAAACTTTGCCTGTTTTTCCTGCTCCAATTTCTTAAGGCTATCTGCTGTTGCCGGTTTAGCTAAATTGTGCGGAAAAAGAAAGTTCCGGGCAAATCCCTCTTTGACCTGGACTACCACACCTTTTCGGCCGACTTTTTCTACATCTTTATTTAAAATTACTTCCATATTAATTTTTAACGGGTATAAGGAAGCAAGGATAAAAATCTTGCCTTGTTAATCAGCTCTCTAATTCTTCTCTGATGTTTAGCGCAATTTCCGGAAAAACGGCTGGCATTGATTTTACCTTTCTCGGTAATAAAAACTTCCAGCCTTTTTATGTCTTTATAATCAATACTTCCTAATTTATCCGCGCAAAACCTGCAGAATCTTTTTCTCACCGGGCCAAGGGCATCTTTCTTTTTCTTCTTAATAATTTTTTTATCTTTGCCAAAACCTCTTGTTTTAACTTTCATGTGCCTCATCCTCGCTTTCTGCTAACCATGCTGACTCACTGCTGGGTTCCCCTAGAGATACTTCTGTTGAATGCACTTCATTAGTCTGACTGGCTGCTTTAGGCTGACCGGGTGAACCCATAAATTGTACGCGTTCTGCTCTAACTTCAATAACCGACCTTTTCGCGCCTGTATTATCATCCCAAGTGCGCGATTGTAACCTGCCTTCAACAAAAACGCTGCTTCCTTTATGTAAATACTGATTGCATGTTTCTGCCTGTTTGTTCCAAACCACCGCGGTTATAAAACAAACCTCTTCTTTTAACTCCTGATCCTTGTTACGGTATTTACGATTTACCGCCATGCGCAGATTAGCTACGGCAGTCCCTTGCGGAGTATAACGCAATTCAGGATCTTTAGTCAAATTACCCATTAATAATACTTTGTTATAGCTAGCCATATATGTTCTCCCTGCCTGCCTGTCCGGCAAGCTAGCCTGCAAGAAAAAGCAAGCTTAGTTATCCATACGGGTAAATAAAACCCTCAGGATATTTTCATTGAGTTTATAAATATTACGGATCTCTCCGGGCGCACTTGACGCAGCGCTAAAGGCCACCAGATAATAAACCCCTTCCATAAATTTTTTAATCGGAAAATATAATTTACGCCTTTCAGCCCAAACTCCCGATTGAGTTATAGCGCCACCGTTCTTAGTCACAGCATCATCAATCTGTTTAAATAACGTTTTTTTCTCTTCGTCAGATAAGTCAGGCTTGATAATTATCATCGCTTCGTACTTATTCATTACTTTCCTCTCCTTCTGCCAATCGGCAGACTTGTGTTATAGATGTTCATAGTTTCGGTTATACCTTTTTCCAACCAGCTCATACAGCAGCTGACGGCTTCCTCTTTTATCGTGTAAACCATTTCTTTCTCTTTATGCAAAAAACCTGAGAGCACATATTTCGCGGCATCCTCGGAATTTTTCGGTCTGCCAATTCCTATACGCAAGCGGTTAAAATTCTGCGTGCCTATTTGTTCAATAATCGATTTTACTCCCCGCTGGCCAGCGCTTGAGCCAGTCGGCCGGATCTTCATTTTACCCAAGTCTAAATCCAGGTCATCACAAACTACGAGTAAATTCTCCGGGTTAATCTTAAATTTCTTAAGTAAAGCCCTGACTGCTACACCGCTTAAATTCATGAAAGTCTGCGGCAGGGCCAATATTATATTGTCCTGGCCTTTTTTTAACTTGCCCACTAAAGCAAAAACTGAAGCTTCTCTCTTAAAAGAAATTTTTAAAGAAGCTGCTAAAGATTTTAGAACTGTAAAGCCGATATTGTGCCGGGACCCCACGTACATAAAACCGGGATTCCCTAGGCCCACAATTAGTTTCATTTCTTGTCTTTTTCTTTTGCCTCTTGCTCGACAGCAGCTTCACCGGGAACTTCTTTCTTCTCTTTGATTACCTCAGGTTCCTGCTTAGTTTCTCCTTCGGCAACTTCAACCGGCACCTCTTCTTTCATCGGAGCCACAATATGCAAGACAATTTCCCCCGGGTCATTCAAAGGCTTGACTCCCGAAGGAAAAACTATATCTTTTATATGAATAGCTTCTCCCATTTTAAGCGCACTAATATCTACCTCTATATTCTTAGGAATGCTCGTAGGTAAACATTCTACTTCTACTTCCCAAAGCAGATGTTCTAAGGATCCACCTTCCTGTTTAACCCCGACAGCTTCACCCTTAGCCTCAATAGGAACATTAACTTTAATTGACTCAGTTAGAGAAATTTCATTGAAATCTATATGGATGATATCTTCATGCACCGGGTGATACTGAATCTCTTTAACTATGCAGGACCGGCCATTAGTCTTCTTATCGTCCTTAATTTTTAAATTAATAATCGTACTTTCAAGACGATGTTGATGCACTAATTTTAAAAGCCCTCCACGCTTAATTTTTATGGACAAGGCGTCTTTGCCGTGAAAATAAACCACACAGGGCAAATAACCGTTATCCCTTAAATCCTTTGACTTGGCTCTGCCCGCTCCATCTCTTAATTCTGCTTCTAAAAATACCTCTTCCATTTTTACCTTTCCCTTAATGAGCGCCTAACCCGGCTCTTGCGTGCAAGGGCTGGGTTAATTCGTCAATCAAGCACCTTATAGTTTTTTTTCCAGCGTAGTCCTTGCTGGCGTAAGTTAGCAAGGGCAAGCACCTTATAGTTTTTGTCCAGCGTAGTCCTTGTCAACGACAGGCGAACAAGGATAATCCTTGACCGCAAGCAGCCAAGGATCTCTACCTCTAATCAAATAGGCAGCTAACTGACTCTTCATTGTGTATTCTTTTTATTGCTTCAGCCAAAAGATTGGCCACTGAAAGTACCTGAATTTTCGTATTCTTTTTTTCTATCGTCAAAGACACGCTATCAGAAATAAATAATTTTTCCAAATCCTTACATTGGTCAATGCGCTGGATTGCCGGGCCTGAAAGTATCCCATGAGTAATAGCCGAAAAAATGGTTTTGGCTCCTGCTTTCTTTAGGGCCTCTATCGCCTCAATAAGTGAACTGCCGGTAGCGATTAAATCATCTACGATAATCACATTTTTACCTTCAACTTCACCCATAATGTGCATTGCTTCAGCCTTCTCAGGTGAAATCCGGCGTTTATCGATTATGGCAAGCCCGGCGGAAACTCTTTTGGCATAAGCTCTCGCCATCTTAATACTTCCCACATCGGGAGAAACAGCAACTAAATCTTTTATATTCATTTTAGATATATGCTCTACAAACACGCCCACTGAAAACAGGTGATCCACGGGAATATCAAAAAATCCCTGAATCTGTCCGGCATGCAAATCCATAGTAAGGATCCTGCTGGCCCCTGCGACAGTTAGAAGATTGGCAACTAATTTTGCGGTAATCGGCACGCGCGGCTGGTCTTTTCTGTCCTGACGTGCATACCCAAAATAAGGAATAACTGCGGTAATCCTAAGGGCAGATGCGCGGCGCAACGCGTCAATCATGATTAATAATTCCATAAGATTGTCATTTGACGGCGGGCATGTTGGCTGAATAATAAAAACATCTTTACCGCGCACATTATCATTAATTTTAACGCGGATCTCTCCTTCGCTAAACCTGCCGACAAAGGCATCCTGTAATCTTATTTTTAAGTCTTTGCAGATATCTTTGGCCAACTGAAGGTTTGCATTACCGCTAAAAACCGCTAACTTATCCATCTTTATCCCTTCCTGCCTGCCGGACGGGCAGGCTTCCTTAAGATTCTCGCCGGAACTCCCGCGACAACTGCCTTATCCGGAATATTTTTAGTAATTACCGAGCCTGCCCCGGTAACTGCGAATTTACCGATTTTTGCCGGAGCCACAATTATAGTGTCGCTACCGATATTAACATTATCTTGAATAACCGTACAATTTTTGTTGATACCGTCAAAATTAGCTGTAACTGTCCCTGCTCCGATATTTACGCTTGAGCCGACATGGCTATCTCCGATATAGGAAAAATGTTTTACGAATGTTTTAGAACCAATCTTGGCACGCACCATCTCGATGAAATTGCCAGCCGTTACATCATCTTTAAGCTCAACATTCTCCCGCAGGTGCGCAAAGGGGCCCACTGAACAACGTTTTCCAATTTTAACACCTCTTTCAATTACTGTAAAGGGATAAATCACCGTGTCTCTACCGATTTTTGTTCCATAATTAATAAAGGTAGATAGCGGATCTATTATGGTTACGCCATCCTGCATTAATTTATCATTAATCCTTTTTTGCATAAGAGAATTGGCCTTGGCTAATTCAGCACGGGTATTGATTCCGAGGGCTTCTTGAGGATCCTCGGCCTTTATGCCATCAACCAAATATTTCTTCTTAGCTAAAATTTCGATTATATCGGTTAGATAATACTCTTTTTTACGATTTTCGGTACGGATATATTTTAGATTCCCATCCAATTTATCTTTTTTAAAAACCATAATTCCGGTATTAATTTCTTTGATATCTTTCTGTACCTCATCCGCGTCTTTTTCCTCGACAATAGCGCAGATGCTGGAGTATTTATCACGCATAATCCTGCCGTAGCCGGAAGGCTTTTTCAAATGTGCGGTTAATAACGTGGCATCAACATGATTTTCCAGATGATAATCCAGGAGTTTTTTAAGTGTCTCTTTTTTTAATAGCGGGTTATCACCGTAAAGCACAAGTATGGTGCCTTTAAAACCTTTCAAAGCTGATAAACCTGTCTTTACCGCATCAGCGGTTCCGATAAGTTTTTTCTGAATAACGATTTTGACGCCTTTAGGTATAATTTTACGCACGAGCTCCTGCTTATACCCTAAAACTGCAACCACCTGTTTAGGTTTTAGGCTAGTTACCAAATCCAACACATAGCCGAGCATCGGCCTGCCACAAAGAGGATGTAATACTTTTGGCACCTCGGATTTCATCCGGGTGCTTTTACCTGCGGCTAAAATTATTACTGCGATCTCTTTTTTCATATCTAATATGTTTGCACGTCGAGGATAGATTTCGTGTTTAAGCAAGAAACCGTCCCCTTGCGTTCTACGTCTAGTTGCCCGGCAAGGATTCGGACCTTGACAGTCAGACCCAAATTCTGATGTGCTACCATTACACTACCGGGCAAAGGGCTCTTAAACTTTAATCTTATCCTTTTCTTGATTATAGGCCTGGAGAACTTTTTTCTGTAAATTTTCCCTAAACGACTGCGTTATAGGGTGGGCAATATCCTTATGCTCGGCCTGGCTAACTAGAGTTTCTTCCTGGCGATGAAGACTGGCCTCAATTGGCAAAGGCGCAGCACACTGATTGCAATATTTACTGCGCAATTCATTCTTAAAAGCACATTTCGGACAAGAATGTTTTACTTTACGGGAAGGCATAGCAATAAATAAGCCTGATGCGCCTTCAATCACCTTTATATCCCTTACCACAAAAACATTATCAAAAGTAACCGTGGCATATGCCTTTAACTTCTTATCCGAAGAATCTTTTAATATTACCCTGACTTCGGTTATCTCCATAGCCCACCTCCCTGCCCGCCGTTACACTAGCTAAACCGTAGAGGTTATAAAAACTTGCCAAGATTTGTGTTGTTCAGCTAACTTGCTGCCTAGATCTTTAGCCTGCTTATAAGAATCACAAACCGAAAAAACTGCCGGCCCGCTGCCGGACATCATTATTTTCTCTAAACCTATGTTAGAAAGCGCTTTTTTAACCTGATTAACTACAGGATAAAGGATAACAGTAACAACCTCTAAATCGTTAAAAAGACAATCGGTATTAAACCCCTTGCCCTTTTTTAGCAACTCAGAAGTTAATATTTTAACATTACCTCTTGGTATTGTCAATTGAGAAAAATGGTCAAATTTTTGGTAAATTAAAGGTGTGGAAACTTTAATATTAGGATAAATCAGAATAAACCAAAGTTTCAGCCTTTCTAAAGGAGCTAATGGTTTAATTTTCTCCCCCCGGCCTCCTGCTTCGGCAAATTTTGTATTATAGATAAAAAATGCCACATCGCTGCCTATCCTAGTTGCTAAATTTGCTAATTTTGTTTTGGATAAATTTAAGTTCCAATACTTATTTAACCCTAAGAGAACGCTAGCGGCGTTACTTGAGCCTCCCCCTAAACCCGCGCCTACCGGAATACGCTTTTTAATCTCAATATTAAGCCCAAGATTTAAATCAAATTCTTGTTTTAATAATTCAGCCGCGCGCCAGCAAAGATTGGTTGCACCAGTTGGAACATGCCGACTGTCACACTTAATCTTAATTAAATTATCTTTGCGTTTTTTAAGGATAACTCTGTCCGACAAATCAATGCGGCAGAAAAAAGTACTTAAATTATGGAATTCATCTTTACGTTTATTTAAAACTTGTAAATAGAGATTCAATTTGGCGAAGGATTTAATAACTAAAGGCAGGCTCAGTTGCTTCATGGACTTAATCTTTTTAACTATTTAAGAGATATTAGATAAAACTGCCTTCTCGATATCCTGGCTGGTTAGATTATATTCTTTCATGAGTTCTTGCGGAGTGCCTGACTGGCCAAAACGATTACGTACGCCCACACGGATTACTTTTACGGGAAAATTCTCAGCGACTACCTCATCAATACTTGAAGACAAACCGCCGATAGTATTGTGTTCTTCGCAAACAATAATAAGTTTAGTTTCACGGGCAGCTTTAAGAATAATCGCATTATCCAGGGGCCGGATAGAGTGCATATTAATCAGGCGCGCCTTTATGCCTTTCTGCGCTAAGTTTTTTACTGCTAAAAGCGCCTCAGAAACCATTATTCCGCAAGCAATAATAGCTACATCATTGCCTTGGCTTAATAGCTGGGCCTGGCCTAATTTGAACTCACCTTTATTTTCGATGGTAGGAATTTTTGGCCTGCCTAAACGAACATAAAAAGGCCCGGGGCAACCTGCTGCGGCCATTATCGCATCAGCTGTCTGCGGCCCGTCGCAGGGAACTATAATATTCATATTGGCAAGCACGCGCATAAGCGCAATATCTTCAAGGGCCTGGTGGCTGGCGCCGTCAGGGCCGACTGTAATGCCTGCGTGAGTAGCGACTATTTTAACATTAAAATTGTTATAACTTACAGCAAGCCTAACCTGATCCCATGCGCGGCCTGAGGCAAATACGGCGAAAGTTGAAACAAAAACCGTCTTGCCGCAACTAGCAAACCCTGCGGCTGTAGCTACCATATTCTGCTCGGCTACGCCAAAATTAAAAAATCTGTCCGGGAATTTATTTGCAAAAAGATTAGTACGCGTAGAGCTTGAAAGATCCGCATCTAAAACAACAATATTCTTATCTAATGCGCCCAGCTTTACTAACGTCTCTCCGTAAATATCCCGTTGATAAAGTTGTTCTGTCATTATTAAATGGGCTCAATAACTTACGAATGCGCCTGCCCTGTGTCAGGCAGGAGATATGAGTAAGTTATTGTGCGAATTTATCCTCGGCCTTCTCTGGAATTTTAAAAAATTCCAGATAAATCCAGCCAAGGGCCTATGTTAGTTCCTTTAAAGCCTTCTGCGCCTCTTCCTCAGTAGGAGCCCTGCCGTGAAAACCGATTACTCCCTCCATAAAAGAAACACCTTTGCCTTTTACCGTACGAGCAATAATTATTGTAGGTTTATCCGTAATTGTATATGCCTGTTGGTAAGCAGATAAAATTTGCTGCATATCATGCCCGTTAATATCGATAACATGCCAGCCAAATGCCTGCCACTTAGCAGCTAACGGCTCAATCCCCATTATATCCTCACATCTGCCGTCGATCTGGCAACCGTTAAAATCCAGAATAGCGCAAAGATTACTGCATCCAAAATGGCCGGCTGCCATGGCTGCTTCCCAAATATTTCCCTCCTGTACCTCCCCATCACCCAATAAAACATAAACCCGATAATCTTTCTTATCTATTCTTCCCGCTAAACCCATCCCCAAGCCAACAGAAAGCCCCTGTCCAAGAGAACCTGAAGCTACTTCAACTCCCGGAGTCTTACGATCAGGATGCCCTTGAAGAATTGAGCCTAATTGCCGCAAGCTGAATAATTTTTCTTTTGGAAAATATCCTGTCTCTGCTAACACCGCATACCAAAGAGGGCAACAGTGACCTTTAGACATATGGAAACGGTCGCGATCAGGCCACAGCGGATTACTCGGGTCAAAGCGCAAAACATTAAAATATAACGCAGTAATTAAATCCGCAGCAGAAAGGCTTCCTCCGGGATGACCTGAGCCAGCGCGAGCAAGCATCTGGATAATTAAACGCCGGATACTTCTAGCCTTTACTTCTAATTCTTTTACTGTTAATTGCTTATTTTCCATTATTGGTAAGCTTGATAAGTTTTGCTTTTATCTCGCTTTGCGTAGAATCTAATTTCAGGGATTTCTCCCAATTTAATTTTGCGCTCTCCTGATTGCCTAATTTTAGAAAAACTTCCCCCAAATGGTCGTATATTTCCGGATCGCTTAAAAGAGAGGCTGCTTTTTCTAATTTACTTAAGGCTTCTCTGAATTTGCCTTTTTTGAAATAATACCAGCCTAAGCTGTCAATGTAAGCACCGTTTTCCGGCTCAAAATCAAGGGCCTTCTTAATCAAGCGGCCTGCCTGATTGATATTTTTATCCTGCTTTAGATAAAAATATCCGAGAAAATTTAGGGCCTGGTGATAATCAGGTTTTAATTTTAACGCGGCTTTAAGTTCTTTTTCTACCGAAGAATAGCCTTTTAAATCAAAATAAATACTGCCCAGATAAAAATGCGCTTCTGCATCCGTCGGGGCTAACTTCACGATTAATTTAAAAATGCTTTCTGCTTCTCTTAATTTTTTCTGCTGCAGATAAACCGTGCCTAAGTTTTTGTAGATTTCAACATTGTTTGGCTGAAGCCTTACAGCATTTTTAAGAGCAATAATATATTCCTGCGCAGCCAGATCTTCCTTGTTTTGTGTTGAGTAAAGCAATGCCAATATTGCATGGGGCTCTACTGCTAAAGGATCAAGACCTATAGATTGATTAAGCTGATCAATCGCTAGATCTACTTTATTTTTTTTAATAAAGGCTGATGCCAGGTTTAAATGCAATAAAGAACTATCTGGATCAGCTTCAAGTGCCTTTTTATATTCGGCAATAGCCCTATCCAGGTCCCCTATGTCTTCAGAATATACCCCGACGATATAATGGCTTAAGCCTTGGATACTTTCTTTGCTTCGGCTATTTTGAGCCAAACTACTATCATCTATCCTGTCTGTATCTAAGGCCTGCGCAGAACAGATGGCCAAGGCCAATGTAAGGCAAAAACAGAGTACGCTGATAAAATATCGCCCCTTCAACGATTAACCCCAGGCGCGTTTCTTTAGGTGACGAAGACGACGGCGTAATTTCTTACGCTTATGGGTCTTAATCTTCTGTCTTTTTCTCTTCTTTCCACAAGGCATAAATGCTTCTCCTTTGCTCTTAACTTGCTAATCCCGGCTCATATAATCTGTAAAAATTTTTACATATTCGCCGGCATAAATTCATCCGCCATCGATTCAGTGGCGGACTCATTTAATAAATAACTTTATTCAACGGATATTCAATAATTCCCTGAGCGCCCGCTGCCTTTAACGCAGGGATAAGCACCCTGACAACTTTTTCGTCTATGATTGTTTCAATGGCGAACCAACCGTCGTCGCTTAAGCCGGAGACCGTAGGCTTCTTTAATGCCGGCAGTTTTGCCAAAACTAATTTTAGATTTTCTTTTTTTACATTCATCTTTAAACCGACTTTTTCCTCAGCGGCAATTGCCCCTTTTAAAAGGATGGCAATCTGCTCCATTTTATCTTTCTTCCAGCTGTCTTTATAAGCATCTTTATTGGCGATAAACTGGGTTATAGACTCACAAAGGGTGGCAATCTCAACTAATTTATTTGCCCGCAGAGAACTGCCTGTTTCAGTCAGCTCAACAATCGCATCAACTAACCCGGCGCTAACCTTGACCTCTGTTGCCCCCCAGCTAAATTCCACCTCTACCTTAACTTTATTTTTTTGAAAATAATCTTTTGCTACATTGACTAATTCTGTTGCAATCCGTTTGCCATTTAAATCTTTAACATTCTTTATGCCGGAGTTCTGAGGAACGGCTAAAACCCACCTCACCTTATTCAGGCTCTGCTTAGAATAAGTTAAATCCGTAATCCTGACTACATTAGATTTATTCTCCAGAATCCAGTCATTACCGGTAATACCGCAATCAAGGGCACCATCCTGCACATAACGCGACATCTCCTGGGCACGCAATAGAGTTGCCTGAATTTCGACATCATCTATCGACGGAAAATAAGAGCGCGAATTAGGAAGGTTTACGTTAAATCCCGCTTTTTTGAGCATCTTAAAAGTAGATTCCTGGAGGCTGCCCTTAGGAAGCCCTAATTTCAAAATTTTTTCTTTCATCTAATTTTCCTTTTTTAATTGAGCTAATAGAAGCATTTATTATAACGGGATTAATATATATTGTAAAGTAAAAAATAGTATCTTAGCTCATAGCTGTTAGCTCGTAGCTCGTAGGAACCTTGAATGCTACCTTAGAACTAAGAGCTAGGAGCCAAGAACTAACTATATAATTAGGCGCCAATATTACCCTAAATGTACTTCAATTATGTTGAGCTTTTCTTTCGGCAGGCTGAGAATGACTTCTCTGGGAATAACAATTTGAGGGGCTTCGTCTGTGGAAAAAAATTTTGAATTCAGCATAAAGCTCTTAATACGGTATTTACCCCATTCAATACGCTTAGGGTTTATGAAAATAATTTTTAATTTTCTTCCGGCAAATACGCGGCTAATGCTTAATTTATTACTAAACTTAAATTGTTCTCTTAATAGCTTAGGCTCAATAAGCAGGTCTCCGTTCTGCCCCTTAACTCCAAAGGCTTGAGTAAGTAAGGTAAGCATAAACCAGCTGGCTGAACCGGTCAGGTAGGAATACATCCCCCGGCCGGTAACATCAAAATATTCCGGCAGGCAGGGATAAATCTTACTTTTTTCAGTATTAGCAGCCATCTTATATAATGAACTTAAAGCCTTCCAGCCTTCTGCCGCATAACCCTGTTTGTATAATGCATGTGCAAACATTACTACCATATGGCTAAATACCGCGCCATTTTCCTTATTACCATAAGAAAAAGAAAATGCCCTGCCTAAATCAAGCTGCTCCTTTTTAAAATCAGTATTCAGGCGGAGCCCACCGACAGATTTATCGTATAAATAGCGATAAACATTTGATAATATTTTCTTTATTTGACTACTACTGGCTACGCCGCTAGCAATAGGAAATGTCTGAGAGGCTAAAGTCATACGCAGAAGATTTCCGGCCCGGCCATCTACTCTCTTCTTGCGGTTGTCATAATATCCGTTAAAAAATCCTTCTTTCAACCACTCCCTTTTCTGAATATGTTTTTTCATCCAAATAGATTTTTTCTTTAAAGAGCGGCTCAACATAGCCGTATTTACACGGATCCTTTTGCCTGAAAGATATTTTTTAGTTTTAAAAAAATATTCCTCTAGTATTTTATGTTTCTTAGCAACATCTGAATAATTGAAATCAACAAACAAAACTTTTAACTCCTCCGCTAGTTCTAAATATGGCTTACCTGTTTTAAGCAGCAGGTCCGCCAAATTAGAAAGATTCGCTCCATACATCGAAGAAAATGCCACACTCTCTCCATGCTCCTTAGCCATATCTAACCCATCATTCCAATCTGCCCCCTCCAGGCGCAGGTGGTTATGGCTGCCGACATTAAAAAACTGCACCAGGTTCTGCAGGAGTAAATGTTCTAAAATTGTGCCTTTATAAATTTTCCCGGATTTTGTCTTAAGTTTACTGCCAATAGATGCGCTCCAATTATAATCAATATCTCTTGAGCGATTTAGTTGATGATTCCTAAAATATACAGCCTGCTCAAATAGAATCCCTAAGTCGCCGGTTTCATGAATATACAGATCCAAAGCAATCAAAGGCCAGACACCATGATCCATCCACACCCTGCTGATATTATTGCGGTCGGCAATAAACTGGCCCGGCTTATTTCCAATAATCGTTGCATTTGACCCGTCGATCTTTACCCCGCAGAAATTATTTATTAATAGGCCGCGCACAACTTGAGGATTATTTAGAATAAGCCCAAGGCAATCCTGCCAAAGGTCACGCCACCCCCTGCCGCCACGGCCATAATCAAAATCCGGCAGGAATGAACAACCGAATATCTTTCTTAAAACCGGCTGGATATTTACCCAACGCAGCCAATTATCAAAATGGTTATCTCCGCTTGAAACATTCATGACATTAGATTGATCAAACCAGAATTTTTTAGTTTCTTCAAAATGAGCATCCACTTTTACGCCGTTATTAAACCTGCCTACCAGAGAACTTAAACTACAATCTTTCTGGCTTATGCCCATAATAATTGTATATATTGCTTTAGCTCCGGCAGGCAGGGTAATTCGTGAAAAACGCATTGCTGCCATCGGCTCTTTACCTTGTATTGATATTTTAGAAGGAAGCTTATTTTCAAAAACTGCCTCCGGGGCTTCCAGGTCTCCGGATTCTCCGCAAAAACTCTCCTGCGTTGGATAAATATACTGCGCAGGCCGTGCCTTGTTATCGCATCCGGCTACAAAATAAACTGTATTATTTGGGTAGTGTCCGGCCTCATCAAAAATCAAAGTCGGTTTGACTTTAAGGCCGTACTTCTCCTTTTTAATTCTAGTTAAAAGCGAAGTTACATGTCGGTGATCGCGCAAGTTATCTGCGCTGCGGGAATATAGAGGTATCGCCGCATAAGGAATAAAACTTATTTTTTTCTTGGTTTTATTTGTAATAGTAACCTGCATAATTTCTATGATTTCATTGCCAGAAGGCACAAAGGACAGGATTTCAGATTTTAAACCTATTTTTTTATTTTTCCGGCTGACACGCTGCCAAAGCTGGCCGGCTTGGAGTTTAAACTCGTCTTGACGAACCTGTTTTAAATCTTTAGAAACTCCGGCTGCAGACCAAATGCTATCTTTATTTATATAAACCCAAAAGTTTCTTGAAGCCCTAGAAAGAGAAAGGCTGATCCGTGAAACCGGTTCAAGTAAAAAGTTATTCTGGCTGCTTTTTATATCCCCATGTAAATCGGGCGATATTGAAGACATTAATATCTCATTACAAAGCGGCAGATAGAGAGAAGCTATCTTATCCGCAAAAAGAGACCTAAAGCTGCCTGAATTATCAGTAAACTCATATAAATTATTTTCCATAAAATAACTCCGCCATCAATTTCTACTCTATTAGTATATTGTATTTCTTCGGAGAAGTAATTATCTATCGCTTTCCTTCTGCTTGGTAGGCGCTTTATTTGACTAAAGAACCTTTAGGTGGCTACTTTAGAAAAACGTAAGGTATTTAATTTTCCCTTTTAGAAACTTTTTTTAATACTCTGATAAAATCGGGTTTGAACTTAAGCCCCAGGGATTCTGCTTTATGAACATCCTGCCAGCATCTTTCATAGTTATTTCTGTAAAAATAGGCAATCGCTCTATTATAATAGGCCCCGGCGTAATTAGGATTACTTTCAACTGTTTTGCTAAATACGGAAATAACGCTGTCCATTTCCGCGGCATTAACTGTTATTGGTTTTTTTACTACTTGAGAAAGATTATCCCCTTCCTTATCTAACGTAGCACAGCCGATTAACCCTAGACATAACAGCACAATGATCTTTTTCATTTTACCCTCATTTTTTGTTATTATATCCCCACTGTGTTTTAAAACAACAAAAAACTTTAAACTGATCCAACGGATTCAATAGTATTAGCTCTTGTAAGACAAAGACGCCTTGCAATATGTATTTCCTTAATGCTATTTTTTAAATACGCCAATGATTATAAATATTGTTGCCCCTAACGCTAAAGAAGATAGCACAAACAAAGGAAAATATAACGAAATACTTTTCTTCGGACTACTCTTACCGTACAGGCTTAATAAATAAGCTTCCCCGGGTGATTCCTTTTTTACTTCCGGGGCAGCCTTCCCCTCGGTACCGGCCGATATAATACCAGTACGGTAATCGTGTTCTTTTTGAACGCTAGGCCTGTTTATTTTTTGCGGAGAAAGCTGGCTTTCCATGCTGTAAGGATTATTTAATTGGCTCGGAGAATACTGAGTGCCATATTGGCTGTAAGGATTATTTAATTGGCTCGGAGAATACTGAGTGCCATATTGGCTGTAAGGATTATTTAAATCATTCGGAGAGTATTGATTATAGTGGCTACTTGCCGATTTAAAATCATCTTGCTCGGCATATGCAAAAGATACAAATACTGCTGATATTATTACTATAGCAAGAATAAAATGTTTTATTCTAGGCTTCACTTCCCAAACCAAAACACCCCCCTCTCTCCGCGCTGCTTCCAGCAAAATCAATTATAACCTTAGAATGGCCCTAAAACAATAAAAAACCGCTAAATCCCTATTGAGTTAACCTTAGCTGAAATACCCTACCTACCCGTCCGTCAGGTCTACCTGCCAACAGTTAAACAAAACAGGCTTCACTTTGGGGCAATTTAAAAATTTAGTTAGATGGCGATAGCAAATTGACGGCCGGCCTAGCTACCACTCCAATGGCGACAATAGCAGCGCATACTATAGCTAAAATAATTACATATTCCAACGTGCTTTGCCCTCTTTTAACTTTCTTCATTTCCCATCCTTTCTATAATCATACATCTCCTCTATTTCTCTCTCCTCTTTACTGCTTCCAGCACTAGTTACCTTAAATCAATTATAACCTTAGAATGGCTCTAAAACAATAAAAAACCCGCTCTTTTTCAAGCGGGTTATCTATGATCCTACTTTTCCCCTTTTGTATAAATATACGGTAGGGCTTCGTAGGATTTCCTTAAATGCGCCTTCGGCGCATTGTTGTGTTCAATTGCGGGGGCCCGATTTGAACGGACGACCTCAAAGTTACGAACCGAGAAAAACAGAAATTCTAGGAGGTTTAGTGCTACCTTTTACGCTTCCTCCTTTCTGTTAATAGATTAATTAAACTGCTCTTACACCTTACTAATCTTCACAACCAAGAATTTTTATTACCTTGAGTTTTTAAGAAGCGAGGAATCCTTCTTTGATAGCTCTTGTAATAATATTTGTGTTAACTTATTACCAAATGCTTTATTAGCTTGAGCATTAGCCTTAATAATCCCTTGTTCTACAATCTTACTAAACCAACTACCAATATCAGATTCCAAAAACTTTATATATTGTTCCAGCTCTTCATTTGAAAGAGAGCGATATGCGTAAAGCGATTTAATAAGAACAGCATCCTTCACAGGTTGCTGTAATCGGGTTTTCATATCACGAGCCTCCGTTTCAATTACTCCATCTTTTATACGCCTATCTTTAGGTAATGCCGCTTCAGTTGCTTTAGTAATCTCTGCATACGTATTAGTGGCTATTTCTATTAGCTTCCGTGTCTCATTTTTGGCTGAATCTAATCTCTGCATTAAAACTATCCTATCTCTAAATGCAGGATTAGATATTACTGTTTTAGAAAAATCTTGAAATCTTTGTTGAGATGCAGGAGTTAAAAATTCTACTTCTAATTGAGTTATCTTTTTAGATAATGGCGAACGTAACCATTCTAAAATATCCTGAAAATGTTTTTGGTCAAAGTTTTCCTTCAGGGTATCTGCTATAACCTTATTAGCTAAATCTGAATTATAAGACTCCTGGATACTATTAAGTATAAGCGCATAAGTTTCAGGGTCAGTATTCGTTTTAAACTCTTCAGCATACTGGTTTTCTTTAAGCTTTAAATCCTGCTCTAGTTGTTTTTTAGTTCCACTTATTTCTAAGATTTCCTCGGTTACTTTATTTTTATCAATACTTTCATTGAGGTTTTTCTCTTTAGAAAAATCTAATTCTTGAGCTGACTTTAAAGCTGGATTTACCCCATCAATACTATCAATCTCATCAAAGTAATATGTCAGCGAAACACCCTGAAAATCTATTTTTATATAATTATTAGTCTTTTCAATTAACTTGCCTTCTACGGTTTTACCTGATTTAAGAAGAATGGTTTCAGCAAAAGTTGAAATAGGAAAACATAAAGTTAATAGCAGCAAAATGAATAGAAATCTCTTCTTCTCCATCGCTCCTCCTATCCTTCCCTCCGCTATTTACAGCATCATAAAAATAGATTTATTCGAATTATTATATCACTTCTGTTGCCAAAAAGTAATAAAAAACCCGCCTATTATAGCGGGTTTAGTTAGCTTCGTTTCGCTTTTCTCACGGGATTTCATTAAATGGGCCAGCAAAATACTGCTGGCCCATTTTGTGTTCAATTGCGGGGGCCCGATTTGAACGGACGACCTCAAGGTTATGCTTACTACTTCAGCTTACGCTGCTCCACCATAGTGAATTCGTAGTCTGGACTATATCTTAATCCTTAACTTAAGGATCCCTGCCGTTTAGTCTCTACACCTTCTCTATTTTATTTAGAGCTTGGCTCGGTATTACCTTGCAAACAAAGGCTTCACCGAATTTGACAGGTTATCCTTCAACCGTTACCGGCTGAAGAGCCCATCGGATAACAAATCCCAACGCTCCTTATACTTCGCTGACTTCGGTTCACGCTGCCTTTTAGTTGATTCTACTAATGTTACTGTACTTTTGTAGCTAGAGAAGACTGCTACAGGCATAACGTAAAATACTTGTAAATCAGCAAGGTAAATAATTGCGAAATCAAAATCATCAGCACTATAGTGCTTCCTTAGCATACGCCGGCGATTAGTGTTGGTTCTACGGCCATCAACAACATAACAATTATCTTTGGCATTAAACCAAGCACTTTTCACCTGTATACGCAATAACCTACCTCGAAGATCTACCGCTAAATCATAAGATAGTCGATCTCCTATAGGTTGTAACACCCTAAAGCTTCTTTTAAGAAGCTTGAGTTGTTACGGCTGATTCCGCAATGTCTGCTTTGAGCTTTGTATCCATTTGAGCCTTGCGAGCTACCAGGCTGCTCCACCCCGCGAAACTTATTAAAGAACAAAAATATTGTACCACTGATTGCAAAAACTAGCGAAACTTATTTATTTTCTCTTCTCAGAAAAAATCTTAATCGGAATCTCGCCTTTCCTTACCACGCCCATCTTATCCCTGGCGAGCCTCTCCTGATAAACCGGATCATTTTCAACCCGCTTAAGCTCTTCCTGCAGAAGATAGTTTTCAATAGCTATCTTACGGAATTTTTCTTCAAGCTGGCGATTTTTGATCCGAGATTCCTGTAGTTTCGTGTAACCCGGCAGAAATAAAATCAAAAGCAAAACCGCAAACCCAAAAAGCCAAAATGCCTTTCTTAATGTAGAGAGCATCTATCTCTTCTGGCTTTGCCTACTGCGCAGAG
>Ga0268276_1001863_pt1 | contig 19205 bp, 20 predicted proteins | sample saktaG_4_FD_190145 | JGI IMG/M metagenome (GOLD analysis project Ga0268276, IMG submission 190145) | Saline water microbial communities from Sakinaw Lake, British Columbia, Canada - sak_2010_1_5_45m | ecosystem: Environmental > Aquatic > Non-marine Saline and Alkaline > Saline ... | reverse complement strand
CGACCTTTGCTTACTATCTATATTGAATATATACCCATTACTATTTGTTGTCAATATGTTCTATTTCTGATAAGATAAAATATATAAAAGGTGGCGCGCCAGTTTTCAACTGGCACGAAATTCGGAAACGAAAAAGGAAAGGTTCAAAAACCCGCCCGCATTCCTCCCCAGACCCCTCCTGCGGGCGGGAAGAAAGCCGAGGCGGGGCAATTCCAAAACCCCAGAAAAATAGTTTGCCCCGCCGAGTCCGCATTATTTGCGTTTCATTCATTGGGATTTTCTGCAAAATGGGTTCTGACTTTTTCAAACAAACACCACTAAAATTGACAAAGAAAAATTATAGAATACAATAAAATCATATGGATAAAAAAATCTTAACAAAATCCATAGACCTTAGCAAAATTCTTAAACCATATGAAAACAAATGGGTTGCTTTGTCTTTAGATCATAAAAAAGTATTAGGTGCTGGCAATAGCTTGGAATCAGCTAGAGAAAAAGCGGAGAAAAAAGCAGAAAAGTTTGTCTTTATTAAACTACCTCCGTTTGATTTAAATTTTGTGCCTTTTTTCTAATTTGATAATATGAAGTTTTCTTATTTAAAAATTCCCACAAACGACCCTAAAAGAAAATGGATAGTAAGACCCATAATTCAGGTTGCATTAACTGGTCCTAATAAGAGCGTCATTGTTGACGCTCTTATTGATTAAAGTTTCTGCCATCTTGGGACAAGAAGAATTTTTTGACGCTTTTAAGATAAAATTTGAAAAAGACCACAATTGCATTGAAATCTCCCCCTCTAAAAGTTAAATAAAAAATAAATTAAAAATATGAAATCACTATACAAATGGCAAAAAATTACTCTTTGGATTATCGGCATATTAACTTTTATTGCCGTGACTTTTAATACCATTGGGAAAGAATTTAACATAGGTTATTTTTTTGATTTAATACTGGCAGTTGGGTTGAATATTTTATTGTTGTTTATGGTTTTTAAATTTGGCAATTGGATTTATTTAAAAAAATTAAAAAAGAATTGATAAAAACAAGGTATAGGAACAAATTAAAGTGACTTCCATTAAATAAAAGCTGTCGGTATCTGATACCGACAGCAAAATAAAAATTGCATTGATTTTATAGATGGTTTTCGCTATATTGAAAGTGATGTAAATCTTGTGCGGAGCTTATTATAAGTAAGTGGCGTATTCCGTTACCGAAACACAAGTTATCTTGAAAAGCCCTGAGGGGCTTTTTATTTTGCAAAAGAAAAGCAAGAGGAGTAAGATTAAATAATAAAAGTTATTATGAAGAAAGTATTGTTAATTATTTTGTTTATTATTGTTTTGGTTGGAGGGTTTTTGTTTTTTCAAAATAAAGCCAAAGAGCATATTGTTTTACCAAATGAAAATACTACTTCAACTTTACCAAACCCTTATGCTGATTTAATTCAGGTTGAAAATTTAGTAGCAAACCAAGTTATTCAAAGCCCCTTTACTTTAACGGGCCAAGCTAGGGGCACTTGGTATTTTGAAGCTTCGTTTCCCGTAACATTAGTTGATTTAGCGGGCAATACTATTGTGAAAACTTTTGCTCAAGCTAAAGGGGAGTGGATGACAGAAGATTTTGTTCCATTTAGTTCTGTTTTAAATTTTGACATTACCACCACCACCCAACAAGCTATCTTAATTTTACATAATGACAATATATCTGGTTTATCAGAAAACGATAAAGAAATTCGTATTCCAGTTACTTTAAGTAGTTCAGACATAAGCTACAGGCCAGTTCAGCTTTTTTACTATAATCCTAACTTAGACAAAGATATTTCAGGAAACATCCTTTGCACTAATAAAGGATTGGTGGGGGTGGAAAGACAAATTCCCATTACAAAAACACCAATTCAAGATACAATTAAGTTATTGTTAGATGGTCAGTTAAATAGCCAAGAGAAATCTCAAGGTATTATTTCTGAAATTACAAAGGGTCTTGCTTTGCAAGCGGCTTCTTTAAATAACGACATTTTAACTTTAACTTTTTCTATGAACGGTAATATTGGTGGGGGATCTTGCCATATGGGCATATTATGGAACCAAATAGAAGCCACAGCCAAGCAGTTTCCTGAAGTAAGCGAAGTTCGTTTTATACCAGAAGAACTTTTCCAACCATAAAAGGTCAAAAAATTAAAAAGCTGTCGGTATCAGATACCGACAGCAAATAAATATGATAAATACAATTTTGTGGATCGCGGGGATTATAGTTTTTATAGTTCTCATTTCAATAAGGCAAATTAACCAATATCAAAAAGGTATTAGGTTTTTGTTAGGTAAATATACTGGCACAATGGAGCCAGGCTGGAGGTTAGTTTTTCCAATTTTTCAATCTTATAGAAAAGTGGACTTGCGGGTAAAGGCGGTGGATGTGCCAAATCAAGAAGCCATTACCAAAGATAACATTTCAGTGGCTGTGAACGCGGTTATTTATTACAAGGTTCAAGAAGCTCAAAAAGCTATTTTGGAAGTAGAAGATTATTTTTACGCTATCTCCCAATTAGCTCAAACAACAATGCGAAACGCTGTTGGCCAAGTTGATTTAGATGATTTGCTTTCCCAGCGCGATAGGGTTTCAGAAAACATCAGAAATATTATTGATTTAGCTTCTGATCCATGGGGCATTAAAGTTTTAAATGTTGAATTAAAAGATATTGTCTTGCCAGAAGAAATGAAAAGAGTAATTGGCAAGCAAGCTGAAGCTGAGCGAGAAAAAAGAGCTATTATTATTAAAGCTGAAGGTGAGTTAATGGCTTCTGATAACATGGCAAAAGCCGCTAAAATGTTAGCTACATCAGCTGGAGCTTTACACCTAAGAACTCTACAGAGCATAAACGATATTTCATCTGACCAGTCAAACACCATTGTGTTTGCTGTACCTTTGGAAGTTTTACGAGCATTTGAGGGAATGGGCAAAAAACTCCCACAAGACTTACCACAAAATTAAAACAAAAGTCATTGAAAAAAGGAAGGCTTGTCCTTCTTTTTTTTGTTTTATTCCCTTGAATTACGAAATGCCAGGATTGTGTCATTCTGGTGAGCCACACAAGGTGTCACCCTGAACATTCTTTTTGTCACCCTGAGGCGATAGCCGAAGGGTCTCTGAGATTCTTCGGGACGACAATTCAGTCGCCTCAGAATGACACAACGGGATGTATCTTGTAATTTAAAGTTATTAGTAATTGGGCTTGACATAATATGGTTATGGGTATATACTCATAATAGATGAGTAAAGGTCGTAAAATAAGAATATAAAAAACATGCCAGGATTTGACAAAACAGGGCCTCAAGGACAAGGTCCAATGACCGGTAGAGGATTTGGCCCTTGCGGTGGTGGAAGAGGATGTGGAAATGGAAACGGATATGGGTATAGAAGGTTTTTTACCCAAACCGAAGAAAAAGAAATGCTACAGCAAGAAGCTGAAATGTTAGAGCAAGAGTTAAAAGCCATTAAAGAAAGATTGGCCCAAGCCAAATAAAAAGAAGGCCTATAGAGCCCGGCCTTTTCTAAAAAGAAAAGGCCGGGGAAGACCTTCTTAAAACAAGAATAACATTTTTTAAAAATATGCCAAGACCAAGATTATGTCGAAGAATAGGATTTTATCCAAATGTAAATTACTTCAAACCTCAAGGAGTGCCTTTAAATTGCTTAGAAATTATTGAGTTAACCGCAGAGGAAGTAGAGGCTTTAAGGTTAAAAAACATTGAGGGCTTGGAACAAACAGAGTGCGCCGGCAAAATGAAAACCTCCCAAAGCACTTTTCAAAGAATATTATCTTTAGCTTACAAAAAAATAAGTATTGCTTTAATTGAAGGCAAAGCCATAAAAATTACAAAATAACCTTGAATTACAATATCAACGCGGTCGCTTCCATATTGTAATTTGAAAACCTTACAAAACTTACGCGGCCGCGTATTTCTTGTAAGGTTTTTTGTTTTAAAAATTACAGCTTGAATTATGAAATGCGTTTATGCTGAAACTCTCCCTATGTCATCCTGAGTGGGGCGGGTTTTTCTTTGGGCTTGACATTTGCTGGATATTCTGCTATTGTATAGGTCTATGAAAACAAAAATTATAGCTACAATTGGGCCTAAGTCTTGGGACGAAAAGGTTTTTGAAGGAATTATTAAAAATGGCGCTGAGATTGTAAGGGTTAATTTTTCTCACGCTACAAAACAAGATTTTTTGCATATTAAAAAAATGGTTTTAGCTTACAATAAAAAGCACAAAACCAAAATTAAAATAATGCAGGATTTACAAGGGCCCAGAATTAGAATGGGCAAATTACCCGAGCAGGGGATTGACCTTATTCCCGGGGCAAAATACTGTTTTTATCATCAAGAAGACAAAACCGTTAAGCCAAATGGTTGTTTGCCAATATCCGATCCATACTTGCATATTGATATTAAAAAAGGGGAGCCAATTTATTTAGTAAATGGTGAAATGGAAGTTGAGGTTTCTCGCGTTAAAGACGGTAAAATTTATTTTGCCGTTGTAAGAGGAGGTATTTTATTTTCTCACAAAGCTATTAATGTACCCAGAACTAACTTGCGAGCCGGGGGTTTAACAGCTAAGGATATAAGAGATGTTAAGTTTGCTTTAAAACACGGGGTTGATTTTATTGCTTTATCTTTTGTGCAATCAGCCCAGGATATTATAAAATTAAGAAAAGTGCTTGGCAAAAGCAAAGTTAAAATTGTTGCTAAAATTGAGCGAGCCGTGGCTTTAGAGCATTTAGATTCTATTATTAAAGCCGCTGATGTTTTAATGGTAGCAAGAGGGGATTTGGGTATTGAAATTCCAATGGAACAAGTGCCTATTGTTCAAAAAGAAATTATTAGGCAATGCCATTGGCACAAAACACCAGCCATTGTAGCAACTCAAATGATGAGTTCAATGGTGGAGCATGATTCTCCCACAAGAGCTGAAGTAAGCGATGTGGCTAATGCCATTTTTGATGGGGCGGATGCTGTTATGCTTTCTGAAGAAACAGCTAATGGCAAGTATCCAGCTTTGGTAGTTAAAGAAATGAAAAAAGTAGTTACAGCCACCGAAGTTCACATTAAAAGAGAAAGCCTATTTGAAGATTTTGTAAATTAATTAATTTTTCTAAAGCCCCCGCCTCAGGCGGGGGCTTTTGCTTTTCAAAAAATCAAAAAAAAGATACAATAAAGATAATTTGAATTACGAAATACACCCGCCTTGTCATTCTGAGGGAGTGGAGCGACTGAAGAATCTCTGGTAAATTAATGGTCGAGATTCTTCGCTATCGCTCAGAATGACACATACCTATCTATTTCGTAAAAATTACTTTTATGCAAAATAAATGGTACAAAATTTCTCTAGCTAGAATTTTCACAATAATCAAAACAAATCCCAATGGCTTAAGTAGCCAAGAGGTTAGTTTAAGATTAAAAGAGCAAGGTAAAAATGTTTTACCCAAAGAAAAATCTTACTCAAAAATAAAGCTTTTTTTGAGTCAATTCAACAGTCCTTTAATGTATATTCTTTTAACCGTGGTGGCTATTTCTTTTTATTTAAAACATATTTCTGACACAATTTTAATTTTGATTGTAATTTTAATCAACACTATGGTTGGCTTTTATCAAGAAAATAAAGCTAACAAATCAGTGGAGGCTTTAAAAAGAATGGTAAAAATTAGAGCAAAAGTTTTTAGAGATAACACAGAAAAAGAAATTGATAGCGAAGAATTAGTGGTGGGGGACATTGTTATTTTAAAAGCCGGGGACAAGGTTCCCGCTGACTGTCGGGTTATTGAAAGCAGATATTTAAAAATTAACGAAGCTAGTTTAACTGGCGAGTTTCAAGGGGTTGAAAAAAAAGTTGATGTTGAAGCGACAGATAATATTGGGATTACCGAACAAGCCAATATGGTTTTTATGGGCACAATTGTCCAAGAGGGGCAAGGAAAGGTGGTTGTTGTGGGAACTGGTATTAACACCGAAATTGGCAAGATTATTAAGATGTTTAGACAAACAAAGGAAAGGAAAACTCCTCTTCAAAAGAAAATTCTTACTCTTTCAAAACAGGCAGGGGTATTTATTGTTGCTATTATTTTTTTAATAATCGCTATTGGCTATTTTACAGGGAAACCATTGGGCGATATTTTAATAGCAGCTTTAGCTTTAACAGTTTCAGCTATTCCTGAGGGGCTTTTGCCAATTATTACTGTTATTTTAACTTTAGCTATGCGAAGAATTTTAAAGGAAAAGGGTTTGGTAAGAAAACTAATTGCAACAGAAACCCTAGGAAGTGTTACTATAATTTGCACTGATAAAACAGGCACTTTAACAGAGGGTAAAATGCAAGTAAGTCATGTTTTAACAAGCACCAAAGAACTTTTAAGCGATAAATTTAGTGATCTTGCTAAAAACGATTCTTCAAATGGACTTGAATCGCATATTTTAGCTTTAAAAATAGCCACTATAGTTAACGAGGCTTTTGTGGAAAACCCAGACCAAGGTTTAGAAAAGTGGGTGACTCGTGGACGCCCAACCGACCAGGCTTTACTTTTGGCTGGTATGCAAGCTGGGCTTTACAAAAATGATCTTGAAAAAAAGTATCCAGTTGTTGATACAATAAACTTTTCTTCGGATTTAAAATATTCAGCTGTTCTTTGTAAAAAAACCGACAAAGAAAATATTTTGTATTCAATGGGCGCTCCAGAAAAAATTATGGGTTTTTCAGAATTTTTAGATATTGATGGTAAAAAGAAAAAACTAAATGCCAAAGACATAGCCCATCTTAATGAAAAGATATGCTCTTTGTCAGAAAAAGGTTTAAGGGTTATGGCTACAGCTTATAAAAAATATAAGCCTACACAGTCTTATGAAAAACTAGACGAGTTATTGGTAGAAATGGTTTTTGTGGGCTTTATTGCCATTAAAGATCCATTAAGAAAAGAGGCAAAAGAATCAATTGAAATTGCCAAAAAAGCTGGTGTTCGAACGGTTATTATAACAGGAGATCACAAGCTAACAGCCAGAGCCATTGCTCTTGAAATTGGACTCTGTGCCAAAGATAAAAATATTATTGAGGGGGCGGAATTAGAGAATATAACAAACGAAGAATTGCAAGAGAAATCAAAATATATTTCAATTTATGCTAGGGTTTCTCCAAGCCATAAATTACGCATTGTTAATGCTTTACAAAACAATGGAGAAATTGTGGCAATGGTGGGGGATGGGGTTAATGATGCACCAGCTCTCAGAATAGCTGATATAGGAATTTCGGTGGGTTCTGGCACTGATGTTGCCAAAGAGGTTTCTGATATGATTTTGCTAGACAACAGCTTTAGTGTAATTGTTAAAGCTATTGAGCAGGGGAGAGTAGCTTTTTCTAATATTAGAAAAGTATTTTGTTATTTAGTTGCTGATGATTTTTCAGAGTTATTTTTATTTTTCGCTACAATGATTATGGGCTTACCCTTACCCTTATTGCCCGCTCAAATTCTTTGGATTAATTTAGTTGAAGACGGCTTACCAAGTATTGCCCTATCAGCTGATCAAGAAAAAAAGGGCATAATGGAAGATCCCCCTCGTAACCCTAAAGAGCCAATTTTAAACAAGCCTTTAAAAATTTGGATGCTTGCGATATTTTTTATTTCAGGGGCTGCGGCTTTTGTAGGGTTTTTAGTTTTTTGGAGAGTTTACGGAGATATTGAAAAAGCCAGGGCAATGGTTTTTGCTTTAATGTGTTTAGATTCTTTGTTTTTTGCTTTTTCGGTTAGGTCATTCAAACAAACAGTTTTTAGAAAAGATATTTTTTCAAATCGCTATTTAGTTTTAGCCACTTTAGGGGGATTAGCCTTACTGCTTATAGCTATTTATGTACCTCTGGTTCAGAAACTTTTAGCAACCAAGCCTTTAAATGTTTCTGAATGGCTGTTTATTATTTTGGTAAGTATAGTTGAAATAATTTTGATAGAGGGGGCTAAAAAACGGGTTTTTGGCTTTCAAAAAAAGAAAAAATTTGCTACAGTAAAACCATAAAACAACTGGCGCAATCGCGGTGCGCTTTTTAATATATTTTGTATTTTAAGTTAGCTATCTAGCGTGTCATTCTGAGGGAGTGAAGCGACCGAAGAATCTTAATCAATCAATGGTCGAGATTCTTCGTTGCTACTCAGAATGACAAGCTTTGGACATTTCGTAATTCAAAGTCAGTTAACAAGTTAGGGCGAAATAACATACAAATAAAACATTATGTTAAAAATAGCTATTAATTTAAATAGAGAATATGTTGGAGGGATTACCTCATCCAACATCAACCTTATAATGCATTTGTATAGGGCTGACTATGAGTTTGTTGGCTTGGAGTTAAACAACAAAATGTATATGAAGGGTCCAGCTATATTTCGAAATTTTGCTCCTGAAATTTTTGACCACCACATTATTAATGTTCATCATTTATCGTTGAAAAATATTTTAGTTAAAGCTAAAACCATTAAAGATATTGAAAAGGCTTACCACGAACCAATTAGGGTAATTAGAGATATTTTAAAAGAAGTAAAGCCAGACCTTGTTTTGTTAAGTGGCACAAATTATGTGCCTTGGTTAATATCAATAGCCGCTAAAAGAGAAAAAATTCCCATTGCTTTGTGGTATGCTGGTATTTTGTCTCGAGAAACTCAGAATAAATCTGACCACGCAAGAAAACTTTTTGCTTCTTTAGAAAAATCTATTGTCTCTAGAGCAACTCATGTTATTTTCCCATCTCAAATTTGTAAAGATGTTGTTGAGGCAGAAGTTACAAAAAGCAAAATTAAAAAAAGTTATGTTATACCCAATCCAGTAGCTAGTATTTTTACAGACCCTTGTGTGGGCGAGTACTCAATGGAGCGAAATATTGCAGCTGTTGGAAGATACACAAAAATAAAAAACTTTGATGCTTTTTTTGAGCTTCACAAAGAACTTTTAAAACAAGATTGGAAGCACAATGCTTCTTTTGTTACCAATAAAGACGCTAACATTGAGAATCCTCCAAAAACAATTGAGTTGCTTGCGCCTATGAGTCCAGAAGAGCTAAAAAAGTTTTATCTTTCTCAATGTTTAATTGTTTGTCCTTCTTTTTTTGAAACTTTTGGTAATGTTCCAATGGAAGCTGCTTGTTTGGGCGTTCCAGTGTTGGTTAGCGACAAAATGGGCTGTGCTGAGGTATTAAAAAAAGTTGGCTTGGAAAATATGGTTATATCGTTTGATAATATAGCAGAGGTAGCTACTCGTGTTAAACAATTATGTGGGCAATCAATATTACCCAAACAGTTAAACGCTCTAAAGGCTTTGCTTGATAATAGATTGGTAAGTGAAAAAATTAATACAATTTTAATTAACACAGCTAAAAATAAAAAAACTGCTTCAACTAATAAAGTTAATAAAGTGGAGAAAGTTTTACCGCAAACACCACCAGTACCACCAACACCACCAGTGCTCCCATTACCTCCAGTTAAGTAGTTTTGAGTTATCCACAAATAGCTTTTTAATTTTTTTTAAATTACCAAAAAATCAAGTATAGTAAAAGTAAGTAAATTTAATTTTTTAAAGGTCGTATTTTTGCACTTAAATCGTATAATTTAAGATATAATTAAAATTATGATAATACAAGATTGGTCAAACATAACCGCAGGAGCTTTACAAAGCTTCTGGAGTGGCTTTCTTAGCTTTGTTCCAAAGTTAATTGGGGCTGTTATTGTTTTTGTAATTGGCTGGTTAATTGCTGTTTGGGTTGGTAAAATTTTGGCTTTGATTTTGAAAAAAGCAAAATTTGATACTATTTTTGAAAAAGCCAAATGGCAAGAAGCAATGGACAAAGCCGAATTTAAAATGGAAATGTCCGAGTTTGTTGGTTCTTTAATCAAGTGGATTTTAATAATTGTTTTCTTGTTAGCTGGTGTTGAAATTTTGGGAATGAGCCAATTTGCTGGCTTTTTGTCAGGCATTGTGGCTTGGTTACCAAATGTGGTAATTTCAGTTGCTATTTTTGTGGTGGCTGTTGTGGCTTCGGACTTTTTGGAAAAAATGATGAAAGCCTTTGTTGGTAAAATGAGCGTTAAACATGTTGGGTTGGCTGGCACAATTGTTAAATGGGCTGTTTGGATTTTTGCTTTATTGGCAATTTTAGGCCAATTAGGCGTTGCTAGAGAAATAATTCAAATATTAGTCACAGGTGTTGTGGCTTTGATAGTTATTGGTGGGGGATTAGCCTTTGGCTTGGGAGGAAAAGATATGGCCAAAGACATTTTGGATAACTTACGAGAAAAGTTAAGATAAGCTTGTTGTTTCAACAGCCCCAGTCGCTTTCAGCGACTGGGGCTTTGCTTTCCAAAATTGATTTAATCTTTTTCCCTTTAATTTCCTTCCAATTGGGTATAGAATAAATCATATGAAAATAAAAAATAAAAAGCAAACAATCTTAAGGGTTTTTAGGGCTATCGTTATTTTGGCTGTTGTTATGGCTTCTATAATAATAATTAGAGATGAAATTATTTGGCAGTTTGGTTCGGGGGATTACTCAAGTGATTCTACCGGACAAGATAATTGCAATGTGGCTGGCGTTATACTGCATGGTAGCTTGGTGACCTATATTTCCCCAGCCGATTATGATACAGATGGCAATCTTTTAGCTGATCAAACTGCGTCAGAAGATGTTGTTTATACTATTTCAGAAATTGAAAAAGATGACAAAATAAAAGCCATTCTTTTGGAAATTGATTCTTACGGTGGCTCGCCTGTTGGGGCAGAAGAAATAAGCGAGGCATTAAAAAATACCAAAAAGCCAACAGTTGCTTTAATTAGAGAGGGCGGAGCTTCCGCTGCTTATTGGGCAGCCACGGGAGCTAATAGAATTTTTGCTTCTAAAAATTCAGATGTTGGAAGCATTGGGATTACAGGTTCTTATTTAGATTACTCTGGGCAAAACAAAAAAGAGGGTATAATTTATAACCAATTATCTTCTGGTAAGTTTAAAGACGCAGGCGACCCAGACAAAGCACTAACAGATGAAGAAGCAAAGATTTTTATGCGAGATGTAAATATTTTGCACCAAAATTTTATAAAAACAGTAGCTGAAAATAGAAATTTAGATATTAAAAAAGTAGAAGCTTTAGCTGATGGTTCAACCATGCTTGGTGAAATGGCCTTGAAAAATGGCCTTATCGACCAAATTGGCGGAGAGCCAGAAGTCATAAAATACTTAAAAACTCAACTTGGCGAAGAAATAAAAATTTGCTGGTAGGCATAAAGGGGGTATTGACATAGTGTTTCACTTTTGATACAATAGTGTCATATATATGAAAAGTAAAAGAAACCTTTTGGAGCAGTTAAAGTTATTGCCCCATTTTAATAAAAACACCCTATACCAGCTTGGTAAGCAGTTAGGGCTTAAAGACTCTACGATTGATACTTATATCAGCCGGTTTTTGAAATACAAAGAAATTTTACATCTTAGAAATGGTTTGTATATTTCTGCAGATTTTTTTGAAAAAAATAAAAATGATATTTCATATTCTTTTTATCTTGCTAACATTGTTCGCACTCCTTCTTATGTTAGTTCGTGGGCTGCGCTTCAGTATTACAATCTTGCCACCGAAGCAACCCATTCCATTACTTCAGTTACGCTTAAAGTTACAAGGGATTACCCAACAAAAGCAGGTAATTTTGCCTATCAGTCAATTAAAAAAGATCTTTTTTCGGATTTTTCTTTAGTTAAGGGAAAGTTTGATTTTTATATTGCCTCACCATCAAAAGCTTTGTTTGACTTGTTATATTTTAGAACACATCAGTTTCGTGGTGTTAAAATAGAGGGGGTAAAAATGTTGATAGAAGAATTACGAATAGATATTGATGAAATAGAAAAAGCCGAACAGGAAAAATTTTATTTAATGCTTAAAAAAATTATATGAGCGAACAAATAACCTCAATTTTAAAAAGAAAAATTAATGAGCTTTCAGCTTATAGTGAAATTGATGCAGAAATGCGTCGCAACGCTCTTAAAGAAGATCTACAGTTTTTTGTTTTAAATTTTATTTATCATCACCCAAAGTATAGCAAATGGATTATGTATGGGGGATCAGCACTCCGTATAATCCATGGTCTAAATCGTATGTCCCTTGACTTGGATTTTGAAATTTCCCATGCCATTAAAGAAGATTTTTTGGAAAAATTAAAAAAAGACATTGAAAACTACTTTAAAAATACTTATGGAGTTGATAGTACTTTTCTTGCAATAAAAATAACAGCTGGTAGGGGATTAATTTTAAAGTTCTATGTTGGTAAAGAGTTAAAGCTTGGCAATATTTCGGATCAAATTCACGTAAAAATTGATTTGAACCATTTTGTTGTTAAAAAAGCTACAACCGAACGAAGGCCAATAAACAATGGTCAGCTTTCTTTTGTTATTTTAACATACAATATGGGAGCTCTTATGGCGAGTAAATTGGTGGCTATTTTTTTGCGGGGCACTCGGGGCATAGGAGATGTGGTTTACGAAGAAAAGGGTCGTGATATTTATGATTTGCTTTGGTATATGGACAAAAAAGTTGTCCCTGATTTTGATTATATAACAGCCAAAGGCGTTGCTATAAAGGATATAAAAACATTGTTTGATAAGGTTACAATAAAAATATTAAACAACCCAAAAACAGACGCCAATCTTAAGCAGGATCTTACACCACTTTTCTTAGATCAGGTGTATATAAAAAATTGGCTTAAAAATTGGCGAGAAAGCTACTTGCATCTTTTAGATGAATACAAAATTCATACAATAACAGTTTTAAAAAAAGTAATTATAAGTGAAGATTTTAGCACTGATAATTTTTCCTTTACTTATGTTTATAATACAATTGAAAAAGAGGATGTGAACATTAAATATACGGTGACATACGAGTGGATAAAATTTCAAAAGTCCTTAGGGATAAGCACTGATGAACAGGTGCTTAAGTTGGTTGCGTTGGAATCACCCAAAGAATTAAGTGAGCAACTTAAGCAATTTATAGCTCTTTTTCACCAGAAAACTGAAAATTATTTTAAAAAAACAAACAAAGTAATACTTGGCAATAGCATTATTACAAAGGTTGTAAGAATGACTGCTGACAATTTAAACCCAAAAGAGCAGGTTGTGCTTAATAAGTCAGCTTTACTTTCGTGCGAACTTGATGACTTATTAAAATAGCTATGGAAAAAATATCTGAAGAAAAACTTATAGAAATTGAAAAACTTGCTAATAAGGGAAAAATTAAAGAAGCAAGCGAATTATTTACAAAACTTATAAAGGAAAATCCAGGGCACTTAAAATTAAAAGTGGCTTTTGCTGATTTTTTACTTGGTTTTGGGGATGTTATCTCTGCTTTAAATGTTTTGCGCCAAGCAATAAAAATTGATAGTGAAAATTCTGACGCAAGATATCTTTTTTCTGTTGCTCAAATAAAAGCGTGCAGATTTCACTTGGCCCAAAAAGAGTTGGAATTTTTATTAACTAAAGAGCCTTCTTCCATTAGATTAAAAAAAGAGCTGGGCTGGGTAAAAATAATGCAGGGCGAGATAGAGCAGGGTAGAAAAATTTTGCGCGAAGTAATTTCAGCTGATTTAACTAACGCTGATGTTTATATGGATTTGGGGGTGAGTTTTATTAATACTTTAGACTTTGAGCAGGCCATTCATTGGCTGGGCATTGCCAAGAATTTAAAACCCAATGACCCACCTGTTTTAGAGGGCATTGAATACGCTAAAAAAATGCAGGAAGAGTTTGAGAAGTTTTCAGAAAAAGACCAACAAAAGGCGCGTCAAGCCAAAAATAGTCCTCAACAATTAAAAGAAGAGTCTGTTCAGAATACTTTGAGTTTTGTTGCTAATCAAACTAATCTTTCCAAAGAGGAAATGGAGGACACGCGAAAAGAGCTGGAGTTAGCGGGTTTTAATCCAGATTTTGGTATGCTTTCCCAGCCAACCACCAAAGCGGAAAAAGAAAGTGTTGAATATTTGCAGTATCATCAAAAAGTTCCTAATGTGGAAAGGAAAATCTCAAAGCAGGAATTTGAAATGTTAAAAGAAAATTTGCTAAATCCAAAATTGCCAGAAGAAGAATCTAAAATAATTCTTATTGCATTGGGGCATCAAGGCACAAAAGAAGCGATCTCTTTACTTAAAGAATACGGTGCGAAAGCGCCAAAGCCATTAAAAAGATTCGCTCAAATGGCATTAGAAGAATGCGAAATATTTTCTCAAAAAAGTTGCAGTAAAGTTATATCTTTTAATATCCCGAAAAAATAATAAAAATTTGGACAATAATAGTGGGAGTAGGTAGTAGGTAGTGGGGAGAAAGCAGAAAGTAGCGATTAGAAAAATCCCCAGCATTAGAAAAATAAAGAGTATACTAAAAATATGGCAAAAGAAGTTGCTCAAAGCCTGAAAATTATCGGTTTGCAAAGAAAAAAGGTTAAGCTTTCTTCTTTTAATCCTGTATGGCAGAAATTATATAAAAAAGAGGCAAAATTTCTTTGTTCTGCGATTGGAAAATATATTTTGGATATTCAGCATGTTGGCAGTACTTCTATCCCCGGAGCCAAAGCTAAGCCAATAATTGATATAGCTATTGGCGTTGCAAATTTGAAAAATGCGGAAAAATGCGTTAAACCCCTCACACAATTGGGTTATGAATACAAATATAACGCGGGGGTAAGAGGAAGGCGTTTTTTCGCCAAAGGAAGCGAAAAGAACAGAACTCATTATATTCATATAGTCAAACTAAACGGGAGGGTTTGGGGAAATTACATACTTTTTAGAGACTATCTCCGGAAACATAGAGCAGTCGTTAAAGAATATAACGAACTAAAAGAAAAGTTGGCCAAAAAATACAAAAATGACCGCTACACATACACTGCCAAAAAAGATCCATTTATTAAAGGTATAATAAAAAAATCCACAGAACTAGAAAAATATGAGTATAATAAAAACATGAATAAAACAAACAAAACATGTCAAAAGATAAGCAAAATAATTACGCGTACATAGATGGCGCTAATTTACATAAGGGCATAGCAGAGCTTGGCTGGCGACTGGACTACAAAAGATTTCGTATTTATTTAAGCGATAAGTATGCTGTAAATAAGGCGTATATTCTATTGCGTAAATGAAAAAGCCCCGCTGCGGGACGGAACCCGCATGGGAGCTTTTTCGTAGTGATATATGTATAGTAGCAAATTTAAAAGGTGTTTGTCAAGGCCGGAAAAATAAATAAACAAGGACTAATTGATATTGTAGCCTTTGTTTTGTCCACCCTCACCATCCCTTTTTTCAAAAAACTATACCTAAAAAACCACAAAAACCCCTAAAAAATCAGAGAAATAAGGAGTATAATAAAGTATGACAATCAATAATCGCAAACAATTACATGAAAGATTATGGGCGGCGGCGGAACAGCTCCGCGCAAACTCTGGACTTAAGCTTAATGAAATAGCCGAGCCAATTTTGGGCTTAATTTTTTTAAAATTTGCTGATGTTCGTTTTAAGCGAACACAGGTAAGTATTGTTGCTGATAGATCACAAAATCCATATTCAGCAGGTAGCCACAGGCAATTGCCAATTACATCTGATACTTATAAATCAAAAGGAGTTTTGTTTTTGCCAGAAATTGCTTCTTATTCTTATTTAATGTCTTTATCAGAAAACAGCAATATTGGCAAGGCCATTAACGAGGCAATGAAACAAATTGAAGAAAATAACACTGATTTAGCTGGCGTTTTGCCACAAGATTACACTTCACTCCATAAAATTCCGGGTGAAAATAGCAAAATACTTATTACGCTTCTCAAAAATTTCAATCAAATCCCCGATGATATTGAGGGTGATGCTTTTGGTGAAATTTATGAGTATTTTCTTGGCGAATTCGCTAGATCTGAAGGGGCAAAAGGCGGAGAGTTTTTTACCCCACAATCTATTGTTAAGTTATTAGTGGAAGTTATTGAGCCCTATCACGGCAAAATTCTTGACCCAGCTTGTGGAAGTGGTGGAATGTTTGTGCAGTCAGCTAATTTTGTTAAAGCTCACTCTGAAAATAAATCGCAAATAATGAATGAAGTAGCGCTTTACGGCCAAGAAAAAGGCTCAAGCAATATCAGAACAGCAAAAATGAATTTGGCAATTCACGGACTATCGGGCAAAATTGAGGAAGTTAACTCGTTTTACACGGATGCTTTTAATAGTGTTGGCGTTTTTGATTTTGTGCTGGCTAATCCTCCGTTTAATGTTAAAGGCAAAGATAAAAATAAACAAATTGTCATTGACCCAACAAAAATCAAAAATGACCCTCGGTATTATTTAGGGCTTCCAATAACAGGCAAGGGTGAAATTTCCAATGCTAATTACCTTTGGATGCAAATATTCTTAAGCGCTTTAAATAAGCAAGGAAGGGCTGGTTTTGTTATGGCTAATTCAGCTAGTGACGCTGGGAATGCTGAAAAAGAAATTCGCCAAAAAATGATTGAAGAGGGGGTAGTGGATGTTATTATTTCTGTTGGCAATAATATGTTTATGAATGCTACGCTTTCTTGCACACTCTGGTTTTTCGATAAACGAAAAAAGGGAACAGATAGACAAAACAAAGTTTTATTTATCAATGCTCAAGATATTGCAACACCTATTGATCGAGCCCATAGCGAATGGACAAACGAGCAAATTCAAGAAATTGCCAGCATAGTTAGACGCTACAGAGAGGAGCAGGGCGAAGGCAAGTATAAAGATATAAAAGGCAGGTGCAAGGTGGCAACCCTTGAAGAAATAAAAACCAATGATTATTCGTTAAATCCGGGCAGATATGTTGAGATTATAGAAAAAGAAATGAGCGATGTTGATTTTGACAAGCGAATGAAAGAGTTAACAGGCGAATTTACCAATTTAACTATTGAAGCCCACAAGCTGGAAAAGAAAATCGTGAACGATTGGAAAAGTATTTAGTAAATTATGCCAATATAAACAAAAAAGCGGGCACCCAGACCTGGGACACGCTTCAATAAAAAAATATGAACGAACTTATAAATATAAAAGTAATTCAAAAAGATTTTAATGGCGAGAAAAAGAGATTTGTTAATGCCAGAGAATTGCATCAGTGGCTCGGCGTTGGCAGGGACTTTTCAAACTGGATAAAAGATAGAATTGATAAGTATGATTTTGTGGAAGATTTGGATTATTTTGTAGCCATCGCCAAATTTGGCGATGGCCTAAAGCCCAATAAAACAGGCAAAATTGTTGACGCTAAAACTGGCAAGGTTGTAGCAAAGGATTATGTTCTCTCTGTGGATATGGCTAAAGAGTTGGCGATGGTAGAAAATAGCGAAATTGGCAAAGAAGTTAGAAAGTATTTTATCAGGGTTGAGGGCGATTTTAAAAAGGTAATGCGGATTGCTATGCTAGACCCTAAAATTATTAGCCAATTAACGACTAAGTTTTGGGAAACCAGAGAAGAAACCAAAGATTACAGAAAAGATTTTACCGACTGTATTAAAAATTTTGTGGCGGTAAAAAATTATGGAACATATACAGATATGCTGTATGATTTTTTATTTCTGGAAAAAGCTAAAGAATATAGAAAACTTTTAGATTTGGCGAAAAAAGATTTTACCAGAAATTATATGTACGAGGAAATTTTATTGATTATTGGCGCTTTTGAGGCGGGGCTGGCCGGAGAAATTGAAAAAGAGTTTAAAAAGTTGGGTAGAATGTTAGCTAAAGAAGAATTTGTTAAGAAGTTTAACGAATTTGCTTCCACAAAGAATTGGCTAGTTTATCAGAAAAGAGCCAGGAGTATAATGGCGACTTATGATGAAGAATTGCGAAGAATTAAACATCCGAAATTGATTGATTATAAAAAAGAATTTAGCCAAGAGGATATCCAAAAACTTATCGGATAAACTATGCCAACTTTTCAGAAAGTAAAAATTAAAGATATCGCAACGGTGATTATGGGACAATCACCGGCTTCTGAATTTTATAATCAATCAGGAGAAGGCTTACCATTCTTTCAGGGTGTGAAAGATTTTGGAAAAAAGTATCCCATGGAGACAAGTTGGACAACGGTTGCGCATAAAACTGCAATGGAGGGAGATATACTTTTTTCAGTACGTGCGCCAGTTGGTGAATTGAATATAGCAAATAAAGATTGTTGTATTGGCAGAGGCATCGCAGCGATAAGATCAAAAAGCAACCAAGCTGATTATCTATATTTTCTTCTTAAATTCTATATCGAGAAAATAAAGCGTTTCGGGAATGGATCTATCTATGATGCGATCAATAAAGATACTTTAGAAAAAATTATCGTAGATATTTTTTCCGATCCAAAAACCCAAACGAAGATTGCAGGGATGCTTTCGGCTTATGATGATTTGATTGAAAACAACGAAAAGCGTATAAAGGTATTAGAACAAATGGCGCAACTTCTTTACACCGAATGGTTTGTAAAGTTTGAGTTTCCTGCTTCCCTATGTCATCCTGAACCACATCACCGCCGTCATTCTAAACCAATCCCTTGTCATCCTGAGGCACCAGCCGAAGGATCTCAAGGTTACAAATCCAGTGGCGGAAAAATGATTAACACTCACACCGAATATGGCAAAATCCCCGAAGGCTGGGAGGTGAAGAGATTAGGAGATAAGTTAAACATTTCAAAAGGAAAAAATATTACAAAAAGCACAATTGTTGATGGAACGGTTCCTGTTGTTGCTGGTGGATTAAGTCCTGCATATTTTCACAATAAGGCAAATGCTTATAATCCCGTGGTTACCATTAGTGCTTCTGGCGCAAATTCGGGTTTTGTAAATTTATATCAAGAGGATATTTGGGCTTCCGATTGTTCATACATAGACAACAATGCAACGCCTTTTGTATATTTTTACTATTTATTTTTAAAAAATAAGCAGATAGAAATAACTAAACTACAAAGAGGTTCAGCGCAACCCCATGTTTATCCGAAAGATTTAATGCAATTATTGACATTAGACATACCAGAAAAGCTGATGAATGCATTTGAGAGCAAAGCAAAAAATAATTTTGATATGATAAAAAATTTTAAAAAAAAGAATCAAGTCCTCTCCCAAGCCCGCGACCTTTTAATCCCCCAGCTGGTCACTGGCAAACGAGAATTGAAATAAAATTATG
>Ga0268276_1001862_pt1 | contig 19239 bp, 21 predicted proteins | sample saktaG_4_FD_190145 | JGI IMG/M metagenome (GOLD analysis project Ga0268276, IMG submission 190145) | Saline water microbial communities from Sakinaw Lake, British Columbia, Canada - sak_2010_1_5_45m | ecosystem: Environmental > Aquatic > Non-marine Saline and Alkaline > Saline ... | reverse complement strand
CGGAATGCGACTAACTATCGCTGGACTGCGTATACGAGTCTCGGCGCGCGCTTCGTTGCGGAGCCGCTTTTTCCGCGAGAACGACGCATACAAGAAAACAAAGAACTATAGAGCGAGTATCATCGCGCTTTTTCCTGCACCATTCGCAGACGAGGAGAGTCGGCATTGCTATTATACTCGCTATTTTTCAATCCGGGAGAGGTGTGTGAAATCCGCGCAATCGGCGCCCAGGGGAAAAATCCCGGCTGGGAGGGTTTTGCCAGGTCGGTTGTCTCAGGATACTATGATTCTCCAGAGGCTTTCGAAACAGGGGCTGGAATTCTTGACAAGGCCCAGAGCCGCGGCGTCTATTTCACCATCAATCCCGGAAACCCTGCGCTTATTGCGCGGGCAGTCAATCGTTTAAAAATTCCGAAAAGCACAACACAGGACGCGGACATCGTCTGCATTCGGTGGCTGCCGATCGACCTGGATCCAAAACGACCCGCGGACATTTCCTCGACGGAAACTGAGGTTCAGGCAGCAACGGCCGTCGGAAAAGAGATCGCCAACTGGCTGGAAGGTGATCTCGGCTTTGGAAAGGCGATCCGGGCCTATTCCGGGAATGGTTTCCACTTGCTCTATCGCCTTCCGGACCTGCCGAACAACGAAGAAACCCACACAATCATCGTCGCCGCGATGGCGGCAATTAAGACCAAATATGACAGTGATACGGTGGATATTGATCCGGCCGTCGTGAATCCAGCCCGGATCTGGAAGTGCTATGGGACCACAGGAAGAAAGGGCGATCCCACGACTGACCGTCCACACAGAAAATCACAATTATTCCCAAAACAACCCTCCGTTCTGGCCGACGTGCCAATTACAAACCTGGACACTTTGAAGAAACTTGCAGCGCTGGTCCCGCAGACTTCGACGAAGAGGAGTTCTCCGCAGGCTACTGCCGCGGAAGCGGCTTCTACAAAAACAGCCGGTGCCGTGCCTTTTAAGGACGGCACGCTGGGACCAATCAACATGGAGGCATATCTGGGCCACTACGGCATCGGCTACACGACAAAGACAAAGGGTGCACAGACGCTCTATTGCCTCGATCAGTGTTTATTTAATCCGGATCACGACCAGGGCCAGGCCTCAATCATGACATCGCCGACCGGGCCGCTGATCTACCAATGTTTCCATTCCTCCTGTAAGGACAAGCGGTGGAAGGATGCCCGGGCACGGATATCCGGTGACAAGCCTATATCGGAATTCTGCGCCGGATTTGACCCGAATTGGACACCACCAAAACAATCAGGAACGGGTGCTATGGCTGACATCCTTGTCCGATCGGAACTGTCCGTGCAGAGCACGGCGGCAGTGAAGGTACCCGAGAAGATGGATCCAGCGGAGTTCTTCGAGAAACGAGGGAAGCGGCCGGTATTCGTGCCGATGTATCTGGCACGGTATCTGGCCGCCTACCTGGAGCCTCTTGTCCATACTGCAGGTGGTTTCTGGCGCTACGAAAAAGGAGTATGGAAGCCTTTTGCAGACACTATTTTATCGCAAATCATGGTGGCTGTGATGAAAGAACGTGTGCAGGCAGACATGATGACAAATACCTTGAAGATTCTTCGGGGACTGATTAACCGCGAAGAAGATTCGTGGCCCAAAGACATGAACCTGATCAATGTGAAAAACGGGATGCTGGACATCCGGACAATGGAACTGATTCCACACGATCCAAAATACGGAAGCCGGACGCAGTTGCCGGTCAACTACAACGCATCGGCCTTCTCACAACAATGGTGGGATTTCCTCAAGGAGATCTTCCCGGAGGATGAAAATTCCGCGAAGAAGTGGCTCCTGCAACAGTTTTTTGGCTATTGTCTGCTACGCGACTGCCGGTATCAGAAAGCTTTGTTTTTGTACGGGACGGGCGCGAACGGGAAATCCACTGTACTATATTGCCTCCAGGCGATGGTCGGGAGGGAGAATACATCGTCACTTTCTCTGGCGGATCTCACGCAGCGTTTTAAAGCGCAATTCCTGCGCGAAAAATTGATCAATCTGGCAACAGAGACGAACACACGGGATCCCCTGGCCACTGAACTCCTGAAGGCAATCATCTCCGGTGATCCGATCACGGCGGAGCAGAAATATGGGGAGCAATTTCAATTTCGTCCATTCGCGAAGTTTATCACGGCAATGAACGATGCTCCGGTGATCCCGGATAAGAGTTATGGATTCGGTCGAAGGATCATTGTGCTGACCTTCGAAAAACGCTTTACCGATGAGGAGATCAAGCCGCGGATGGCCGATTCCCTCATCGAGGAGATCGAGGGGATTTTCAATTGGTCGGTCGAAGGATTGAAGATTCTGTTGAAAAACGATGGGTTTCTTATTCCTGATTCAGTTGGTAAAGCTACAAACGATTTCATGGAAACGCTGAACCCCCTGCTGATCTTTGTAAATGAAATGTGTGCGGTCCATGACGCCGAATCCGTTCGGACCATGGACTTATGGGATTGCTATGCAGAATGGTGTGCCGACGGGAAGAACCGCCCTCTGGGCCGGAATCGCTTCCTTGACCAGGTGCGGCAAACCTTCCCACGGGTTAGCTCCGCAAAAGTGGGCGAAGCACGGGTGAGGATGATGGTTGGTATCGGCCTGACGGCACATGCCCAAACATGGACGGAGGAGAGAAAAGCGCGCTTCCGCAGGCGGGATTAGAATGAGAGACAATCATTGCACTATGCAAAACCGCATCATAACAACTGAAAGGAGTAAAAAAATGGAAGGAGAATTCAGACATATTAACCTGGCAGAGATCACGCCCAACCCTATGAACCCGCGCAAACGGTACAAGGGCGCCGCCTTCGACGAACTGGTTCTATCCATATCCGAAAAAGGCGTCATCGAACCCATAGTCGTGCGGCCTGCAAAGGTCGGATTTCAGATCGTGGCAGGGGAGCGTCGCTTCAAGGCCTCCATCATCGCCGCCCAGAAAAACGGCGGGAAAGAGTCGGCGACGATCCCGGCCATAATCCGCAATTACAACGATGACGACGTCTTCGACGTCATGGTCATCGAAAACCTGCACCGGGAAGATCTCTCGCCCCTCGAGCAGGCACGCTGTTTCAAGAAATACCTCGACAAAAAGGGGCATGAAGCCCTTCCCGAACTGGCGGAACGAACCGGAATCAACATCTGCTATATCCGGCGGCGCATCAGGGTACTTACCCTGCCAAAAGAAATACTGAAAGACTGGGACGATGAAACACTGCTCTACGGCCACCTGGAACAATTCATGAGACTCGATTCCAAAGACGAAATTCTCAACTTCTATGAGGAACTAAAAGACCACTGGGGCGGATTACCCACTGTGAAAGAACTGAGGGACAGAATAAATAACAGATCACCGCAGTTAGAGTGGGCCCTCTTTGACCGGGAAGCGGCCGGCTGCACCATATGCAACTTCAACTCCGATATCCAGCTGACCCTCTTTGCCACCGATAACGGCGTCGACGATGCCATCTGCACCAACGCCCCCTGTTTCAAGGCAAAGCAGGCCGAATGGCTCACGGCCAACTGGAAAAAGACCGGCACATACAAACAAAACAAAACGACCGGTTTCCGCTTTAACGACGACGTACAGCACGACATGTACAACGTTCAGCATAACCCGAAAAAGGTGTGTAAGACATGTCAGTCATTTCTGACAGTAATCGGCCTCGACGGAAAAGGAAGGTTTCCTTCAATGGCCTGTTTCGGCGATGAAGAATGTTTCAAAACAAAAGAAAACCTACAAGATGGAGAATCAGGGAACGCGGCTAAAGGACCGCCCGATTGGCACGGCACATATTTCCGGGAAAAATTCTATCGGCAGCGTATCCCCGAAGTAACAGCGGATCTCACCTTTGACGAAAAGATACAGCGCGTCTTGCTCCTGTCGGTGCTCCACTCCAACGCCGAGGCACGAGACACATTTTTAAAGCACCACTGTGGAAAAAAAGGATGGTTTAGAAATTACCAGATATTTGAAGAAATCAAGGGAATGTCTCCAGACGATGTGCGTGCGGAACTAAAAACCGCTGCGATCAGTATACTCCTGCAGGAAAACATGGGGTCCGCCGCCAGGCATCACGCCGGCGCCTTCTTCGGCATCGAACTCGAAAAAGAATGGACCATGGACGAGGAATATCTCGGTAAAAAGACAATCAAAGAGATCCTGTCACTCGGCGAATCCCTGGGCATATTCGCCGAACCCACGGTAAAGGCCTACCTGGAAGAGACGCTTATAAAGAAGCAGGGCAGGTTTGACACCTGCAAAAAGAGCGAACTGATAGACTGCATACTCAAATCAGGCGTGGACCTGACAGGCCGCCTCCCCGAAGAAATCACAGTCAAGAAAGGAGGTAAAGACAATGGGGAATGATGCCGCCATGGCCATTTCGGATAGATACTGGGATAAGCCCTGGTCATTGGTTGATGGTTGCACACCCTGTTCCCCGGGGTGTGATCATTGCTGGAGTGCGAGTATGGCGCATAGGTTTAAGCGAGAGGGTGAACCTGGACATAGCAACGGCGTGTTGACAGATGCGCAGGGAAGTTTTGCCGGGTCTATAGTTTTATATCCCGACCGTCTTAGTGTACCCCTGAAACGCAAGAAGCCGACGGTGTACGCTGTGTGGAATGACCTGTTCCATGGGGATGTGCCGGAGCAATTCAGAGATCAAGCATATTCGGTCATGTTCTGTGCTTCACAGCATACAATTATAGTTCTGACAAAACGCCCAGAGGAAATGCAACACTACCTCAACTCACGCCCACACGATTCACTGACTCCAGAACGACGCATCATTAAAAATGAATTGGGGTGGGATGATTGCCCTTATTCCGTACCATGGCCCCTTCCCAACGTCTACCACGGCCTCACCGTCTGTAACCAGCAGGAAGCCGACGAGAAGATTCCCATCTTTCTGCAAGTTCCCGGCAAGAAATTTCTGAGCATTGAACCTTGTTTGGGGGAGATTGATTTACAACAGTCTTTCTACAAATCTCTGATATTACCCGAATCAGAGGGATTTGTCGGTATCGATGCCGTAATCCTCGGCGGCGAAAACGGAGCCGGTGCACGGCCCATGCATCCTGATTGGGTTCGGGCTGTGAGGGACCAGTGCGCGGCGGCAGGAGTGCTGTTCTTCTTTAAACAGTGGGGGGAATGGACCCCTAATTGCCTATGCGACACCAAAAACCCTCACGCCGTTATTGATAGACCACTAGGGAAACCTGGGGTTATGTTTCGTTGCGGAAGGAAGTCTAAGGAAAGCCGCCGTATAGATGGTCGGACCCATGACGATCTGCCGTGGAGAAAGTCATGAGCGATAAATATCACACTCAATTTGCAAGACAGCTATTTGAGGTTGAGGCACGTAACAACTCCGCGGTATGCGACAGGGCTATAAAGTGCGCGGGGTGGGAGAAAAACCCGGCAAGGAATCGTTCAAATTCTGCCCTCATTGCGGCAAAGAAAGAACGTGGAGGGGATAAATGAAACGGGAAGAATTTAAGTGGCTGCAAAAACTGGACAAGGCCGTCGATCTGAACTGGGATGACATGACGGAATGGGAACGGCGATTCATCGAGGACATTCTGGAGCGGTTCCATCAGCACGGAGAACGCACAATAATCAGCCCGAAACAATGGGAAATCATAACCAGGATATCGGAAAAGGTGGTGTGATGGGCAGCATGCAACGACTGAAGAAAAAGACAGAATTACGATACCGGAAGGGTTCGTCGAATCCTTGCGATAATTGTTCCTATTGCGGGCATTACGTTTCTAGGGGGGCCTGGATTACGGAAACGCGAATCGAACCTCGCTGCAAAATCATGGGGTTGAAAACGTCAAACCGATATCGTGTGCGCCCCGATTACACATGCGATGCTCAGGAGACATATTATTCCCCTAAGTTTTTGTTCCCAGGCGAAAAAGCGGCACTTGACGGCACATGCAGCCGCCCGGGAGACGAAGGACGGCTGCATGGCATGGGCATGGGCAGCAAAATCAGAATGGATAAGGAGGTCACAGGATGATGACAGAGAAACCATATAGCAGTATAGACGAAACCTGCGCCCACATAAGACAGGTTGGCACGTATTTAATGATTATCGAACATCACTTACGGGTTAGAAAATGCGAACACGATTATTCTAAAAAGAACCCACCTGAATTAGACATATTCGATATTTACACTCCTAAGCTGAAGGGTACAACCTATGGTAGCGATGAATATAAACAGTATCTCACTGAAATGAAGCCTGCCCTCGACCACCATTACGCACATAATCGACATCATCCCGAACACCACAAGGACGGCATTAATGACATGAACATGATTGACCTCATGGAAATGTTCTGTGATTGGTTGGCGGCGACAAAGCGACATGCTGATGGGAATATAATGAAATCCATTGAGATTAACGGTGAGAGATTCGGAATTTCCGAACAGTTGAAAGCCATACTCAGAAACACGGTTAGCTATTTGGAGGATAAACACCGGTAAACCGGTTAGAAGCCCATGCACCCATCTCATATAATACTATACGTCCTCGGCATTGCGGGCGTTATCCTGAACAATCATAAGCGCCGCGAATGTTTTTATGTCTGGCTGATCTCGAATGCTGGATGGATGGTAGTCGATTATCAATCTGGTCTTTATGTACAGGCAATGCTTTTTTTAACCTATTTTGCCTTGGCCGTTCACGGACTATGGAAGTGGAGCCGGACATAATTTCCTCTGCCACGTTCCGCGCCAAGTAACCTGCCAGGTCGGCATCATCCTGGTAAGCTTGATCATATATCCTGAATCGTCATCGCGCGAGTGTGCGTGTTTCTGGGCTTTTTTTTTCAGCCCGGAACCCCCGGCCCCTTTTATTTCCCTATAAACCATTAAAATCATTAAGTATAGGCGTTTCTTACGATTTATCCACTTTATTGCATTTTATAACATACTGATATTATTCATTATGAGCGCTTGTAAACGTTTTTTTCAACAAATACCTTTACCAGTATTCACTTCCTCCCATCGCAGATACACCTGATAAAGTATAAGAACATGAGAACGGTATAAAGGGTTTCTCAAAAAAAACGTTTACAAGCGCTCATCTCACTCCTGGCGGATCTTCCGAAAATGACTACTTTGAATGATACGTGTGTGAATAAATTTGAATTTCGCGCGGGGAACATGCCTTCCACCCGGAGCTCCAGGGATAGTTATTCACCCGTGGCAGCCAGCCGCAAAGCAATCGATGGTCTTTTATTGGGTTGAGGGGGACCGGGGAGGAAAGAGAAATATTGAATAATGATTTGTGATAGATAGCGACAATTCACACCGGTAAAGGATAAATACCTTTCTCCTGGAGGGACAATGGGAAATACGCGGTGTATATTCTAACCGATCGCCTATAAATAATACAAGGGTGTATAATATATACTTGACAATAATATACTATTAATGGTACTTGATAGCCGTGAATAGTAAAACAAAATAGTGTTTAACGTCAGTATTCAATAAACATGGAAGAAGGAGGCATGTTATGAAGAAAAAAGATGTTACCCAGAACGTGACGGCTAGGACCTGGGCTTATCTTAGGGTAAGTACGGATAAACAGGATGTGGCCAACCAACGGTTGGAGATTCTGAAGCTGGCAAATGAGCGTAAGGTGGGCTCGGTTGAATTTGTCGAGGATCCCGCAGTCACCGGGCGCGTCTCCTGGCGGGACCGGAAGATAGCCCGCGTGCTGAAAGAGATGGCAGAAGGCGATACGTTGATCGTTGCGGAGCTCTCGCGTCTCGGCCGGTCAATGTATGAGATCATGGAAATCCTGTCTCTGGCAGTGACGAAGGGTGTCCGGATTTACGCGGCCAAAGGTGGCTGGTCTCTGGATGACACAATCCAGAGCAAAATACTGGCGATGGTTTTTGCGATGGCGGCGGAGATTGAGCGAGATTTAAACGTACAACGTACACAGGCGGCGATGGCGACAAGACGGGCAATGGTATCTCGTGGTGAAAGCTGGGTATCGAAGGCGGGTAATGTTGTCAGCAGTCTTGGTAGACCGAAGGGACTGGGACCATCAAAACTGGATAAACATGAGGCGGCGATTCGGGAACACCTGGACCTCGGCGTTCCGGTTCGGAGGATTGCCGGGGATCACAGCACAACGCCTGCAAATCTACACCGCTGGTTACGGAAGCACCGGATAGGAAAGAACGGAAAGGATCTGGAATAGTATCCTGATCAAAAAGAAAGGTTGAAGGCCGGGCAAGCGCCCGGCCTTTTCTTTTGATAGAGGTCGCACGGGTAGCCATGACCAATGACACTGACAGCCGATCCCCCAAAACCCAAAACCGCCTGACCGGGACTCCCTCCCCCCTCATCATCTCCATTTGTATAGAAATTTTTCAACTTTTCAAGGCGGTAAGTCCCTGACCTGCCTGGCAAGAGGAGAGGCGGAGCGATACGGATGAGCAGGTTTATAAAGAGAAAAGGGGACACGGGGACTCTTAGTTTTAATAACCTGTCAAGAATTATTTTCACTATTTTAAAGTCCGATGGCGTCCGATGGCGTCCGATGGCGTCGTCACGGGCAGCCGGGAGCTTTATCCCTGGAAAGCTGTGTTATAATGAGACCGTATAACTTTCTCCTACGCATGGAGACCGTTACAGCAGTCGCCGACCCTGCTGGTCTCCATGCGTATCTAAAAATCAGAGCACTAAACGAGAAGGTACCTTTTTTATGGCAATAAGTAAAATCGAAAAATTGGGACTGGTTAAACGGATCGAGGATTTAATCGCACAGGGGACCAGATCATCCGAAGCTATTTCCGCAACCCTTAAGTCTGAGGGTTTCAGTATATCCCAGCCTACCATTTCTCGTTATCTGAAACGCACCCGTGAGGAGCGACGTGAAGAAACACAGAAAATCCTTTCTGACCACGTCCAGGAGCATGTACCTGCTGATCTGACGGCGCTAGAAACGATGGAGGCGCAGTGTCTCCAGTGGGCGCACGAGGATAACGATGCCTTTGCCCATCGGCTGGCGGGGCGGAACATCGCAACGAAACTGGATGAATGGGTATCAATAATCCTCAGTGCAAACCGAAATTCAGTTAATGGTGATAGTGAATCACTGGAAACTGCCCGCTTCCTGGCCGTAAAAGAGATTATGGCACAGGCCCTCGGCTTTATCGCCGATGAATTCGCAATCCAACGTGCTCGTCTCCTGGCCATGCAGCGGGCTTCTTCTATTATCGAGATGAAACTCCGTTACGCCGGGCTGATGGGTGAGAGGGAGGGTAACGTCTTCATCCTTGGCAGCGAAGACCGGCTGGAGAAAGATGACACAGGCCGCTTCCTGGTGATCAAGGGAGGCCGCGACTGATGGCCCGTGAAGACCTCGTTTTCGACCTGACACCAACACAGACGAAATTCGTCCACAGCCGAGCGAATATCGTACAACTGGTCGGCCCGATGGGAGAGGGAAAGACCTTCACGGGACTTGTCGGGATGATCCATCATGCTGCCCGGTGCGGCATCAGTCTGCAGGCGGCATGGATACGTGATACATTAGAAAATATCAAGACCTCTACCGTTCAGAGTGTGACCGAAGTCTTGGGCGACTGGGCCATATTCAAAGACAATTATAAAAAACTTCATATCCGGACTAATCCACCCGTCGATGTGGACATGTTCGGCATCGATGACCCGGCATCGATCTCTAAACTTCAAGGCCCGTTATATGGATGCATCACGCTGGAGGAACCCGCTCCGATTCATGAACGTGCGAACGCGGGGCTTCCCAAGGAGGTTTTCCTCATGGCGATCGCCCGCGCCGGCAGACAGAAAGGGTCCTTTCCCCGGCTTCAGGTGATCCACAACCCCGGCGATGATACCCACTGGACGAGTGACCTGATTGACGACCCTCATGAATACATGGTCGCCGAGGACGGCACGATCATCTACAAAGATACCTTCTTTATCCCCAAGGGGGAGAATACCCACCTGACCGCCATTCAAAGGGCGATGAACCAGGCCGCGTTCAAGGACGACAAAGGGAAATGGGCGAGATATGTTGAAGGAGAGGTCGCGACGGTAATGGAGGGCAAGAAGGTCACACCGCCCTACAACCCGTCCATTCATTTGTCGCAGAAGATACTCCCTGTCTATCCCGGAATACAGTGCATCCGCGCATGGGACGGCTATCACCACCCGTGTTGCGGCATCGCACAGTATAACCCCTCCGGGCAACTGGTTGTCCATGATGTTCTCTATGCCGAAGGGGTTGGGGTTGAAGAGTTGATCGAGGAGCAACTTCTTCCGTTACTGGCCACGCCAAAATATAAAGGAAAGATCCTCGAAGATTGGCGGGATATGGGAGACCCGTCCATGGCGACAGCCGACCAGAGCAGCCGTAAGCGATCGGCAGCCAAGGTGATACGGGACATGTTGAAGACCCGTTTCGAACCCGGCCCTACTCGCTGGGCGAACCGGATCGATCCGACCAATTTTCATCTAAAGCGTCTCATCGGAGATGGCCGACCAGCGATCATTCTTTCCGCGTCGGCAAAGCTTCTTCACCGGGCACTCAAAGGAGGCTGGCATTGGAAAGTGGACAACTCCGGGAATATTATGGGCACGACGCCGGTAAAGGATGAATATTCTCATCCGGGCGACATGTTTCTCTACCTGATTTCAGTTCTGATGCCCTACGATGCAACGCGGGCCCGGAAGCGCACGGCTCCACAGGCGGAGATGAACCGTATTTTAAGTTACGCGGCAGGCGGCAGATCCGGCCAGGCCAGCATCCCGCGTCACTAGAAGGAAGTGATTATGAGCGTTAAGGGAAAGAAAGCCCGGTATTTTGAGGTGAAAGACGGCGGACCATATGACGCTCCGGGAGAATCCTCGGAGATGTTTAAGTGCACCGATTGCGGCGCGGAGACGCACCCCGAAGAGGGCTGGAATGGCGCACCGGACCCGCATAGGTGCCACCCGAATTGCCGGGCGAACCATGGAGACTGGAAAATAGGCAGCGTGTCGCGCACATACAAAAAGAACTTTGACAGGATTTTCCCCAACGCGCCGGGCGCGGGGTTGTAAAAATAGGCAGGCAGACCATAGACAGAAAGGAAGATAGAAAAATGATAATTAAATTTAGAGAGAATGATTCATGGGTTATCTTCGGAGAAATTGACCATATCGTCTACAAGGAGGCTTTTACGGTCGATGAAGAGAAAGGCTCGGACGATAAGGCTTTGTTTTTTCTGGCGGATAAAGATGACAAGGAAGCACATAAAATGAGGGTTGAATTTTTTACAAAGAATATGACGGAGGCAACAGTAATCTTTGCATATTCACCCATTTACCTGATGAACGATGAGGGCCGAACGGTAGAGACCTTTTAAAAAGGCACTGCCTGCTTTTTTTCCAAGGACCGGAGGCTATCGATGATGACAAAGACAGGATATTCCCGGCTGCGCCGGGAGCAGGGTTGTAATTTGAAGGATGGAGGACAATATGCCCACGGTTAATATGTGTATCGGCAACATTGGCAGTGGAAAATCGATCCTGGCCCATAAATTGGCATCTATGGGGAGTGTCGTTTTTAATATGGATGCTTTCCAGATGATGGTTGCAGGTGGTGAATATGGATCTTATGATTTTACCAAAAAGGACATATACCAGGAAGCAGAAAATGTAACGATCAGAAAAGCTCTTGAGGCAGGGCTATCCGTTGTTATCGACCGCACAAATATGGACAGAAAAAAAAGAGAACGGTTCATAAAGATCGGACAAGAATACGGTGCTAAAATAGTCGCCTATCATTGGGGAGCAGGCACAGAGAAGAACATCCAAAACCGAATTAAGGATCCCCGCGGAATCCCCGAAGCCAAGTGGCGGGAAGTCTACAATTTTATGCAAAAATCGTATGAACCGCCATCATTGGAAGAAGGAATATCGGAAATAATCGAAGCACCTCAATGTTACAGTTTTTATGCCTTTGATTTTGACGGAACCATCGTTACTAACAAGTTTCCTGAGATCGGGGAAATAATCGATGGAACCGTCGAAAGGATGAATCGCCTCTATACCGATCTAGCAAACATCATTATCATATGGACCTGCCGGAGCGAAGACTACACAAGCCAGATGAGACAATTTCTCATCAAGAGGAAGATTCCTTTCGATTTCATAAATGAAAATCCTATTTTCGACACCGGGTCGAGAAAGATCTTCGCGCATGAATACCATGATGATCGGGCTGTAAGGTGGAAGGGTAATGCTGATAAATAATGGGTGAACCTGTCACCCGAGATGGAGGACAAGGTCAAAGTACGTATGGAATACTACACTGATAAGGGGAAGAGTTGATGGGACTCACAGACCCAAGAACCGAAGAATTGTTGAAGCGCGCCAGGGAAATCACCCGGTCGCAGGACCAGGTTGTGACTCCTGCACCAGACGAGAAGGAACTTGCCGAACGCGAGGAGGCCGCGAAAGCATACGCGGGCGAACAGGAAAAGCACTTCGTCGATTATCTGCAAGACTGCGTGAAACAATCGACGACTTCTATGGAGGATATCCGCTCGACTCAACTGGCCTGCTACGACGTCTATAAGGAAAACCGTCCCGTCTCTTACAGTAAAAAAGAGCCCTGGCAGTCGCAGATCGTCATTCCGAAGCCATTCGCAACGGTTCAGTACGGCGCGGCAGCGGTAAAAAAAGCATTCACGCCAAAGTTTCTCACCGTCCGTAATCCGAAAGATGAACGCGCCGGAAGGTTCTGGCAGAAAGTGATGGACGATCAATTAAACGAACAGGCAGCGAATTTTCAAATCCGGTTCACCGACGCAGTGACGATGTCGCTTGCAATCGGCGTCTCGATGGAGATGATTCCACGTTTTGTGCCTGGACGTGGGCTTGAGTATTGCCTGGTAGAGCCGTGGAAGATCCACCGCGATCCGGATTCGATGAGCCGCGACAATCAGTCCGGCATTTACTGGATCCACCAGGAATACCTGGATTGGTACATCCTGAAGGAAGGCGAAAGAAAAGGGCAGTATCGCAAAGTGGATCGCAGTATCGAAGAGACAGCAACCACCAGCGATGACGCTTTCTTGTCGAAGGAGGCAATCGCAGAGCGTAAAAAGCAGATCTGGCAGCGATCCGACTTCCGCAAGATGGTTCAGGTATCCGAGTTCTGGGGCACGATTCTGGGACCGAAGGGCGAGCTCTTGCTGCCTAATGCGCGCTATACCGTCGCCGGTGGCCGGGTAATCCGTCTTCCCGAGAAAAATACTTACAATACGCTACGCTGGCCCGGGTGCGCTTTTTCTCCCATGCCCGATCTTCTCTGTTTTGGTGGCCGCGGACTTTTGGAGGGGATTCTGACTGTGTGGGAGGCGATGTGCAACATCATGTGTCTGCACCAGGACTATCTGCTCTGGATCGTCAATCCCATGCACGAGATCAATATCGACGCGCTGGACAACCCCGCTGACGTCAAGACCTACCCCGGCAAAGAATACCTGACCCGCGACACCATGCACGGTCAGCAGGCGGTCCGGTCCGTTCAGAGACGCTTTGTCACGAACGAAATCCTGGCCAATTTGCAGTACCACGACCAGAACTTTCAGAGAGGGTCGCTCGTCACCGACAGCGTCCAGGGCCTTCCCGGCTTCCGGAAAGACATGACCTACCGGGAATCGGCGCAGAACCTCGACCAGGCGCTGGGCGTCTATTCTTTGATGGGCGAGAACATCGAGGCGGGCGCTATTGCTGCAATCTGCGCGGGCGCGGAGATGATCTATCATCATGCCGGATTCTCCGATTATCAACGGATTTTCACGGAAAAAGAACTTGCAGAGTTTGGGATTGTTCCCGATGCATCCGCTCCGAATGGCGTAAGCGGCGTCCCGCCTATCGACGGTGCATTCCATGTCAGCGGAATGCAGGCACTCATGCGAGAGAATGAGGCGTTGATGAACATCCGGACGCTTATCCTGCCTCTGCTGGCTCAGGGGAATACCATCTTTGCCCCCTATCTGAAACCCTATGAGATACTGAAGGCCATCGAGACCCGGACGAATCTCCGCGACGAGAACATCGTCGTGGATGAAAAAGAGGCCAAACAGATTCTGGCGGCGCAGTACGAACAATTGGCCGCGCAGGCGAAGACTGCCGCAAATCAGCAGGATATCGCCGAGGCCTCCCAGGCCGCTGACCTGATGAGTAAAGTGGACCAGCTGGCCGGACTGCCTACGGGATCCGCGCAGGCACCCGACGCACTGAGAGGGGGAGATATCAATGCATAATTCCGGCGTCAAAGTCGATCCTATGACCGGCAGGCCGATGGAACAGGTGACGGCCGAAAAAAGTGACACAGCGACGAAACAACAGGAAGCCATGCTCAAGGAGCAGGCGGACTGGTTTGATGTGACAAAGACCGAAGCGGGTTCGAAAATCATCGCGCTGGTCGAGGGAAAACTGACTGCCCGGATTGATACGCTGATCAAGGACGATCCCGAGGCCTCGGCCTACGTGAAGATTCTCCAGGAGATGGGCATCAAGGAAGGACTCGCCCGAGCGGCGACACAACAGCTTTTTGACCGGTATGTAAAACTGAGAACAACGGCCCCCGGAAACCGGGAACACGCCGAAATGGGAGGATAGGTTATGCCGAAGAAAACTAACGAGGAAATGCAGACCACACCCGACCTCGACCAGGCCATGAAGGACGGGCAGATCACGTTTGACGGGGAAAATACCGAGAACGCTGCCGCACCGTTCATACCGGGGACACCGGGTCCTGAAGAAAAACCAGAGGAAAAAGAAGAAGAGAAGCCGGAAGCAAAGATAGCACCAGAGGGTGAGTCACCGGAAGAGATTGCGGCCCGAACCAAAAAGGAGGACATGCCTCCCGAGACCGACTTCCGATTTAAAAATCACCCCGAGGCCGAAAAAGGCTACCGGGAACTCCAGGGACGGACGACCAAGGCCGAACAACGGGCGAAGGCCGTCGAAGCCGAGCTTGACCGGATCAAAAATGCCGACCGGATCAAGGCCGAAACAGAGGCCACGCGGGCAACAATCGTCGATTTTGCCGCGACACGAAAAGCGCAGGCTCTCGAAGCAATAGATGCGCTCGATCCGGAGGATACAGAGTACCGGAAAAAAGCGGCAACCTGCCTCAGCCAGGCCGACATCGACATCTACGAACACTACCAGACCCACGGGCGCATAGCGCCTGCTGAGACTGAAACGCAGGCAAAGACAGACAGTGACACTGTCGAGATGGAGCCGGCCAGGGACTATGTAAAAAAGCAGATCGTCGGCGAGGGTTTTGACGAAAATGATCCTCTCTTTTGGCAGTATGCCGCCCGCGCGCCGATCACAGACGAAAAGGGGATGCCCACTACGCTTGATAAACAGATAGAGTGGGCTGTGTTACAGACAAAACAATATCACAACAGTATCCGGACGAAGTTGAAGACAGAGGAAGAGACCAGGGTTGCGGCAGATGTACGAAAAAAACAAGAAGCCGACCTTCCCCTGGGCCGCGGAACTTCCGGCGGTAGAACGACCGGCGGCAGAAACGCGACTGAGGAGGAAGACAAACCCGTCAGTCTGTCCGACGCCATCGAATTCGCCCAGGATCAACGACGACTATAACAGGAGGAACGAACCATGGGCAAAACTTTTACCTGGGCACTGGACGCAGAAAGCGGCGTTTACAAGAGCCATGCACTTTCCGGCGAGCTTTTGAAGCTGGCCGCATTGAAGTTCAAAATCGTGCCATTCACGAAGAAGATAACAAAATTCGGTAAGCGTATGGGTGACACCATCACGCTGCCGTACTACAAACCGGTTGCGGAACCGACAACGGCGGAACTCACCGAAGATATCCGCATCCCGATTGATCAACTCACAATGGGCAGTTATTCGATCACGATCAAGGAATGGGGCCGAGGCGCGGAATACTCCTCACTTGCTGAGGATCTCTCCATGCTGTCCCCGAACGAAGGGGCTCAGAAGGTTTTGAAAGACCAGATGAATCTCTGCATGGACACGGCTGCCGCGGCCGCATTTACCGGCACCCACGCCAAGATATGTTTCATCCCGACCAGTCTCACTGGAGGGACGATGGATACTGACGGAACTCCGTCAACAGCGGCTCTCGTGAACCTGACCAAGGACCACCTCGGCGTGATCCGCGACTACCTGGCCAACGATATCCACACCCCGGCATATGACGGGGATCACTACATCGGCCTCTTCGCCACGAAGGCGCTTCGCGGACTGAAGAACGACAGGGTCATCCAGGCGTTCCATATGTACTTACAGAAAGGCGACCTGCTCTATCGGGGAGAAATCGGTATGGTGGAGAATATCCGCCTCGTCGAGATCAACCACGAGAGCGCCCTGTCGAACGGAGTAGGTACCAGTAGCGTCCTCGGAGAGGGCGTGGTCTTTGGAGAGGATGCTGTCGGACGAATCGAAATCGAGTATCCCGAGCTGCGTGCACAACCGAACTTCCAGGGTGATTTCGGTCGCAGAAAAGCGGTGGCATGGTATGGAAAGGTGGCCTTCGATGTACTGTTCCAGAGCGCCACAGACCGAGAGTGCCGGATCATCAGGGTCGGGTCTTCATAACCGACTGAAATGCGGATAACGCCGGACGGGTGAAACCCGTCCGGATTCCATAGACCGATTGGAAGAAACAAGGAGGTACCGAAAATGTTGAGATCTGATGTTTTAATTGCACTGCCGCTGCATCTTGCGGTTGACTATGACGATGCGGCCGGGATCGACTGTGACGCTGCCGCGGTGGACAAGGGAAGTTTTGTCATTCCCTACCGCTGCGAGGTATTTCTCGCCGGGGCCGTGGTCTGTGAAACCTGCGCAGGCGGAACGACCACCCCCATCGTTGACTTCGACCTGCGGCCAACTGCGGGCTCCGACGCGAGCAGGGGAGCGGCCGACATCGCGCACCTGATCCTTTCGACAACGGCAGCCGGGAAGGTGATGTACGACCGGGCGGCTTTGGGAACGGTGCTCGAACCGGGCGAGGAGGTCGTCGTCGAACTCAAAGCAGCCGCGACCGGTGGTAGCGCGGCGGGACACGTCAAACCGTTTCTCCTGGTCAAGCAGATCCCCGAAGTTCTGGGGAACCTGGCCGATATGGTCGAAACTGCATAATAATGCACTGAGGGGACAGTGAACCTGTCCCCTCATAAGGAGGCACACATGATAAAAGATGACGTTTTGATTGCTTTACCGCTGCATCTGGCGGTTGATTATGACGATGCTCTGGGGATAGACACGGACCAGCCCGCGGCCGATATGGGGACGTTCATCGTCCCATTTCGATGCGAGGTGTTCCTTGCCGGCGCTGTGGTGACTGAGGTGTGCTGCGGGGCCGATACGACTCCGGAAGTAGACTTCGATCTGCGACCGACAGCAGGGTCCGACACGGACAGGGGTGATGCCGACATCGCGCATCTGGTTCTATCGACTACCGCAGCCGGGAAGGTGATGTACGACCGGGCGGCTTTGGGAACGGTGCTCGAACCGGGAAGCGAAGTCGTCGTCGAACTCGCGGTGGCCGCAACCGACGCAGGAACCAGCCTTCAGACGGGCCATGTCAAACCATTTTTACTGGTCAAATGTCTCCCCGAGGTCCTCGCGAATCTGGACGACCTGGTCGAGACGGCGTAAACAATCGATATATGAGGACAGTTTGACTGCCCCTATATCCACATAAGAAAGGAGCAAAACTATGGCACATTTTGCCAACACCGATGTCACCGTGACCATCGCTTCCCGCGATCGGGAGATTGCAGGCGCGGCAGCGGGACGGAATATGACGATTGCGACGGTCGCCTTCGGCGACGGATCGCTGACCTACGACACAGGCGGAGTCCCGATGCCCGCAATCGGGTTGTTTGGTTTCCGCAATGAGATCAAGATGGGATTGATCGAGCAGCCCCCGGCGAACGGGTTTATCTATAAATACGACGCGGCAAACCGGACGATCAAGGTCTTCACCCAGGGTATCAGGACGGGATCGACGGCAGCAGGCGCGCCCGAAAACGGCGCCAACGTCGAGGATTCTCTGGCGGCGGAGGGTACGCCGACCATGCCAAACACTGCGCCCGATACCACCTACGACATGGGACAGTTGATCGAGGTGCCTCACGAGACCGCGCTGGCGGCCGTGTCGCTGACGATCCTCTTTATCGGGGACTAACCGGAGACGGCCGGCGGGATAAGAAACGCCGGCCGCATCTCCCATTTTTTACCGCAACACAGAAAGGATACATACCTATGGCACAGACACTGTATGTCAAAAATCCGGATGGAGGACAACGCGCGGTGCAGATTATCCGCTCCTGGGGAACCAGCGGCGGGACATCCGTTTACCTGCACAGCAACGGGCGTTATGCCTACAAGGATGGGACACCGCTCAAGTCAGAGAATGAGTTTGACATTTTACCGTTAGTCCAACGCGAGGCCGCAATCGCCTGGTGGAACCGGGCCGGAAAAAACGAGTCAGCCGCATACTACGAAGGCCGGCTTCAAAAAGCACGCGAAGCCGCGGGCGATTTCCGGCAGGAAGTAAAAAACACCGACGAGCTTGAAGCGGTTCTGTATATCCGGCGCAAGTCCGGGGCGAAGAAGACCGTCGCAGCCACTGCACCCCACACGTGGATGGAATGGTTCAAGACCAGGCCGGACTGGTGGGGACAGGCGCATACGATCGCTTTTTTGGACTACGCATATGAGATGGTCGTCCATGTGGAAACCGAAACCAATCCCGTAGAGTCGGGGCCTGCGGCAACAGAGGAATAACCGATGTCCGGACCCATAACCGATCTTCCTCTCTATGTCTGCCGGTGGTGCAAGACCAGGTACCTGGTGGATACGAGGATGTACGAAGACCCGGAACGCTGCCCGAAATGCGGCAGGATGCCGGGAGAAGGTGAACCAGAAAAAGGAGAAGACAATGTCGAAAGCTAAAACAATAATGGAGAGAGACGATGAGCCTACGATCGCTCACTTCAATTTCAGAGATAAGGGTAAGGTCCAGCCGAAAGGGTACATCGGCCTGGGGATCGACCAGGAGGTTACGGTGACGATCAAGGGTAAGGTAAAGCAGATCGGAAGCTCCTGGGATAGCGGAGCCCAATTCTCGG
>Ga0268276_1001861_pt1 | contig 19239 bp, 14 predicted proteins | sample saktaG_4_FD_190145 | JGI IMG/M metagenome (GOLD analysis project Ga0268276, IMG submission 190145) | Saline water microbial communities from Sakinaw Lake, British Columbia, Canada - sak_2010_1_5_45m | ecosystem: Environmental > Aquatic > Non-marine Saline and Alkaline > Saline ... | reverse complement strand
AACAAGAAAGATTTATCATTAGTATATACACCAGGTGTAGCAAGCAGCTGCCTTAGTATTAAAGATCATCCCGAAGAAGCTTATGAATTAACGGCTAAAAATAATACTGTCGCTGTCATTAGTGATGGCACGGCAGTATTAGGCTTAGGGGATATTGGCCCACTTGCAGCAATTCCAGTCATGGAAGGCAAGTGTGCAATCTTTAAAAGATTTGCTGGTATTGATGCGATTCCTATTGTACTTAACACAAAAGATGTAGATGAATTGGTCAAAACGATTTATTATTTAGCGCCTTCATTTGGTGGTATCAATCTAGAAGATATTAGTGCGCCTAGATGTTTTGAAGTTGAAAAAAGATTAAGAAGCATGTTGGATATTCCTGTTTTTCATGATGATCAACATGGCACAGCAATTGCATGTAGTGCGGCACTTCTAAATGCACTTAAGCTTGTTGAAAAAGATTTAGAAAGTGCTAAGATCGTTATTAATGGTGCTGGTAGTGCAGGGATTGCAATTTCTACATTCTTATTAGGCCTTGGAGCTAAGAATTTAATTGTTTGTGATAAAGCAGGCATTTTAGATCCAGATGATAAAAACTTAAATTCAGCCCAAATAGAAATAGCTCATAAATCCAATAAAGATGATATTAAAGGTAGTTTAAGTGTTGCTCTATCTAAAGCAGATGCTTTTATTGGCGTGAGTGCTGGTAATGTTGTAAATCAAGCGATGGTTCAATCAATGAATAAAGATGCCATTGTATTCGCACTTGCAAATCCAACGCCTGAGATATCTAGAGATCTTGCACTTAATGCTGGTGCTAGAATATATGGTGCTGGTATATCCAATATACCTAACCAGATTAATAATGCACTCGTTTTCCCTGGATTATTTAAAGGATTATTACAAGCTAGAGTCAAACAAATAGATACTGATATGGAAATTGCAGCATGCAAAGCATTAGCAGGATTGGTATCTGATGAAGAGTTAAAAGAAGATTATATCATCCCTGATGTCTTTAACGAAAATGTGACGAAAGCAATTAGTGAAGCGATCATTAAATGTCAATTAGAAAAATGAAGAAGTTAGTGATTGCTATTTTGCTTTTGACATCGTTCATACTTGCTGGATGCGAAACCGAACAAGAACCAATCATACCAACAGATCCTAAAGTTAGTTCTTTGTCAAAAGAGGATTTAGCAAGCGATTATGTATCATGGTATGGTAGACATCAACTCATTGATGATAATGAGCATTTCTATTATACTGCTACAGGATTTAAGATCAGTTTTACGGGAAGAATTGTTGATATTACTTTATCACTTTCTGATAAGAATAACGACATCTATTTTTCTCTTGCTAAAGATGACGAAGCATTATTAGATGGCGAAGTCCTTATTTTAAGTGATGAACAACAAACATTTAGGATCACCTTTGACACATATGATGATCACTTGATACAACTCGTAAAAAGAAGCGAACCAGAAGATGGTGTAACTGCTTTGGTGTCTTTAGAAACAAATGGAAAATTCAATAAACTTATTGAAGATGATACTTTGCCTCATTTTCTTTTGATTGGTGCATCAGGCATTTCTGGTCATGGAGCATTAGGTTCATCAGGGCAAGGTAGAACAACTGAAAATTCTTCATCACTTCATTCATTTGGATATTTAACAGCAGTACAATTTGGTGGCACCTATGAATTTGTAAGCAACTCAGGTTGGGGATTAGCCTTTGGCTATAATGACACAACCGGTGTGAATAACATCGCTAAAGCATACGATTATATCGGCATTGATGCCCATCAAGATATCATTGATGTTGCCTATGATCATAACGTCGTACCTGATATCATTATTGTCAATATTGGTGGGAATGATTATACTGCTGTCATTAATAAATTAAGTGGATTTGCCAAAGAAGACAAGATAACAGAGTTTAAAAATATGGTTGCAGAGTTTATCTTAAAACTAAGAGAAGATGCCCCCAATGCTCATATTTTCTGGACCATGACAAGTGGTTCCCTTAATGGAACAGCAGCAGCAAGCGTCTTTAGCTTATTAGATCCCGCTGATCAGGCATATGTTCATATGGTTGTGATTAAGGGTGTTGGAGATGATGGGGATCCCGTTGGAGCAAATAATCATTGTTCATATATCACTCATCAAAAATCAGCGGATATTTTAGCAGCAGCCATCGAAGAGTTTACAGGTTTTAGAACTACAGAATAAGTTTAAATCCCCAATTTAAATAGATATAAAAAAAGTAGGTAAGCACATCGGCTTACCTACTTTTATTAACGTCTTCGTCTAAATATACCTGCACCACCACTTGAACCACCACCGCCCTTATTCATAATGAATCCACCACCAAGGATGAATACGAACAAGATGGGTAATACTGCAGATAGTTTTTCACCCCAAGTTGAGAATGGGGATAATAAAAATAGAATCAAACTCATTGGGATGGGTTCTTCATATGAAGTATCAGGATTATTGATGAGGTATTCTTGGAATACACTCATACTATAATCAAAACTCTCATAATTATAAACATCAACATAGATTGCAGATAGCAATTCATATTCCATATTCATGACGGCCAAATCTAGATCATCCCATTCATCGCTATATAAGGTGTTATCTATTATTACTCCTAGTTGTGTAGGTGAGATATATTGTTCCATACGATATCCGAGTTCTATTTGGGTTTCTACAAGTTCTAAATACTCAATGTCATTTTCTGTATAAGGTTTGAAAAACAGGAGGACAAGAACGCCCATATCATCATCGCCAATGCGCCATTGTCGATATAGATCGGTTTTATCATAATTTGATATATCATCGATTTCTTTAACTTCAAAGGTTGTTATGACGAGCTGTGTTCCACCATCTGTCTTATCTTGGGTATTCTCATATAAACGCTCACCCTCACGTCTGATGCTATCTCTAGTAGCTTCATAAAGGATGTTTGCATAGTCGTTGATATAAAAGGCATTCGTTGGTCTTGGGTATTCGTTCTTTTGGCATGCTGAAAGAACTATAAGAATGGTGAACAGTATGTATATTGATAATATCTTTTTTATATTAATCAAATTCGATGACTGGGACTTCATCTGCACCATCGTTCATCTTCCAGTATTCAACACTCTTGTCAAATCCAAATATGCCTGCATAAAGAACCCTAGGGAATCTTCTTACTGAGGCATTGTAGTCCTGAACTGCTTCATTAAAATCTCTTCTAGCAACAGCCAAAGATGATTCCATAGAAGATACTTCATCAATGAGCATATAATATGATCCTGCAGCTGCTATAGATGGATAATTTTCCATCACAACCAATAAATTAGCCAGTGATACAGCTTCCAGTGCATCAGCAGCAATCAACTCATCTTGAGTGTTTGCATTTGCATAAGCGGTTCTAGCATCCACAATTGCTTGATAGACTGCAAGTTCATGATCTTGTAAACCTTGAACAGATTGAACAATCTGTCCAATCTTATCGTGTCTTTCTTGTAATCTGACTTCAATTTGACTATACTTTGAATTAATGTCTTCATCAAGGTTGACCAAACTGTTATACCCAGAAATCAAACCGATACCAACAATCAAAACCAAAACACCTAATAATATAAGGACAATTACTCTAGTCTTGAGCATAAATTACCTCCATCTGATATATGTAATGCTAATAATCAAATTATATCGCATCTTTCTCTTAATTTCCAAATAATTATACGAAATTTTGTAGATTATTAGATCATATATCATTTTCTTATGAATGTTTTTTTCTTGATTTTGAAAGAAAGAAGGGATATTGATTAAGAATTGAATAACTACTTACGGTATAATAGATGTGAATAGATCATTTCAAGGAGGACACATGAAAAAGATATTAACATATATTTTGATTCTCTTGTCAACACTATATCTTTTTAGCTGTGCTCAAATTGATATAGATATAATTGATCCACTAGAATATGTAGATGTTGATGTTACCTTTGATTTAGATGGCGGGTATTGGAATAGTGATATATTTCAAGGTTTTGATGCAGAAAACAATTTAACATTAACAACAAAAAATGATGTGAGTGGCATATCCTTCACACTCGTTGATTCATCGATTACGTCACTGAGATGGTTTTACAAGTTATTCATCAAATATAATGAAACATTTGATGCTTATGAAGTGGTTGCTAGTGATCAAGCAACCGCTGCAATATCAGATCTTACACTACCAGATTATGATTATGTCTTAGCAATACACGATAATTGTCAGGATTTAGATGCACTTGATGCTATGATTTCATATACTGATCATTATGAGGAGTTATTACTAATCACCTTTGATTCTGATGTTGATCTATATACATCTGGATCACTAGACGTCTCTATCTATACTGAAACTATCATTTCAGAAAACTATCAGATTACTATGAACGAAGCAATAAACCTTCCTCTACCAATTAAACCTGAATATACATTTGTTGGTTGGAGTGATGGTCAAAGAATATTGAGTACATTTCCAAGATATCAGATACGAGATAATACACTTCAGATGACTTATGTTGCCCTGTGGGAGGCTGATACAATGAGCAATGTTGAACTCTACTTAGCAGACTTAATTCCAGAGAAGACAAGTGAAGACCTTAATCTTCCGCTTACCTATAGTGGTTCTACTATAGAATGGATATCTTCGGATCCTCAAGTTATAAGTAACCTAGGAATTTATCATCGGCCTTATCAACTTACAATGGTTACGTTAACAGCAATCATCACATCAGGTGAGCAAACACTCACAAAGTATTATAGCATTGAGGTTGAAGGCTATAAATCTTTATCTATACCAATCGCATCGTCATACATTTATCGAGATTATCATTTAGTTACTGATGCTTTCTTTGAAACGCTTGATATCATCAATTGTGCCTTTATTACAGCAGATGGGGCAGGTAGTCTAACGGGAACGAACTTCTTATACAATGTAACCAACTACATCATGCCTAAAGCGCGTGCTAATGGAGATTGGGTTATCGTTTCAATTGCTCCTGATTCCGAGTGGTCAACGATTGCTGCAAGTTCTAATAGAATCAATACGTTTGCAGATAATATCGTCAATCTGATCAACACCTATGGATTTGATGGTGTTGACATCGATTGGGAAACACCATTATTATCAGAAAAAACCAAGTTTGTAGAAATGATGCGTGTGATCAACACCAAAGTAAAAGCAAACAATCCAAACCACATCGTTACAGCTGCCATTGCCGGTGGCACATGGCAACCTCCTAATTATGATCTTGTCAATTCGCATCAATATCTTGATTTTATCAATATGATGACTTATGGTATGGTATCTAACAATGGTTACTATCAAAATGCTTTATTTAAATCTACAACCTATAACTATCCTACATTCAATGTCGGAAAGACGCTTAATAGTTGTTCAATTGCTGAAAGTGTTGCCATTTATAACTCCTATGGTATTCCAAATAGCAAAATCATTGTTGGTGCTGCATTCTATGGCATTAAGCAAACTAGAACCTATGACACAGCATCATCAACTTGGATCTGGACAAATGCTGGATCCGTATCATTTACCTATATCACAAACAATTATATGACAAGCGATCTTTATAAGGCATATTATGATTCAAATGCTGGTGTGCCTTATATTGTTAAGCTAGATGGAACAGAATTCATCTCTTATGACAACCCAAGATCAATTGCTGCAAAGAGTCTTTACATCATCGAAAATGAGCTTGGTGGCATGATGTATTGGGAAAATGGACTGGATTCAACTGGATCGTTGCTCAATGCAATGAAAGAAGGACTTTTTAAATAACTATTATTCAGTCATTCTTAATTTATGGGTGGGGTAATTAAAAAATAATAATGTAGAGAGGTATATGATGTTATATCCTGTTACTAACCAAAAAAGAATAGCCATATCCTTAAATGGATTGTGGAACTTTGATTTTGTGGATCTAGATTATGATGCAAAAGTCAAATTAAGAAAACCAAGACAGATTGGCGTACCTTCAAGCTTCAATGAACTTTTTACAACCAAAGAAGAAAGAGACTTTGTTGGTAAGGTTTGTTATGAAAAAATAGTGACAATACCCCAAAACATCTCTAATGTGATGTGGAGATTAAGAATAGGTGCTGCAGGCAATAGATCTGAAATATATATGGATGGCGTACTTATTGGCAAACACAACGGAGGGTTTTTACCCATTGATTTGTCTTTGCCTATCCAAAAGGACAAACATGAATATCGAGTAAGCATTGTTCTTGATACCAGACTTGATTATCAGACATTACCCGTTGGTGAAATGTCTGATGATGGACCAAATCCAAAACAAACGATTCACTATGATTTTTCCAACTTGATTGGTTTGCATCGAAATGTCTATTTATATTGCGTTCCAGATAATCATATCAAAGATATCAAGATTGAAACAAAACTTCATGACTCCTATGCAAAGGTTCAATATGCTATTGAAACAAATGATGAAGTCAAAAAGGTTGAACTCATTGACCCTCATGGAGATGTTGTTGGTAGATCATCGTTAATGAAAGGGACTATTAGAGTTGAGAATCCTAGTCTATGGGATATTGGCAAAGGTATTTTATATCAACTTAAAGTAGAAACTGAACATGATGTATACACTGAATCCTTTGGTATTAGAAAAGTTGAAGTCAAAGGGAATAAGTTATTGCTCAATGACAAAGCAGTTTACTTAAAAGGCTTTGGCATGCATGAAGATCATGTAACCATTGGTAAGGGGAGCATTTCTGCTTTAAATATTAGAGATTTCGCATTGCTAAAGTGGATTCATGCAAACTCATTTAGAACGAGTCATTATCCATATGCTGAAGAAATGTATGATTTAGCTGATCAAATGGGTATACTCATCATTAACGAAATGCCAGCAGTGGGACTTAACTTTTGGAGCAGTAAGCAAGTATTTAATGAAAAGACCGTCAATAAAGAATCAAGAGAAGTCTATAAGAAGCAGTTTGATGAGCTGATTGAAAGAGATAAGAATCATCCATCGGTCATCATGTATTCTGTCGCCAATGAAGCAAATACTCATGAAGAATTTGCTCTAGATTACTTTAGTGAGATATTTGAGCACATCAGATCAAAAACAAAACTACCACTGATGATTGTTGAATGGGTGGGTGCAGAAGAAAATAAGGTTGCTCATCTAGCTGATGTCATTGGACTCAATAGATATATTGGATGGTATGTTGATTTTGCTGATTTGAGTGTCGTTGAATCCAAATTAAAAAACGAACTCACCTCATATCATCAAAAATACAACAAGCCAATCATTTTAACAGAGTTTGGTGCCGATACAGTGATGGGACTTCATCAGTTGCCATCAGTTGCATTTAGTGAAGAATTTCAAATTGAGTTTATAGAAGCTTATAAAAAAGTGATAGACAAACTTGACTTTGTCATTGGCGAACATGTCTGGAACTTTGCGGACTTTTCAACCAAACAAGGGCTGACAAGAATCAATGGCAATAAAAAGGGTGTCTTCTCAAGAGATCGACAACCCAAGATGGTTGCACACTGGTTACGTAAGGCTTGGGAAAAATAATAATTGGCAGTTAGTGAGAGCATCTTGAATTAAACCGTTTTTTCATTACACCCTTAAAAAAGGTGATTTCTCACGATTTGGTATTGAAAAGTTGTATATTTAAGTAATAACTATGTTAAAATACTAATAGCACTTAAAAAAATCTATCTAGCAAAGAAGGCGAAGTAAATGTGGTTTTTTATTCCAGTATTCATCATCATAGCAATAGCTATATTTTTTGTATCCCCAGTTGGTAAAGGTTTAACCGGAGAATCAGTCATTCGATTGTTCATTGGGAAGAGCAAACCTAAAAAAGGAAAGTTTGTCATTAGCGACTTAACTTTTAAAGATGGCACACAAGAAGTACATGTTGATCACATCGTGATTAACAAACAAGGCATTCATGTTATTGAAACTCAAAATCTTGCAGGAATCATATATGGCAAGGAATCAGAAACTGAGTGGGAACAATCCTTAGAACACGGTAAACTCATCAAGAAGTTCTATAGCCCAATCAAACAAAATTCTGGACACATCTATTCTCTAAAGAAGGTATTGAACACAGATGTTCCATTCTTTTCATATATCGTTTTTACAAAAAGAGGCAGTCTTGCTGTTAAAACAGTTCATGTCCCTGTAGATTATCCACTAGCTTTCAGTCAAACCCTAAAGAATAAAAAGGCTCAAGAAGTCTTAGACATTAAGCAAGCTGATGAGATGTATCATTCTATATTGGCACTTAAGAAAAAGTAAAAACAAAAAACATATCATATAACAAAAATATGACTCTGGATATCAGAGTCATATTTTTTTAATGATTGTATAGGTTTATTTTTTATACTTCGATAATTGCATCTGATGGACATACAGCTTGGCATGCACCACAATCAATACAAGCATCTTCATCAACTATAAATATAGGTGATCCTTCAGCGATACAATCAACTGGACAAACTTCAACGCATGATCCATCGCAAGTACAATCTTCAGTAATTCTTCTTGGCATATTCTTTTCCTCCGTATTTTATACCTTTATTTTAGTAACTATCTACGATAAAGTCAACAGGTATTTAAGATTATGTTCATATTGTGACTTTGAACACGCATACATTACTTATTAATCTCATGATTCGATAAATAACATTCAATTAAGGGATATGATATAATGAACACGAAGAGCAAAGATTTAATATCGATGCTAATCGATAAGGGGTGATGATATGCAAAAAGTTAAAGTTAGACTATATCCGGATTGCTCATATTGTGGGCAAAGATTAGATAAAAAGCATGAGATATTACCTGGTTTGGTCATATGCCCAAAATGTAAGAATGAACACTATGTCAAGAGTGCTTATGATCAAAAAATCATGTCCATGCTATCAGCGGCTGACATCAAAAAAAATGCAGAGGAATTTAATGAAGCCTATGGAGATTATAAAGCTATTGCTGATGAACATCCCGAACTGATTGAACCTCATTGGGGTATGTTTTTGTGTACTTTTGGTATTTTGTATTTAGAAGAAGACAATCAGATTAGATATATGCCAGTACTTCATCGCTACAACGAGGAAATACCAACTCATAATAAACACTATTTACAGGTCTTAGAATTAGCAAAAGATAAGCATAAGAACAAATACTTTGTTACTGAGGGTGAGCTCATTAACAAGATTTGGAGAGACTCTAAAGCTGAGGCTAAAAAAGCGGAAAAAAACAAATCGAAAAAAGTAGAAATCATTGAAAAATTCACTTCGGAAATATCTGAAGAAAGCCCCTTCCTCCATATGGTTGGTTCGAAAATCCCCACAAGACATAACGATGACCCCATTTTAGAAAACAAAATTAAAAACGCGGAAATTATTTTCCTTAAAACAAATAAATTCAGTCGTGCCAACAAGATTTTTGAAGAAGTTTTAGAAATTGATCCATGTTCGAAACGTGCTTTATGGGGCAAGCTTCTATGCAAGCTTCAAATCAGTAGCTTTGAATTGCTCGGATTTAATATCAAACTGAATCCAATTTTTCCATTGTTTGAAGAAGTTATCAAATGTTCGAGTATCAAAGAATATAATTTTTATTTGTCTATACTTGAAACCTATTTTTCAAGAAGTTAAAAAGTATCCATATCTTTGATGATGAACTTTATAATTACATCATGAACTGGAAAATAAAGAAGGATCAACAAAACTTTGCAAATCAGCTTTATAGCGACATTAGAATTCTATTGCAACAAGAAAAGATTGCTGATATCAGTGGTTTACAGTTAGCACTTGCGCAAGCAACCAAATTCGATAAAATTGAAAAGAAAGAATTATATATTTCTAAATATATTAATATTGCTCAGGATCTCAATCTATTAGGTATGTATAAACATGCCTTGAATCTTGCTGAGACTATTTTACTTGAAGATGGAACGAATCAAGATGCACTACTCATTAGATTATGTGCCACCTATAAGGTTCCTAAATTATCTGATTTGCATCTTGCAAAGATCGATCTTAAACAGATCCAAGTATTTGAAGATTTATTTCAAAGCGGATACAAAAGAAAGGATCTATTTGAGGAATTGCGATTAGCAGCTGATGATTTGATTGAGCAAAATAACGAATTGCAAGCCATTCCTCTTATTGATCTATTCATGACTTATCTGCCAAAAAAAGAAGATGAGTTTTTGAAATTAGCACTCACTGATTTTTCTAGCCACTTCATCTATAAAGAAAAGTATACAGAAGCAGAAAAATATGTGAATCTATTATTAGAAATAGATCCAATGCTAGCTACAGCACACTGGAATAAACTGATGATTTCGCTTACTGCAAACACGAATTTCGATGTTTTAATGAATGCAAAAAAAGATTTAATGGATTATCCTGATTTTGCACTGACCATCACATCTAGCAATCCAAAAGATTACATTAAATTTCATGAATTCCATGATCAGTTAAGACAACCTGTTTCCGAAAGCAGAAAGTTTAAATCGCAAGCAAAAAAACATTACGTTGAGCTAAAAAAGAATTGCTACAATTGTGATATTCATACATTTGTTGAAACCATCATTCCTGAAATGAAAAAAGAAATCGAAGTTCTTGCCAAAGATGAGCATGCAAGAATAACTAATTTATTCATGCGTTCAATTTTGATTGTTATCATCATCGGTTTTGCTTTTATGGTCAGCAATATTCGAATGTTTTTTGATCCAGCAGAAACCAATGATGGCATTGAGATATCTCGTCATTTGTGGGAATTCTTTTTAAACCTAGGTGGTTATATTGTTATGGGAGTCTTTATATTGGCTTTCATCTTCAAATCAATCATCGAAGGTAAAGGATTTGTTAAAGGATTGATTAGAGGCTTTCTGTTGGGATTTGTATTTGGAGCTGCAGCACTCGCTGCTAGTGCTGCAATCCCATGGGTATGGGCTCATTATTTAGGCGAATTTTTATTTGGAATTTCAACATATATTGTTTCAGGTACACTCTTTGGTCTAGTTGCTATAGGTTCATTTTTCATTCTAAGAGGATTTCACATACATTTGAAAGCACAAACAGACAATAAGAAATCTCTTAAAGCAAGTTGGATTAACATCATTGTTTTAGCGGTTATCATTTTAGCCGCACTAGCGTTTTCAATATCAAGTCTGATTTTATAACAATATGATCTTCAAATAGAGTTAAAGCGATTGCTTTAACTTTTTTTATAGGTGAATCTAGAAAAAAGACAAAAAAAGATGAGCATTTTTACTCATCTTTTTATGGTATCTTATTTATACTTTTCTAGCGACATAAGCAAACATCATAGGTCCAGTATGAATACCTAAGACCGGTGTAAGCTTTGATAGAGAAATGTTTCTGATGTTTAATTCCCTTTTCAAGGATTCACCAAGTTGTTTTGCTTTTTCGATATCATCACCAAAGTGAACGATCAAGTCAATAGCTGCATTTTTGAATTTTGCTACTAGCAAATCCTTCATAGCAATAAATGAACGTTGAATGCCAAAACCCTTTGAAACTGTGACATATACACCTTCATCATTTACAGTAATCACTGGTTTGATACGAAGGATATTACCAATGGTTCCTTCAACCTTACCAATTCGACCACCTTTACGTAAATACTTCAAAGTGTTGATGGTATAAAGTGCAACACTGTCTTCGTATCTTAGAGTCTTCAGTCTTTCTACGATTTTTGGTATAGGTTTATTTGCCTTTACCATCTCACATGCTTCCTCAACTAAAATGGATAAACCACCACCAAGAGTCTTAGAGTCTATGTGTGTAATATTAATGCCTTTAACATGCTCAAATGCCAATCTAAAGGCATTGAATGTTCCACTGAGTCCAGAAGATAAGTTGATAACTAAAGCGTCTGTATAACCTTCTTTTTTTAGCTTTTCCAACAATTCATTTAAGTCATCCATACTTGGAAGACTTGTCGATACGTGGTGATCATCTAACAACTGATAGACTTCATCAGCTGAAATTTCAATCTGATCGCGATAACTTTTGTCATCGACAACGATCATTAAAGGTACTACGTATAAATTTGAATATTTTTCGAGTGTTTCTGGTAGTAGGTTTGATGCTGAATCTGTGATAATTGCAATTTTCATTTTTTTATATCTCCATATACATTATATTCGTGTCTAACCAATTGACATATCAATTCAATTTAAGCATATCATTAGAAGACGGATTATGTCAAAATATCTGACCATTTGGAATGATAATGATTGAATATGTAATTCTGTGTGATTTTATAAAAACCCTTAATTCAAAAGAGGTAATTCATTAGCATTCACCATAGCAAAATATAGGAATACTACTTCAAATCTTTCATCAAGGTTTAAAAATAGTATCTTAGGATTCGTTTGTTGATTCCATATTATTGGAACAAATTTATGCACGTTGAAAGCTAATTATTAATTTATTTTTTATAGAGAAGAACTTAAGGTTATAAACTTAATAAAAAAGTAATAATTTTAAGTGTATAATTGTATGGGGGGATAATGATATAAAACACAGATACGAGGTGTACGCTATGTTTAATGCGATTGATATCATTCTCTTTTTCTCTTACGTGGCTACAGGAGTTATGTTTGTTTCATTGATTGATTTAAAATATTCAATAAAGAAGTCACTTATTGCATTTTCCATATTTGTTATTGTTTCTTACGGTTTATTTATTCTTTTACAGATCAATCAAATCATACCGGAATCTATACCGGTTTCAATACTAGCAGTACCAGCAGCTATTTTCTCTTTTTTTCTTGCAAAATATAGAGATAGTCGCTTTTTGTTTACTTTGTTTACAGCAGATACACTTGGATTTATCGCATATCTATATGCAAGAGCACTATCGATTCCTTTTGCTGACAGCTCAATCATCATCATTGTGGGCACATTTGTTTTTTATGGTATATTGTTTCTTATAATTGCAAAATATCGTTCCACATACATATATATGCAAAATCACATCAAATCAGGTTGGCCTATTATTGCAGGATTTTCGATAGCAGCGTATGTATTAATCACGATAATGTCTATTTACCCAACTAAAATCGTCGAAAGAACAGCAGATCTTCCAATACTTCTCTTAGTCACACTATTTATTAATTTAACATTTGTCATTATTTACAAGCTTGTAAGCAAAGATATTCAAATCTATAATGAAAAGAAAGAGTTTGCGATGCTTGAATTAGATAACATGTATCAAAAAAGTCAACTCGAACTTCAAGATGTTTATTATAGATACGCGTACGAGGACGTGATGACAACTCTGAAGAATAGAAGAGCTTTTGAAGAGCTTAAGTCAAAAGAACTAACACAATCTACCTTATGTTTGACCATTGATATTAATAACTTAAAAAAAATCAATGATCAAAAAGGCCATCAAGCAGGAGATTTAGCTCTCACAACGCTTGCTCAAGCAATCAAGCAAACATTCCATAAACATGAAAAACTTTATCGAGTAGGTGGAGACGAGTTTGTTTTAATCATTGATGATGAGCAAACTTCTGATGCTGCATATTATAATGAAAAAATAAGATCCAATTTAAAAGATCTTTGTGATGGAAGCGCATGTGATGTTACAGTTGCTGTTGGTTGGAGTTCTTCAGTTGATGATGGATTAGAATCGATTGCTGAAATGGTTGACCTAGCAGATCAAAGAATGTACGAACAAAAAAGAAAAATCAAAACTATTTAAGAGGGTGTTTTAATGAATCTATATAATCAAGCACAAGAAGCAGCAAACTTTATTAAAAAACATAGAGATGATCAACCACAAATTGGGCTCATCTTAGGATCTGGGTTAGGAACTATCATCAACGATATGACAGATACCATTCACATTCCCTTTTCAGAGTTGCCCCACTTTCAATTATCAACAACAGAAGGACACGATGGAACTGTTGTTTTAGGAAAATTAAGCGGTGTATCTGTTGTCGCACTTTCTGGAAGATATCATTTTTATGAAGGATATGGTTTACTTGCTGTTACCTTTCCGGTTCGAGTTATGCAACTACTTGGTGTAAAGACACTGATCCTAACCAATGCTTGTGGTGCAATAAACACAGAATTTAAACCAGGGGATTTAATGGTCATTACCGATCATATCAACTTAGTATCCAATAATCCTTTAATCGGAAAAAATATTGAACAATTTGGGCCAAGATTCCCGGATTCAAGTGAAATATATACAAAATCATTGAGAAAAATAGCTCATCAGGCTGCAGAAAAACTAGGAATTCTTCTAAGGGATGGTGTCTACGCATGGTGGACGGGACCATCCTATGAGACACCAGCAGAAATTAAGATGATTAGAATACTTGGTGCAGATGCAGTCGGTATGTCGACAGTTCCCGAAGCACTTGTGGCATCTCACATGGATATGAAAGTTTTAGGAATTTCATGCTTAACCAATATGGCAAGTGGTATTTTAGATCAGAAATTATCTCATCAGGAAGTGCTTGAAGTTGCTCAAACCGTTAATCTAAAATTTAGAAATCTCATCAAAAATATTGTAATTCAACTATAAAACGTAAAAAGGCAAAGGGAAATTATTAAAATATTTCCTTTTTTTAATGAAAAAATCAACAAAATCAATAAAATGTGTTGAATGGTATTGTGTGACAAACAGTAGTGTGCTATAATTAGTGCATAGGAGGGATTACATGAACGCACAATTTAAAAGAGGTATTATCGAACTTTGCGTATTATCAGTTCTCGTAGAAAAAGATATGTATGGTTATCTCATCATCAATCAACTCTCCGATTACATTGATGTGAATGAAAATACCATTTATCCGATTTTAAGAAGATTGACAAAAGAAGATTACTTCGAGACTTATCTAGAAGAATCAAATGAAGGCGCACCAAGAAAATATTACAAGATGACCGAAAAAGGTTTTACCTATTATCTTCAATTAAGAGAAGAATGGGATGCATTTATCGGTGGTGTCTATCAAATCATAAATCAAGGAGGGAAGAAGAATGAAGAAATATTTAGAAGATTTAAGACAAGAATTAGTAAAACAGAAACTAACAAATAAAGAAATTGAAGAAATTATGGCTGATCACGAAGAAATGATTCGTACAGCTATGGAAGAGGGATTATCAGAAGAAGAAATCAAAGCCAAATTTGGCCAACCCAAACAGGTAGCTGAAGAACTTGCTGATAATGATCAAGTTGAACCAGACGAGCAGGAAGATAATAACGACCTCGTCTTATGGAAAACATTCACAGTTGAAAAGGATCAAATCAAAGTCAACGTGAATCTCATCTCAGAAGATATCACTTATCAATTAAGTGATAACAATGAAATTAAAGTGTATTATGAAGGTAATGGAAAGGTTGATAAATATGAAGTATCGTATGAAAAGAATGAATTTAAATTATATGCCCCAAAACGCATGGGATTCCACTTTTCTTTCAACAAAAGTGATGGTCTTCGATTTCTGGTCGAATTGCCAAAACACGTCGTTGTCGAAGAATTCAAACATAACACAGTAAGTTCAGATTCCGAAATCAAAAATTTGACAGTCAATCAATTGACAATCAACACAACAAGTGGCGATTTGTTAATCAAAAACAATCAAATTGATCAAGTGAAATTGAATTCAGTTAGTGGAGATTGTGAAATTAAGGATTCAAAAATTAAGGAGATTAATTTCTCTCAAGTCAGTGGAGATGGTCAATTAACAAATGTCACCATCAGTGGAGATTTCAAAGTGAATACCGTCAGTGGTGATCTTGAAATTCAGAATGTTAGCTGCGATAATTTTGAAATTCGCTCAGTCAGTGGTGATGTAGATGGAAAAGAATTTTATCCAAATAAGGTAACATTAAAGTCAGTTAGTGGTGATATCGACATCAAAAACAAAGAAAGTCATTATATCGAAATTGTTAAAAAGAGTACTATTTCAGGCGACATAAACATCAGCAGGTAATATTGTTGGTTCATTGATAAAAAAATTAAACACACATGCAATCATCATCAGATGTATATGTGTGTTTTTTCTATCTATTTCATACTAAATTTTTCACTCATATTTACGGTGCATTTTAATGAGCACCATTTATAATATTATGCACGCAATTCCATTGACTTGTTAGATACTCTTTGATATAATCGTCTATGTCCGACCGACCGTTCGGTCGGCTATTAAACGACATACAAGGAGAATAAAATGAGTTCATACAGCGTTAGAAAACCCATAACAGTCTTAATGGGTATATTAATTATTATCGTATTGGGTGTTTTTTCGGTTACGAAATTACCCTTAACATTATTTCCAGATATCAATCTGCCCTATGTAGTAACAATCACCACATATGAAGGGGCATCACCCGAAGAAGTTGAATTGGGAGTTGCCAGTCAAATTGAATCGGCTGTTTCTACCATCGGAAATTTCAAAGAAGTATCATCCATGTCCAATGAACACTTTGGCATAACTATCATTACTTTTGCTGATGGAGCAAACATGGATTCAGTTGTCATTGAATTAAGAGAATTGCTGAATAACATCAGTTTTGCTGAAGGCGTTGGCAATACAAGAATCTTAAGAATCAGTCCCGATATGTTACCTGTTATGACAGTGACATTATATAAAACATACAGTGATGCTATCACTGATGAAGAAGCACTAATTAGAAATACAGAATGGATCAACAGAGACATTCTTCTTGATTTACAAAGTATTCCTGGTGTAGCTGATGTAACTGTTTCAGGTGCAGCTGATGTTGTACTGGAAGTTAATTTAGATACTGACATCATTGATGCTTATGGTATCACTCACGCAGACGTTCTTTCAATCATTGAAGATCAGAACATCGGTGGACTGATTGGTGTAGCACTGGATTCAGGCGAATTACGGATGCTTTATTTAGGTAATAAGCCAAGTAATTTGAGTGATATCGAATCACTTCCAATCTTAAACGATGGTGGAAACGTCATTTTATTAAGTGATTTAGTCGTTGAAGATGGCATCCAATATATCGATGCAAACACAGCCAGTTATTCCAAAATCAATGGTGTTCAAGGCATTCAGGTTTCATTTCAGAAACAATCAGATTATGGAATTACAGAAGTAACAAAGAACATTATGGACCGTTTGGATTTGATTATGGACCGAGAAGGTACTGATGCAAATTACACCGTTTTATTAGACCAAGGTGAGTATATTAATCTTGCTATTGGTTCTGTTCTTCAGAATATTATTATTGGTGGATTACTTGCCATACTCATTCTATTTGTCTTCTTAAGAGATGTTAAACCAACACTAATTGTTGGCTTAGCTATACCAATTTCAGTTGTTGCTGCATTCATGCTCATGTACTTTACAAATGTCAGTTTGAACCTCATATCCATGGGTGGACTCGCTTTAGGTATTGGGATGTTAGTTGATAATTCTATTGTCGTTATTGAAAATATCTTTAGAATGATTGGTGAAGGAAAATCAAGAAGAGAAGCTGCAATTGAAGGCTCTAAGCAAGTTGCTGGAGCAATCACTGCATCGACTTTAACGACGGTTGCTGTATTCCTTCCAATCGCATTTATTGAAGGTATGGTTGCTGATGTATTTATCAGTATGGCGCTTACTATTGCATATTCATTGGGTGCAAGTTTGCTCATCGCATTGACACTTGTTCCTGCGATGGCATCCAAGATGCTTAATGATCACAATAGCAAGCCTGAAAGCAAAGTCATCACGAAGATGAAATCATGGTACAAATCCTCAGTTTTATTTACACTTAAAAATAAAGCTTTAACACTAATTGTCGTCTTGGTACTATTAGGTGGTTCATTCTTCTTAGTTTTTTCTAAGGGATTTATTATGTTACCTACATCTGATGAAGGTAGCATCAATGTGTCTGTTGATACAGCTTCACAGGTATTATTTGAAACCAAAGCAGAGTTTGCAGATTATGTAACAACAGTCTTAATGGAAATTGACGATGTTGATACCGTATCAGCAACCATCAATAGTGGTGGATTTACATCGATGAGATCAACGATGATGGGCGGAGCATCAGGTTCTGTTTCATTTACGGTTAATCTTAAAGATTCTAGAGCTAAATCGACGGCATATTATGAAACGTATATTAGAGACTTGATGGAAAATCTTGATTATGACCTAGCAGGTGACATCACAGAAGCTCAAGTGAATGAAATCACTGTTTCTGCACAAAATAGCACCGCTGGACTTACTGGTTCTACTGGTATTAACATCAAGGTTAGCGGATATGATTTGTTGACACTTGAAGCCATTGCCAATGATTTGACTGAAATACTAAACAATTCTGCTGATATCATCAAAGTAGATAACGGTGTAAACCAAGGTGCTGACAATGTCAAAATTACAATTGATAGAACCAATGCTATGAGTTATGGTCTAACCAATCAGGATGTTTATGATAACATCAATTTACTTTATGCCAATCTAGCAGCTCTTGGAGTCACTCAATCACTGACTGTAACCCTTGAAGGTGTTGACTATACATTAGATTTACCCAATGAAACCTTAGCTGGTGGTATTGATTTTGATATCTTTGGTGATTATTTGAACTTCTTAGGAGGCATTCAGTTATTTGATGCTTCAACATTACAAATGATTGATAATTATACACAAACATCAGGTCAAGGCATCTATGTTCTCAATGCAATGCTTCCAGGATACGTTCCTGGAACACCCGTACAATTCATCGTGAATCCTTATTTAGTTGTTACCGCGGGTGATCTTGTGATGAATCCAATGAGTTTGGATCCTCATCTGACATCCTTAAGCCTTGCACCACTTTATATGACCGATGATACAGCGAGTGTCACAACCATTGAAAAGATTACTGGGTTTTCAACGATTAATACAGATGGTACAAACCGTTATTTGAATGTTACAGCTCAAATTGAACCTGGTAAAAATATTACCTTGGTCAGTCAAGGCGTCATTGATGAAGTCAATCAATATTTAGATGGCGACGCATTTGCAGCTTATGGTGGCGGATATAAGGTTGTATTTGAGGGTGAGAACGAATCCATCTTATCAGCAGTATCAGATCTTGCTTTAGCAGCCATTGTTGCTGTCTTACTTGTCTACATGGTTATGGCTATTCAATTTCAATCACTTGTCTATCCTTTAATCATTTTAGGAACA
>Ga0268276_1001859_pt1 | contig 19248 bp, 15 predicted proteins | sample saktaG_4_FD_190145 | JGI IMG/M metagenome (GOLD analysis project Ga0268276, IMG submission 190145) | Saline water microbial communities from Sakinaw Lake, British Columbia, Canada - sak_2010_1_5_45m | ecosystem: Environmental > Aquatic > Non-marine Saline and Alkaline > Saline ... | reverse complement strand
TTGACTAAATATAATCTTTTCTTAACAATTTTAAGAATAATTATTTTTTCCCTTCTTCTTCTTGTATTGGTTCCTCGGTGGGGAATGATGGGGGCGTCTTTATCCTTATTAATAGGTTTTTCAGTAGAGGCGATTTTTTGCCTCATAAAGATTTTTAAAAAGACTGGAATTTTTTTTCTAAACAGACGTTATCTGGCAACCATTTTTTTGGCTTTTTTACCTTGTTTTCTTTTTATCTCTTTTCCTTGGTTAAATTTTCTTAACCCCTTTTTCCGTCTTTTTCTAAATCTTTTTTTGTATTTTTTGATTTATGCTTTGCTTAATATGAAATTTAATCTCCATGAGATTGATAAAGTTTTTTTGAAAAGCGTTTTGTCTAAAACAAAAATAAGGAAGCTCTAATGAAAATAAATATTTTTCCTGATTATAAACAAGAAGGCTGGTTAAGTATGGAAGTTTATGCCGAAAGCCTGATAAGAGCTTTAAAAGGCTTAAAAATTAGGGATTTGAAAGTTAAAACTTTTTTAGCTTTGCCTAAGTTTTCAAGTTTTTTTCCAAAAGAAAAGAAAAAAGCCAGATATTTTTTCCGCTATGTTATTAATCCGTTTTTTGCTTTTTTTAATCAAGGCGATGTTAATCATATTATTGATCAGGCGTATACGCCACTTCTTTTATCTCTCAATCATCGAAAAACAATTGTGACTTGTCATGATTTGATTATTCCTTTTTGGCAAGAGCGTCAGTCTGATTTAAAAAGAACATGGAAGAGTAAACTGAGGCTAAAAATAGGCAAGTGGCGTTTTGCCCAGTTAAGAAAAGCCGCCAAAATTATTGCTGTTTCCCAGGCAACGAAAGACAAACTGGTCAGGGAGATTAAAATTGATCCGCAAAAAATCGTGGTGATTCACGAAGGAGTAGAAGAGAAATTTCGGAAAATAAAAGACCAAAAGAAACTGCTTGATTTTAAAAATCAATATCAGCTGCCGGATAATTTTTTACTTCATGTTGGCAGTTGTGCTGATTATAAGAATATTGATGGTTTGTTAAAAATATTTTATAATCTTGCAAAGAAAAAGAAGAATTTATTTTTAATTAAGGTTGGGGAGAATTGGCAGCCTAAACATTTAAGATTAATTAAAAGATTAAAAATAGAAAATAAAATTAGGCATCTAGGCTATTTACCTGAAAAAGAATTGCCTCTGATTTATAATTTAGCCACAGTTTTAGTTCAACCTTCTTTTGTTGAAGGATTTGGTTTAACTGTTTTAGAAGCCATGATATGCAGTTGTCCGGTTTTTATTTCCCAGGCGCCAGCCCTAAAAGAAGTCACAGGGCAAGCAGGAATAATTTTTAATGAAAAAGATGAAGAAGGTGCGTCCTTAACAATTTTAAAGACTTTAAACAACCAAAAATTATTGAGCAACTTTGTGTTAAAAGGGGAGAAGAGAGCTAGACAATTTACTTGGGTAAGAACAGCCCAAAAAACTTATCAAGTTTATCAGGAAGTTAAAAAATTAAAATGAAAATTATTTTGATTTCTTCATTATTAATACCACGTTCTATAGGAGGAATTGAAGTGCTGACGGTTTTAACCGCCAAGGCTTTAGTTAAGCGCGGCCATCAGGTAACCATTTATACTGGTGGTCCTGGAAAAACAAGAAAAGAAAACGGGGTAATTATTAAAGAAATCAAAGAATTAATTTTTCCGCTTCAGCTGAAAAGCTTTCTGATGCCTTTTTATTCTTGGCGGTTAAAAAGGAGATTAGAGAAAGAAGAGGGTTTTTTAAAGGCCGATATTATTAATGCCGTTGATCTAGACAGCATTTTGGCGCTATCGGGCTGGGAAAGGGTTAAAGAGAAGCTTGTAGTGGCTATCCAAGACTATGGTTTGGTTTGCGCTAATGGTTTGCTTTTATATGGGAATAAAGTTTGTCCTAATTATTGTCATCAAGGCAAAGGGTTTTTGTGTCTGCGTAAAAGAAAAATATCTTTATTGAAAAATCTTTATCTTCAGCTGGCTTATCGTTTGCGTAAAAATCAAAGAGATAAAAGAACAAAATATTTGCATCAAGTGATTTGTGTCAGTCATTTTGTGGCTGATAAGATTCAAAAATATAATCCTGATTTGAAGATTCAGATTATTGGCAATTGTTTACCTGAAGATTGGTGGTTGGTTAAAAAGCCTAAGGAAAAAGACATTGATATTCTGTATGTTGGCCGGATGGAGGAGTTTAAAGGCACAGAAACAGCTTTAATAGCTATTAAAAAAGTGCTAGAGAAAAAGAATCTTAAAGTCTTTTTTGTTGGCGCCGGAAAAGTAGAGGAATATCAAGAAAAAGCCCGATCTATGGGTTTGGGAAACAAAGTTGTTTTTACCGGTGGTGTTGATTTTCAGAAAATGCAGGATTTTTACCAGAAAGCCAAAATTGTTTTGGTGCCTTCTATTTGGCCGGAGCCCTGTGGAAGGGTAATTATTGAGGGTATGTTTTGGGGAGGAGTAGTGATTAGCACCAATCAGGGGGGAACGCCGGAGTTAATTAATCATGACAAAAATGGTTTATTAGTTCCTCCAGGTAATAGTCAGGAGTTGGCTAAGGCGATCCTAAGTCTTTTTAATCAACCCTTAAAAATGAAAAAAATCAGCCAGAATGCTTCTTTTTATGCCCGCAAACATTTTAAACCAGAGCTTTTAGCTTTAAAATATGAGAAATTTTATCAGCTTGTTTTGGATAAAAAAATAAACTAGAATGATAAAGATGAAATTTTTGGATAAAAAGAATCGACTTTTTGGAAAGATTCATGTGGCTTTTCTTCTTTTGCCAATATTTTTAATCTTCATTTCTTTATTAGTTTGGCAAGTTGTGACTTCAAAGCCTGATTATGTTTTAGTTAGAGTTAAGGGTAGCCCAGGCAACTGGTGGTGGGTAACCCCTAGACCACCAGACTGGTTAGTTTCCTCAATTAAACCTGGTGATAAAGAATATAATACTTTAGGGAGAACAACTGCCGAGATAATTACAGTTAATATTTATGATGCCGGGGGTCCGACTAAAGATATTTATTTGATGGTTAAAATTGCGGCCAAGCTTAATAAAAGAACTCAAAGATATCGCTATAAAGGAGAACCTTTAGTTATCGGTGGGCCGATTTCTTTAGAGTTAAGCAAGACTCTTTTCCCAGGTATTATTGTTGATATTAGAGATATTGATTCTCAGGAAGAAAAAAAGACAGTAGAAAAAATTTTAACTGTTCGACAATTTGACAGGTGGCCTTGGGGTTTTGATGCCATTAAGGTTGGTGAAAAGATGACAACCGGAGAAGGAGAGGTAATTGCAGAAATTTTAGATAAATGGAAAGTCCCAGCGGAAAAAGAAGCCTATACGGATACTGGTAAAATTTTGAAAACCTACAGCCCAATTAGATATGATTTCTTTATTAAATTAAAAATTAAAGCTGTTGAAGAAGAAGGTGAGCTTATTTTTCGGGAAGAGCAATATTTAAAAGTGAGTAATTATATTTGGGTAATGTTTCCCAATTATAATATTAGCGGTGCTGAGATTGTAGCCATTCAAGAAGTCCAATAAAATTTATTTTTAATGAATTACCCTCTTTCTATCCAGGATTTATTTTATCAGGGGACTAAAGAGGCTATGCCAAGTTATGGCTCCGAATTACCTCAAAATTTTACTTACGATCCTGGTGCAACTAGTAGTTTATTTGAGCTAGGTTATTTTCCTCAACAGGGATTTCCACTTTTAGCTACGACATTAGTTTTCTTTTTGATTTTTTGCCTGATTTTACTTTTTTTCCGTCAAAAAAGAAAATCTTCTGATTTTACTTTTTTTATCTTTTTAGGAAGTCTTTTTTTTGTTTTTTTTGGGCCTTTAAGCTTGCCTTCATTTTTTAAAATTAATACGACTTTGGGGTTGGCTAAACTGATTGGTGCTTTGCTATTAATTTATTCTTTAATTGAGGTTTTTTTCAGGAAAAAATTCGATTTTTTTTACACTAGATCATTTTTGCCATTATCTTTTTATATTTTGAGCCTTCTTGTCTCTGTTTTTTTTATTACCAATCTTAATTTTTTTCTTACTGATTTAAGTCTGGTCATCACCGGCGTTTTATTTTTTTATCTAGGCTTTTATTTTCTTAAAAACTGGCGGAATTTGCACACTTTACTGGTTTCTTTGGCTTGGTTAACTCTTTTTCCAGCTTTATTAGTTTTATTTATTTTTATCTTTAACGATCAAGGCAAAGAAGTAATTAAAGTTCTATATCCTCGCTATGAAAATTTTGTTTTTCTTCATGATTTATCCAGGGGCCGAATTTTATCAGTTATTGATTTAGAATTTTTTACTCCCTGCATTTTTTATCTTTTTCTTTCTCAAAAAGAATCTTTTAAAAGATTTTGGTTTTTAATAGTTTTTTTTCTGTCATCAATGGCCATTTTTCTGACTAATTATCGTTACCGTTTCTTAACTTTTATAGTCGCTATTGCTACTTTTATTTTCTTTTTAAAGGATAAATCTAAGAAAATCTTTTTTAAATTTTTTACCATTGCTTTTACTGCTATTTTTGGTTTCTACCTTTTGGTGATGGCTTTTTTAGGAGGTCAAAATATTGTTAACCGTTTTTTACTACAGAATTACGAAAATGATGTTGATAGCTTAAGAAGAAGAGGCGTAATGATGAGTCAGGCCTGGAATCTTTTTTTAAAATTTCCTGTTTTTGGTGTTGGTGTAGGTAACTATAAGGATAATGTTGACGTTGTTTACGAGCGTTTTGGTGGTCGAGTTTATGAACCTTTTTACAAAATTCTCCAAAATGTTTATGCCTATCCACACAACTGGTTTTTACTGGTTTTAGCGGAAAACGGGATAGTTGGTTTTTTTATTCTTTTGTGGTTGCTTTATGTCTTTTTAAAAAGCGATATTTTCTTATACAAAAGATTAAAAGGAAAGCAATTTCTGATGTTTTTGACAATTTCTGCGACCAGCTGGCTCTACGTTTTTGCCAATCTTTTTACTCCGCTTCATAATTCTTTGCCGATGGTGATTTTCTTCTGGACATTTAGGGGAATGATAGAGAGAATATATTATAATGAAACTAATGGTTCCAAGATTAAGGCTGAAACTCCATAAGATTAAATCCAAACCAGTTTTCTTAATAATTTTTCTTTATTTTCTCTTAGCCACGATTTTTACTTTTCCTTTATTGTTTTCTTTAAATAAATTTACGATGACCGGCGGAGATGGCTCGATTTTTATTTGGCATATCTGGTGGCTACGAAAGGCCATTTTCCAATTACATCAAAATCCATTATTTTCTTACTATGTTTTTCAACCGATCGGTATCGATTTAACCCTTCCCTTGCAACAATTCAGCGGAGTAGAAGCTTTATTGAGTCTAGTTTTTCATTTTTTCCGAGTCTCTCCGGTTGCAACTTATAACTTTTTAGTTTTCATTTCATTCATTTTAGCTGGTTTTTCCACCTATTTATTGGCCTCATTTTTTCTAAAAGAAAGATTAATCGCTTTTATTAGTGGCTTGATTTATTCCTTTTCGTCCTTTAGGGCCTTAAGAGCTATGGGTCATTTAGATACTCTTTTTACCTATTGGATACCACTGTTTATTCTTTTTTTGTTTAAATTCCTTCGAGAAAAAAAATATGCCTATCTTTATTATGTGGGATTATTCTTTCTTTTGGGAACCTATGCCAGTATGCAAAATTTTATCTTTATGGTGATGTTCGGAATTATTTTCGCCATATTTTATCGAAAAGATATTTTGATAATTCTCAGAAAAAACTTTTCTCATCTATTTTATTTTAGTAGCTTTATTCTATTGGGTTTAATTCCTAAAATTTATTTTGCCTTTAGGGTAATTTTCCGCAATCTTGAAGAAGTGGAAATCTGGGGGGGGTGGAAAGGAGCCAATGTTTTGAGCGGCGATTTGATTAGTTATTTTATTCCTCATGAAGAAAGCTTTTTATTTGGGTTTTTAGGTAGAGCGGCTTTAAAGGGAAAAGATTTAGATTGGGAAAGTAAACAAATGTATTTAGGCTATTTTGTTATTTTCCTTCTTGTTTTTGCCATATGGAAGTTTTTTAAGAAAAGCCGGGAAGTTAAATTGTGGACATTGATTTTTTTTGTTTTTGTTATATTTTCTCTTGGTCCTTCACTAAAAGTTTTTGGTTTTGACAAGTTCATTATTGACACGAATACATTTTCCTATTCATCACCATTGCCTTACTTTATTTTTCACTTTATCCCGATTTTAAAAGATTTTCGAGCTCCAGGCCGCTTTTTTATTATGTTTTCTTTGGCTGCGGCAATTTTATCTGGGTTTGCTCTTTTAGGTATAAAAGAAATTTTTAAAGGGAAAAGGATCTGGTTTTTAGTCTTTTCAATTCTTTTAGCAAGTTTAATTTTTTTAGACAGCTATCACCCTTTTATTTTTCCCTCAAATAAATCTTCTCCCCATCCCTTTTATCAAAAAATGGCTGAAGATAAAAATGAATATACAATTTTAGATTTACCGTTATTAGTAAGATCAGGATATTATGATTTTGGTTATGGTGATGCTTCGCCTTTTTTCTATCAAACAATTCACAATAAAAAAATTATTGGTGGCTATATTGCCAGAATTCCTAATCGTTATTACGATTTCTACGAGAAAATACCTCTTTTAAAAGCGATTATTGATTTTCAAAAGAGGGAAATTTCATTAAAGGTTGTTTCTCCTGATGAACAGAAATTAAATAAGATTTTTGTCCATCAAGCGAATTTAAAATATGTTTTAATAAGAGAGCCATATAATAATAATCCAGAAGTCATTAAATTTCTAAAACAGTCATTGCCTATTTCTGTATTTTATGAAGATGAAACATTGAAAGTTTTTGAGATTAATTAATTTCATGATGATTTTTAGCAATAAATAAAATATTATATATAATTAGCAATATGGGATTAAAACCAAAGATTTTTAACTTTAAATATAAAATTGGGGAATACAAATCAGAAATTTTTATTAAGATTTTTGTTTTAATTATTTCACTGCTTTCTTATTTTTATCTTAAGACCTTTTTTTATTTTTTTCTGCCTGGGTTTTTAATTCTTTTTCTTTTTAAATATTCGTGGCGGGTAACCGAGATAATTTTATTCTCCGTTAGTCTTTCAATAGGCCTAATTATCGTTCTTTTCGGCTTGACAAAATTCATTCCTATAGAGATGTTTTTGCTAAATAGTTTAATGATTTTTTTTGGACTAATTTTCTTTTTTGTTCTTCCTCTTAAATCAAGGATTTTATTCAAACTTGATGATTTAATCGTATTAGCTGGTTTTATTTTGATGTTGATATCTTTTTTAAACATTTATCGTCAACAAATTTTTCCGCCCGGAGCCGATATGGCAACTCATACTTATACAGCTCAGGTTATTAGTCTTAATCGTTCGTTCCCAAACTCTTACTATCCTTTGGTCCCGATTGATGCTTTTGGCTTTATGCCGTATGGGATGTCGGTGATAATCAGTTATGGCCAGATATTATTGGCTTTGCCTATTTATAAAGCTGCCCTGCTTGTTGTCCTACTGATTTATCCTTTTGCCGGCTTGGCGCTTTATTCTTTTCTGAAGAATTATTTTTCCTCATTGGCGAGTTTTTTAACGGTGATCTTTGTTTTACTTGTTGAAAGAGATTGGCTGGCTTATTTTAAATGGGGAGGTAATCCCACCGTTTTTGCTATTTTTCTAATGATTTTGGCGGTTACTTTTTTCTTGAAATTTTTTAAAGAAGCCAAAGAGAATAATTTTTTTTGGTTGGTGCCTTCGCTTTTTCTAGCTGCTTCTTTTCAGTCTCATCAAACGCCTTTGGCAGTTTTGTTTTATGCAGTTATGCCTTTAGCTGTTTATTTAATTATCAAAAAAGATAAAAAAACATTTTTTAAAATAGCGATGATTTTTATTGTTACGGGTATCTTAGCCTTGCCGATGCTGACCTCTTTTGAACCATTATCAAAATCAACCATTATTCATATCAATGAGAATATTCATGCTAGTTATTTCGGCTTATCGGGGAACTTCAAAAATCTTTTTTCTACAATACTAAGTTTGGTTCACCAGCGATTAGGGCAAAGATATTTTCTATTAACAATTGCTGGCATAATTATTGCTTATTATCAAAGAATTAAGTATAGAAATTTATGGTTTTGGTTTTATATATTAATTTTTGTTTTGGTAATTGATTCGATATATCTTTTTACTCCATTATCGAGAGTTTTTTATCCGGATCGAGTTATTTCAACCTTGCTTTTTGCGACGGCTTTTTTCTTTGCCGTAATGATTGATTTTTTATGGCAGATGATTAAGAAAATTAATTATAAAAAAGAAAAAATTTCCTTACTGGTCTTATTTTTAACGATTTTAATATTCTTTTTGTATTTACGGGATAATGTTAGATATATATATCTGGAGGCTGTTTCGAAACCTGCCTCAGCAAAAGTTTCCGTGACTGTTAGTGACCTTCAAGCTTTTGAATGGATAGAGAAGAATACGCCTACTACAGCGGTGATTAAAAACAACTATGGAGACGCTGGTATTTGGATTCCGGCCATAGCCAAGAGAATGATTACCTATAATGACACTTCGCCTCATTACATGGGAAGATTATACGAAAAACAAAAAGAATTAAAGCCAGACTATATTTTTATCGGCAATAAAATTGTTTATCCTAAGACAATATTTTTTAAGGCAGAAGAAATTGATAAAGATCCCAATTTTGAATTAGTTTTTCGTTCAGATAATTCACGTCTTTATAAAATAAAAAATAATGATAAATAAAAAATTCTGTATTTTAATTCCTGCTTATAATGAAATCAATGAAGCCAATCACAAAGATTACGAAAATTTTAGTAAATTTTAAGAACTTCCCATTATTCTATCCAAAGATTTTCGGAATGACCTTAGTCCTTCTGTTATTTGTGCTTTCTTTATATTTAAGACTTTCGTACTTAAACAGGCCATTAGGAGATCGTCATGAATGGGTTACCGCTCATGCTTTAATAACCATCGAAAACTTTAAAAACTACCCAGTTAAACAACACCTTTTTAGGTTAATTTCTACATACCCTGTTGAAGGTAATTTTTTTGCAACACAACCGTCGATTATCAGAATACTTGATAATAATGGGGTAGGTTATTATACGACTTATCCACCTTTTTCTTCAATTTTTGCTTATGTTTTTTTTAGGATTGCTAATATGGAAATTAATATTTTGAATATCCGAATACTTAATATTATCCTTCACGGGGTGGCAACGGTATTTGTTTTTTTGACTGTTTATCAACTTTCATTTAAACGAAAGTTGATCGCCTCACTTGCGTCTTCAGTCTTTTATATTTTTACAGCTTCTCATCTTTGGTTTTATGGCTTTACTTATTCGTGGGATATTTTCTTTTATTATTTGGTTGTATTTAATCTTTATATTCTTACCCTTATCTTGGAGAAAAATGAAAAAGATAAATCTGCCAATAAATTAATATTCCTTTTTGCTATTTTTAATGGCTTAACGATTTATACTGAATTTCAAGGAATTTTTTTGGCAGTTTCAGTGGTTGTTTTATTGCACATTTTCAAATCTAAATTTAAAAAAATTCTCACCAAGGTAATTGTTATTTCTTCATTAATACCTGTTTTGATAACAGTTGCTCAATACGGCACGATTTCTGGTTTAAAAGACTACTTTTCTGTAATGTTCTATAAATTTTTTGTAACATATGGTAGTTTTGGGAGTAATCCTAAGATTATTGAAGATTTAGGCAACTCTTGGGATTTATATAAAACTCTTTTATCTCCAAGCATGATTCTAATTATTTTGTTTTTGGTTTTATATTTATTTTTAGGTTTTAAAAAAAAACTTTTTTCAAAAAACCAATTATTATTAATCTTTATTCTGCTTTTTGTTATTATTCAACATTGTTTTTTCCTTTTCTCAGACGTTGCGGCTCATGAGTTTTCTTCCTTAAAGTTGACATTATTAATGACTTACCTTATTGGATTTATTATTGGGAATATCTCTTTTGGGGCTAATTCAAGTTTGAAGATTAAGGAATATTTTTTAATAGTTTTAGTTTTTTTAGCGATGTTCCAGTATACTCGAAAGTCAATTGATATTTTTAAATGGTTTGCGGGTGAAAGCTCAAATTTCCGTTATTTACATCTTGCCGATGAGGTCAACAAAACTTTAGCAAAAGATGAATTATTATTTTTTAATATAACCGTTCCTCCACAATTCAGTTTTTATAGCAAAAGGAATTATTTTGAATTTCGTGATTTAAATCAGGCTAAAATACAAATTAGAAATACCAATCTAAAAAAAGGAAAATTTTTCAAGCTAAATGAGAATATGGAGATAATAGGAATAACTGAGATTGATTTAAAACAATAGTTGTTTCCTTTTTTATCCAGATAGATAATTATTAAACTAGAAATTTTATATAATAATGATAAAAAATTTTTGCGTTCTTATTCCTGCCTACAATGAAGAGCTTAATATTCAACAGGTAATTCGTGAGATAAAAGAAATTGATAAAAATATTCAAATTATCATTATCGACGATGGCTCAACTGACAGAACAGTGAGAATAGCTAAAAACGAAAAGGCAATTGTTTTAAGACAAAGAAAAAACTTAGGATCCGGCGAGGCTTTAAAAGCCGGCTTCAAATACGCTTTAGCCCAAAAATATCAATATTTTCTTCGCTTAGATGCTGATGGCCAGCATAATTCTGCTGATATTTCTAGATTAATGGAACCCCTAATTAAAAATCAAGCTGATTTAGTCGTGGGCAGCCGTTTTGTTAAAAAAATAAGATACAAAACCCCAGTTTATCGTTTGGTCTGTATCAAGTTTATTTCTATTATTTACCGATGTTTTTATGGTTTTGTAATTACCGATCCGACTTCCGGCTATCGAGGATATAATCGAAAAACCGCCGAATTTCTTCTTGATTGTTATCAATCGGCTTATCCTGAGGCCAATTCTTTCGCTCCTTTAATTCTTAATCATTTTAAAATTAAAGAAGTGAGTAGTAATATGAGGCCAAGACTTTATGGAAAATCATCAATTAAGTTGATTAAAGGTTTTTCTCTTTTTCTTCTGATTGTTCTGAGGATTATAACTTATCGGTTTAGAGTAGAAGAAAGTGTAAAAGGTAAAAACTAAAACTTTGGGAATTTAATTCTCCCTTATCAAAAATTAAACGATTTAAAAAAGCTTAAAAAACATGATTTTGATTATCAGGCTATTTATAAATTGAAACGCTGTACTAGATGTATTTTGCCAGAAACAACCCCTCTTATTTCTTTTGATAAAAAAGGTGTTTGTAATTACTGTCATGTTCATCGAAAAATCAAATATCAAGGCATTGAAGTTTTAAAAAAATTGATTGAGCCTTATCAAAGCAAAAAATGGCCAGCCTGATTGTTTAATCGGTTTTAGTGGGGGTAGGGATAGTTCTTATGGTCTACATTTTCTTAAAAAGGAGCTTGGTTTAAATCCAATTGCCTTTACTTACGATTGGGGTATGACCACTGATTTAGCTTATCGTAATCAAGCTAGAATGGTAGAGAAATTAGGGGTGGAACAGATTGTTCTTTCCGCCGATATTAGTATGAAAAGAGATCATATTCGTCATCATATTTTAGCTTGGTTGAAAAAACCTGATTTGGGAATGATTCCGCTTTTTATGGCTGGTGATAAGCAGTGTGAATTTTATACCAATCGCTTAGTTAGGCGAAGCAATCTTAAGCTTGTCTTTTTTTGTCCCCCTAAAGGACTTATTCCGCAACCATAAGTTAGAATTTGATTTTACAACTGAAGAAATTAAAGTTATATTAAACTCTAATTTATTCCCTATCGTGGACGATGTCCGGACTAGTTTAGCTATCGCATATAAAATTCTTCTCTACCGATGATATTGAAGAAGAAAAATTAGTAAGACTTATAAAAGCCACCAAAGAAAACTACCAAAATCCACACCCTAAATAAGGAATGATTTAAAACTATTAACTTCTCTTAGGCAGTTACTTTTCAATCCAAAACCCTTCGATAGCCATGGCATCTATGCCTGTACTTTCAAAGCAACGTAAGGCATCAACGGGGCGACAAACAATCGGTTCTCCTTTAATATTGAACGACGTATTTAACACAACTGGTATGCCCGTATACTCTCCGACAAGTTTAATAATCTTGTAATACGATGGATCAACTGTTTTATGTACGGCCTGAGGACGGCTAGTTCCATCAATATGGACAACAGCCGGAATTTCTTTCTGACGAGACTTCGGAACATTGTAAATTACCGTCATAAAACGATCTTCAAGAGGATTTTCATTATATTGGTGGGAAACTTCAGAAACCATCGAGGGGCAAAATGGCCGCCAAGGGTCACGGTGTTTTACCCGATTATTAATTACGTTATCCATGCCTTTTTTTGAAGCATCGGCGAGAATTGATCGCCCCCCCAGCGCTCTTGGCCCTACCTCCATCCGTCCATCAAACCGCGCCACAATTTTTCCCTTTGCAATCGCCTGAGCCACCATTCTTTCTATATCCTTGGGACGTTTATAAGAAACAATTGCTTCATTAAGAACGTTTTTTACATCTTTTACTGAATATGCAGGTCCCCACCGGACATGATCCATAGAAAAACGAGGATCCTCTCCAAATCTGGTTGCCAAAACCATGGCCGCCCCTAATGCAGCCCCGGAATCATTACTTGATGGTTGGATAAAAAGGTCAGAAATGATACCAGATGTTGCCAATTTTCCATTCATTTTGCTGTTTAACGCAAGTCCTCCAGCAAAACAGAGTTTCTGACTTTCTGCCTTTGGGAGATTTACTTTGATTAAATGCAAGACCACTTCTTCCACTTTCTCCTGTATGGCATAGGCAATAAGTTTGTGGCGTTTTTGAATTGGTTCGTCTGCTAACCGACATGGCCCTAGAAGCTCTGTCAGCTGATCAGAAAAATATTCGTTTTTGGTATGGCGTCCTAAAAGGGTATATGTAGGATCAACAGTATATGATCCATTTTTAATCTGAACTATCTGATTTATTTTTGCTTGATACTCATCGCTAAATTTCCCATAGGAAGAAAGCCCCATCACAAAACCATCATCTTCGTAAGGCTTAAATCCTAAATATGCCGTAAAAGCAGCATAGAGCCATCCTAAAGAATGGGGAATATTCTGATGACAAATTTCTTTAATTTGTATCTCATGGCCTTTATAAAGTGATGTCGTTTTCTCTTCCCCGCTTCCATCTATGACCGCAATTAAGGCATCAGAAAATCCAGAAGCATAATAACTACTTGCTGCATGAGCCAGATGATGTGGAATATACGCTATCCCCGGCATTCTCCCTTTCAATCCTAACTGGGAAAGATGAAACTCAATTTGTTTTTGCACCTCTGATGGACGAAGTCTTATCATCTCAATAAGCCCTCTATTCGAAGAACTGTATCTTTGTGAAAAGGCATACCGAAGCCCTAATTTTGCGAAAAAAAGAGGAATATATGTTGAATACTTAGCGTGATCCCAACCGATAGCTATCTCATCTATTTCTGCTATTGATAATTTTCCTTCTTTCAAGCAATATGAAATTGCTTGGTTAGGAAATTTTCCAAAGGCAGTTTTAATACGAATAAACCGTTCCTCTTCTGCAAAAGCGACCAATTTCCCATTCACAAGAAGACAAGCGGCAGGATTTTGGCCAAAGGCAGAAATACCCAAGATGTTCATCTGTCTCTTTCCGAAATAAAACTACTCATTGGAACAAATGTGTAACCTTTTTTTTGTAAATAGGAAAGTACTTGATTGAGTAATTCTAGCCCACTTTTCTGCCTTTTGCGATAAACAAACCGCCAAAATGGTAATAATGACTTTGCTACAGACAACAGATGTAAATCATGAAGATGAAAATCAAACACCACTATCCTTGGCAAAGGAAATATAGATAACAACAATTTATATATTTTCCAGCCAATGAGTTTTATCCAACTTAAGGAAAAAATAATTCTTGCCGGGGTGATGGTCGTGATAGGAATCTCGATTATCCCAAATGGCCCGTTATAAACCGTCTTTTTACGGAATAAATATTTCGGTCGTGGCCAAAAGGAAGGAAAGACACTGGAATCAAAAACAAAACCATTCTGTTGTAATAACAAATATCCATTCTCTGATATTCTTCCCTCAGGGGCGCGATATCCACGCGGATGTTTTTTAAAAAAGCTTTGAAATTCCTCTACTCCCTTATGAATTTGCTCAACACTATCCGGAGATTTTAAATCATGGGAGTATGAATGAAGATAAAACTCAGTTCCTTGATTTAGCATATATTTAATAATAGGCTGATTTTTCTTAAGTGTATTAGCGACAACAAATGCACTAAGGGGGACACGATAATGCTTTAGGCACGCAAACAGTTCCTGGATATATTCTTTTTTCCATGCATCATAATGCTCTGATATTCTTCCCGCATGGTCTGGTTCTAAATCAAGTGTGATACACGCTAGTTTATCTTTCATCTTCATTCCTTTTACTTAATATTTTTTTAGTACAATACATTATAATACATTATATGTGTGGAGTCTTCGGTATCATCGTAAAAAACAAAGACGTGATTGATTTCACAAAGCTACTCCCTGCTTTAAGTAATTTACTCATATTATCAGAATCCCGAGGAAAAGAAGCAACCGGAGTGATGACAAGCTTTAATCAGGTGATTCACACTTACAAAGAACCTGGCGGAGCTTCTAAGTTTATTCATGCTCCTAGATATAAACAATTACTTTCAGAACTTTCCGAACAACAAACCGCACCCTTTGTAGTCATTGGACAGACGAGGTTGGCTACCAATGGACGCCAAACCAAAAACCAGAATAATCAACCAGTAGTAACAAAAAACACTGTGGGTGTTCACAACGGTATCATCGTCAACGACAAAAAGCTATGGAAAAATATCAACAAGAAACCAAAGAATGAAGTCGATACGGAAGTTGCCTTTGAAATAATAAATTCTTTAATTCAAAATAATTATTCCTATAAAAGCGCCATCCAAAACATGTACACTCTTATCGAGGGATCGGCAACGCTGGCCATGATGTTCATACGTTACAACCGCGTTGCAATAACCACCAATACCGGCTCTTTATACTTTGTTGCCATCAATAATAATATTGCCTTTGCCTCTGAGGAATATATTATTCAAACCTGGATGAAGCATCATAGCAAACTTATAACTACAGATAATAAATGGGCGGTGCAACATTTAAAAGCTGGGACTGGGATGCTAATCCCACTGTCTAATAGAAGCATGGAGTTTTTTAATTTAAAGGGCAAAATTTCGAAAACAAAGCAACCTGGTAAACTCTGGGCAAAAATTATGGATCATTCTGATATAAATGCCAAAGCAGAAGAAAAGGCATTACTTCTCTATCGCAATATTAATAGTCTTAAGAAGCTGAAAAAACATGATTTTGACTATAAAACTATTTATGCCTTGCGACGCTGCAATAAGTGTATTTTACCGGAAACAACACCTTTTATTACATTCGACAATCATGGCGTTTGTAATTACTGTCATGAACATAAAAAAATCAAGTATAAAGGCAAAGCTTCCTTAGAAGAAATTGTTGCTCCCTATCGTAGTCATACAGATAAACCCGACAGCATCATCGCTTTTAGCGGCGGGAGGGATAGCTCTTATGGACTGCATTTCTTAAAAAAAGACTTAAAACTTAACCCAATCGCCTATACGTATGACTGGGGGATGGTCAAAGATATTGCCAGGCGGAATGAAGCAAAACTCGTCGGAAAATTAGGTATCGAACATATTATCATCTCCGCCGATATTACCGCGAAGCGTAACCATATCCGAAAAAATATACTTGCATGGATGAAAAAGCCTGATCTTGGAATGGTTCCTCTTTTTATGGAGGGTGATAAACAGTGTGAATTCTACGCTGATAAATTAGCGAGGCAAAACAACATCAAGCTTATTTTCTTTTGCCGGGGAAATGAACTAGAGAAAGAAGAATTCAAAACGGGCCATTGTGGCATAAAAAACGCTGACCCAGGAGGAGTCATACATAACTTGAGTCTCAGTGGAAAAATTAAACTAGCTGCCTATTATGCACGACAATATCTCACAAACCCTGCATATATTAACTCCTCAATATTTGACACAATATTTGCATATTTCTCCACGTATGTTCAAAAACATAACTATATTTTTCTCTGGCATTATATTCCATGGGATGAAAAAAAGATTATATCAACACTCAAAAAAACCTATAATTGGGAGACTCCTTCTGAAACGATACAGACCTGGCGGATTGACGATGGAACATCAGCATTTTATAACTATATCTACTATACAGGGCAAGGATTCACGGAAAATGATTCATTCCGATCACGACAAATAAGAGAAGGAAAAATGAGCAGGGGAAAAGCCTTAGAATTAGTGAATGAGGAAAATAAGCCCCGTTATGATGCTTTGAGATGGTATTTCAATCAAATAGGCCTTGATGGAGATGAAGTCTTGACTGTAGTGGACAAGATAAAAAGAAGATATTAAACAATTGATTATGGTTTATCTGAAAATCAGATAAAAACACTTAATTTATGGAAGCAAAGTTATCCTGAAGTGATGTTTTCTTCTACAATTCCGTATATATATGATATCGGAAGAGTTTTAGAGGATTCTCATCCTAACAGTAACGGACATTTGATTATAGCTAATGCTATTTTTGATTATTTGGAAAATAATATTTTAAATTATTAGATAATTTTTGATAAAAATCTTGAAAATTATCTTTTTCAAAAAGGGTAATTAAAGAATTCTTTTTGGCTAAATCCTGATGAATTTGGATTGAACTAACCAAACCCTGTCTTTGGTATTTTAAAGCTTCATGAAGGGCAATGGGAGAACCTTCCAGCAAAGAGGGGAGGACAAAACAACGGCAGTTGCTTAAAAGTTCTTCTTTTTCTTGTTCGAAAACAAAGCCAGCAAAAATGATGTTACGATCGTTTCCAGCGAGTTTCTTTAAAGAACAAACGTAGTCTGAAGTATGACTTTCGCCACCAGCCAGAATAAGTTTTATTTTTGGTTTTTTAATTTTCTGATAAGCCTTAATCAACCAGTCAATTCTTTTTTCCGGAACAAAACGGCCTAAAAAAAGAAGATAATCTTGGCCTTTTAAGCCATATTTTTTCGTAATTATTTGGGGCTTAAGCGTCTTTTGAATTTCAAATTTTGGTTTATCCAAAATAGTTTTTTTTTGATAATTTTTTTGATAGTAATTCTTCAAATCATCAGAAACAACGACCAGTTCATCAGAAAATCGAACTGCTGTTTTCTCACATAATTTTAAAAACCATTTAGCCCACCATTCCCATTTATCTCTTTGCCAATCTAGGCCATGGATAGTTGTGATGATTTTTTTGCCACATAACTTGGGGAAAAAAGAGAAAAGAGTTGGTCCGATAGCTTGATACCAAACAAGATTATTTTGGGTAAAGCAGACATGAATGGAGGCCAAAAAAGAATGAGTTAGAGCATCGAGGTGTTTAGTATTAAGACTGGATAAATGAACTAATTTTATTTGTTGATATTCTTTTAAGTTTCTGGGGGTGGCCCAAGGTCGGACATAGGCTGTTATCTGATTTTTTTGCTTGATTAACTTTTGTGCCCATTTTTCGACGTAAAATTCCACCCCTGAAGTCCCGGGGAATTCTGCCGGTAGTCCCTTTTGGCCGATGAAGGCGATTTTTTGATTTTTAAGAGAAAAAAGATCGAATTTTGCCATTTAAAACCTGCCAGATAATTTTATCAAAATTTTGACGAGAGCCAGTTTTAATGGTGCAGACCATCCAACAGTCCTGACACTTTTGGGCCTGTTGGTGATATTGATTGGTTCTTTTCCAGATTTTATGGAAGCTTTCTTCTTTTAAATTGCCAAGATACCAATTTTTAAGATGACAAAGATAAGCTTTTCCCTGAGGGTCAAAATAAAAAAAATTACCTCCAGCATCACAAGCAAAAGGTCTTTTTTTCTCCTGAAGATATTTCCATAAGGAATGAGCAAACCAACCGCGTAGCCAATTTTTGGGCGAGCAACTTTGATAATAGGCTTTTTCTAAGTTCCTTAAGATTGATTCCGTTTCTTTGTTTTTAACTGGCCTTAATTTTTCTTTATGGGTTCCAAAAAATATTGTTGAGCTGGTGGCGGTAGTTAAGGAGAATTGTAGTTTTCTTTGCTTGGCTAAATTGAAAACAGAGAGCAAATCATTTTTGTTTTTTTCCATCAGATTAAAAGAAATGCCTAAATCCTTAATGGAAATCTTTCTTAATTTCTCTAGGGTCAAAAGAGCCTTTTGAAAAGAGCCTTTAACTCCACGAATTTGGTCATGAGTTTTTTCTAACCCATCCAAGGAAACGCGAATAGCGATCTTTGGGTCGATTTGTTTTATTTTTCGGCTTAAGGAAAGAATTTTTTCCGGCAGCAGGCCATTGGTATTGATAATAATTCTGGCTCCAGGACAAGTTTTTTTTAAATTTTTGACAATTAAAGGCAAGTCATTTCTCAAGAATGGTTCACCGCCGGTAAGATTAATATCAATGAGGGAGGAGGGGAGCTGGCGGTAGACTGAGGGCGGAATTTCTTTTTGGGATTTTTTTCGCCAGATATCACAAGGTAGACAGCGGCTATTACAGCGGTAAGTGACTGCTAAAATTGCGCTTTGGGGTTTATTCATGATCTTTTTTCTTTTCCTTCACCAGGATTATTTTACCGACGAAATTTAAAGTTTTAAAGATGATGGCTAGATCTTTTTTGAAAGAAACCGACTGGCTGTATCGGACGTCACTTTCCATCCATTTTTGGAAATTGGAGTGTTTGGCTCCGGCCGCCACCCAAGGGGAAGTTAGACCAGGAGCAACTTCTTTTCTGATTTTTTGGTATCCTAGGATAATTTTCTCTTCTTCTTCAAGGGGAAAAGGTCGCGGGCCAACAAAACCCATTTCGCCTTTTAGAATATTGATCAGCTGTGGGAGTTCATCCAGGCTGGTATGGGAAAGAATTTTCCCAAATTTGGTGTAGCGGGGATCATTTTTTATTTTAAAAACCGGACCATCAGCTTCGTTTAAGGCCAGATATTTCTTTTTTAATCTTTCGGCGTTTTGAACCATA
>Ga0268276_1001858_pt1 | contig 19258 bp, 16 predicted proteins | sample saktaG_4_FD_190145 | JGI IMG/M metagenome (GOLD analysis project Ga0268276, IMG submission 190145) | Saline water microbial communities from Sakinaw Lake, British Columbia, Canada - sak_2010_1_5_45m | ecosystem: Environmental > Aquatic > Non-marine Saline and Alkaline > Saline ... | reverse complement strand
GTCGGGGTACTTTTCCATGACCACGAGAAGCCGCGACAGGGCCGATGACAATCCGTCCTGGGCCTCTTGGAACTTGGCGAGATTGGCGGAGTTGAGGTCGTTGGCCGAGACCTGGACCTGTCCGACCTTGGACCTGGCCTCGGTGACGGCCGTGAACGTGTCCTTCTCGAAGGCGGCCGCGCCCTTGACGGTCTCGACCAGGTTGGGCACGAGGTCGGCCCGGCGCTGGTAGGTGTTTTCCACCTGGCCCCACTGGGCCTGGGCCTTCTGGTCGAGCCCGACGAGCGAGTTATAGGTGCCCGTGACGAACAGAACGACGACGAGGACGCCCAGGAGGATCACCCCGAGGCAGCCGATGGCAAAGTACTTCTTGTTGGCCATTGCGGTCACTCTCCTTTTTTGTCTTCTGACGATCATTTTATCATACGAAGAGCCGACTGCGCCGGTTTTTGATATAATCCGGCCATGAAGAGAATCGCCATCCTGACCAGAGACTGCGGCGGGGTCAACGCCGCCATCAGGGCCGTCGTCCGGACGGCCGCGGCCAGGGGCCTCCTGGTCGACGGGGTCCTGCGCGGCTACGAAGGCCTCATCCGCGGCGATTTCGTGCCCCTCGATCGCCGCTCCGTTTCGAACATCATCGGCCTCGGCGGTACCGTCCTCAAGACGGCCCGGTCGGAGGCGTTCATGGCCGAAGAAGGGCAGAAAATGGCCCTGGCCAACATGCGTTCCCGGGGGATCGACGGACTCGTCGTCATCGGCGGCAACGGCTCCCTCGCCGGCGCCCGCGTCCTGGCCTCGAAATACGGCTTCCCGGTCGTCGGCGTCCCGGCGACCATCGACAACGATGTCCCCGGTGTTGAGGGCTCCATCGGCGCCGATACGGCCGTCAATGTCGCCCTGGACGCCGTCGACAAGATCCGCGACACGGCGACGTCTCTCGAGCGGATCTTCGTCGTCGAGGTCATGGGCCGAAAGTGCGGCTGGATCGCCATGCAGGTCGCCCTGGCCGGCGGCTGTGAGGAGGTTCTCCTTCCGGAGAAGGACGTGCCGCTCGAAGCCCTTTGCGAGGAGATCGTGGCCGGGAGGGCCCGGGGCAAGGCGAGCTGGATCATCGTCGTCGCCGAAGGCCGGGCTTCGGCCTCCAAGGTCGCCGCGGCCGTAACGGCCTCGACGGGACTCGAAACGCGCATCGCCGTCCTCGGCCACATCCAGCGCGGCGGCCGGCCGACCGCCGTCGACCGGATCCTGGCGGCGCGGCTGGGGCACGCCGCCGTCGAAGCCCTCATGGAGGGCCGGACCGGCGGCTGCGTCCATCTCCGGAACGGCCGGGTGGAATTCCTGCCGTTCGGGACGGCGGGCGAGGTCAAAGAGATCGATATCGGATCGGACTACCACCTGCTCAAAGTCCTGTCCTGACGAGGCATCCCAAGGCACGAAAAGGACAACACGATGAGATCAGCGAAAAGTGGAATGATCCCGGCGGCCGCCCTGGCGCTCCTCGGTCTGGCCGTCGCTCCCGCCTGCCGGAGCCCGAAATATCCCGAAGGGCTGTACGTCGAGGTCGCGACCAACAAGGGCCTCATCGTTCTCCGGCTCGAATTCGAAAAAACGCCCATGACCGCGGCCAACTTCGTCGGCCTGGCCGAGGGCACGATCGCGAACGCCGCGTCCTCCCCCGGCACGCCCTACTTCGACGGGACCAAATGGCACCGCGTCGTCCCCGGCCACGTCATCCAGTGCGGCATCCCCAAGAGCGACAAGGCCAAAGACCCCGGCTACGAGTTCCCGAACGAGATCGTCCTGCCCGACCTCAACCACGGCCGGGCGGGCATGGTCAACATGGCCAACGGCGGACCGCACACGAACGGGAGTCAATGGTGCATCACCCTCGGCGACCGCTCCTACCTCGACGGCGACTACACGGTCTTCGGCCAAGTCGTCGAAGGGATGGATGTCGTCATGTCCATCGTCATGGCCTTCAACAAGAACGATGGCCATGACGACGAGATCAGGACCGTGAGGATCGTCCGCGTCGGCCAGAAGGCCCGGGCGTTCAAGCCGACAACGGAGTCGTTCAAGGCCATGGTCGAAGAAGCCCGGGCGCGCGTCCTCAAGGCCGCCGCCGAGAAAAAGGCCAGAGAGGACGAATTCATCGTAGCCAATTGGCCCGGGGCCGTCGAAGCGGAGGGCGGCGTCAAATACATCGTCCTGAAGGAAGGGCGGGGTCCGCTTCTGCGCGCCGGCGCAACGCTGAAGGTCGTTTATGCGGGCAAGATGCCGTTTGCCGGCAAATCTTTCGTCAGTACGGCGGAGGAGGGCAAACCGTACTGGGGCGAGATTCCCGAACCGTTCGAGTTCGTCACCGGCACGACGCGCGTCAATCCAGGGTTGGACGCGGCGATGGCCCGGATGAGGAAAGGCGAGAAACGTCTTTTGATCGTCCCGTCGGAGCAGGCTTATAGGACCGGCGGATTCTACGCGAAGCAAAGACCGGGCGAGAAGCGCTTCGTCATCTCCCCCAATACGCTGCTCGTCTACGAGATCGAGGTCCTCGATATAGCCCAGCCGAAAAAGTAGCCGCCAGCCGCGAGGATTTATATTGACAGATGGTTCTGAAATATCATATATTAGACATCTCGCCATGAACTTCTCAGGGAGGTCTTTCATGCATCTATCCAAACGTACAACTCTGGCCCTCGGCGTCATCGCCCTTCTGGTCGGCTTTCTCGCGGCCGCACCCCAGGGCAAGGCGCCGGCCAAGGCTCAAAAGAAAATCGAGAATACCGACACGGCCCAGCGGCTCAAATGGTTCGAGCAACACACGGCCATGAAACAGCAGTCGCCGACGAAGGACCTCAAGTGGCGATTCATCGGCCCCTTCGACCTCGGCGGCCGCTGCACGGACGTCGCCGTGCCGTTCGGCAGCCGGACCGTCTTCTACGCCGGCGCGGCCACGGGCGGCGTCTTCAAGACCGTCAATGCCGGCACGACGTGGGAACCCATCTTCGACGACATGCCGACGCTCTCCATCGGCGACATCGCCGTCGCCGAGTCCGACCCCAACATCGTCTGGGTCGGGACCGGCGAGGCCAACATCTTCCGAGCGTCCGAGCCCGGGATCGGCATCTACAAGTCGACCGACGCGGGCAAGACCTGGAAGAATATGGGGCTCGAAGGGACATACACGATCGCCCGGATCGTCATCCATCCGAAAAATCCCGATATCGTCTATGTCGCGGCCACGGGCCACGAGTGGACGACCAACCCCGACCGGGGCGTCTTCAAGACGGCCGACGGCGGCACGACCTGGCAGAAGGTCCTCTATATCAACGAGAGGGTCGGCGCGAACGACCTCGTCATGGACCCGCAGCAGCCCGACACCCTCTACGCCGCCACCTGGAACCGCATACGCCGGCGCTGGAGCGACCCCGTGCCCGGCGGCGAGGACGGCCTGTACAAGACGACCGACGGCGGTAAGACCTGGACGCCCATCAACAACGGGCTGCCCGACACGAACTTCACCGGCCGCATCGGGATCGACCTCTGCCGGACGAAACCGTCCGTCATCTACGCCTACGTCGACAACCACACGCCCGGCGCTGAGCCCCCGGCAGGAGGCCGAGACTCCTACGGGCGGCCGGCCCAGCGGGGGATCGTCGGCGCCGAGGTCTACCGCTCCGACGACGCGGGCGGGAGCTGGCGCAAGGTCAGCCCGCCGGGAATGGAACGCTTCGGCGGCACCTACGGCTGGGTCTTCGCCCAGATCCGCGTCGATCCCAACACGCCGGAGATGATCTACATCATGGGCCTGGGCCTGTCCAAGTCGACCGACGGCGGCAAGACCTTCCAGAACCTCTACGGAGAAGGGCTCCATGGCGACCACCACGGCCTGTGGATCGACCCCCACGACAGCAACCACCTGATCAACAACAACGACGGCGGCGTCAACATCTCCTACGACGGCGGCAAGAGCTGGAGGGACTTCCACAACGGCATCCCCTGCGTCCAGTTCTACAACGTCTCCTTCGATTTCTCGACGCCATTCTGGGTCTACGGCTCGGTCCAGGACCAAGGGACCTACCGCGGCCTCATCCCTCTCCGGAGGCCCACGACGGGCGCTCCAGCCGGGCGTCGGCGTTTCGGCATGGCCCAGCCCAAGTGGGAGACCGCCCCCGGCGGCGAGGGGACGCTCATCGGCGTCGATCCGACGGATCCCAACACCATCTATTCCTCGTCGTACTACGGCCGCGTCGAGCGGTCCGAGTACAAGGACGGGCAGTGGACGAGCAAGCAGATCTTTCCGAAGGCGGCCCAGGGCGAGCCCGAATACCGCGGCCAATGGCTGGCGGCAAGCATGCTCTCTCCGCACAATCCGCAGGTTGTCTACCACGGATTCCAGTATCTCTTCCGGTCCATGAACAAGGGCGAAACCTGGGAGAAGATCAGCCCCGACCTGACCTACAACAATCCCGCGGAACAGGGCAAGTGGCCCTATGCCATCCCCTTCGCCTCGATCACCGCGGTCGACGAATCCCCGTTCAAGTTCGGCCTGCTCTACGCGGGCACGGACGACGGCCGGGTCTGGGTGACGAAGACGAGCGGCGACAGCTGGACGGAGATCACGGCCGGGCTTCCCTACAACAAGCACGTCTGGAAGGTCGTCGCTTCGAAGTACGACCCGGCCACGGTCTATGTGACGCTCATCGGCCGCCACGACGACGACTTCAACCCCTATATCTTCAAGTCCGTCGACTACGGCAAGACCTGGGTCTCGATCGCCGCGAACATTCCCGGCGGCCCGGTCAACGTCGTCCGCGAAGACCCGAAGAAAAAGGACATCCTCTATGCGGGCACGGACACCGGCGTTTATGTCAGCCAGGACGCGGGCAAGACCTGGAACGTCCTCGGCGGCGGGCTCCCGACAAGCTATGTCTGGGACATCGCCATCCACCCGCGCGACAACGCCATGATCATCGCCACGAACGGCCGGGGAATGTGGATCATCGACGACCTCGCCCCCGTCCAGAACGCGGCAAAATAGGCCGGCCGAACCGGCTCGAACGTCCAAGGGACGTCCGCCTCAAGCGGGCGTCCCTTTTTTATTGTTCGAGTATGATGTCCGCGGCAAGGCTGCCCGTATAGAGGGCCGTGGGAACGCCGCCCAGGAATAATTCGGTCGCCGCGTAGGCGCCGGCGGCAAGGAGGCCGGGCACGGGCGTCCGGACGAGGACCTTTCCGGCAAGCGCGCCGGACGGCCGGGCGGCCCAGGTCCATCCGGCGATAGATCCTTCGTATCTGCCGCCCCAATCCCGGTAGGTCAGGGGCGTGGCCGTCTCCATGACCTCGACGGCGCCGGAGAGCCCGGGAAGGACATGTTCGGCCGTCCGCACCAACTTCAGGGCCAGGTTTTTCTTGAGCTCGGAGTCGAGTTCGGACAGGGGCCGGGAGATGACGACATCGAGAGCCGGCGTCCGGATCTCGAAACCGCTCCGCCGGAATTCGAGGCCCTCCTCGACCCCGACAGCGGCCAGGAAACTCCGGACACGGCCGGGAAAGCCGAAAGACAACGGACCCATGGGAAAGGCATAGCCGCCCCTGCGGAAAAGATAGCTCGTTCCGCCGGGCAGGGCCTTTTTGTCGAGGACGCGAACGCGCAGCCCCGCGCCGGCCAGCTTGGCCGCCGCCATGAGCCCGCCGAGGCCCGCTCCGATCACGATGACGTCGTACATCACGGCCTCATCTTAGCCCAAAACCGTGAACACAGAAAAGAGGGACTGTCCCCTTCGCAGGGGACAGTCCCTCTTTTTTTGGCGGGGAGAGGGTGCTACAATGCCCGCATGGCCAACGTCGTCGGCATCATCATGGCCGGAGGGCAAGGAAGCCGGCTTTATCCGCTGACCAAGGTCCGGAGCAAGCCGGCCGTGCCCATCGCCGGCCGCTTCCGGCTCATCGACATCTCGATCTCGAACTGCATCCATTCGAACGTCCGCAGCATCTTCGTGCTGACCCAGTTCGCCAGCGAATCCCTCCACCGCCACATTTTCACGACCTACCGCTTCGACAATTTTCATCGCGATTTCATCACCCTCCTCTCGGCCCAGCAGACCCTCGAAAACAGGAACTGGTACCAGGGCACGGCCGACGCCGTCCGGCAGAACCTGACCTTCGTCAAAGACGCCGCCGCGCATGTCCTCGTCCTCGCCGGCGACCAACTCTACCGGATGGACTACCGGAAGTTCCAGGAGTCCCACGAGGCCAGCGGCGCCGATATCAGCATCGCCGTCACCCCCGTCCGGACGGAGCAAGTACCGGAATTCGGCGTCATGAAGGTCAACAGCCGGGGCCGGATCACCGAGTTCTCCGAGAAGCCCAAGGCCGCCACCGACGTCGACCGGATGAGGGTCCCGGAGGATATCTTCAAGAAGTTCAGCGTCGCCGCCGAGGGCCGGACGCACCTCGCCTCGATGGGCGTCTACCTCTTCAACCAGAATGTCCTCCGCGACCTGCTCGCCCACACCGACTACAAGGATTTCGGCCGTGAGGCCATTCCCCACGCGATCGGCGAGCGCCGGGTCTTCGGTCACTTCTTCGACGGCTATTGGGAGGACATCGGGACCATCCCGAGTTTTTTCAACGCCCACATGGATCTGACCCGACCCCTGCCGAAGTTCGACTTCTACGACGAGGACAAGCCCATTTTCACCCACGCCCGCTTCCTCCCCGGTTCCAAGATCCTCGCCTCCGAAGTCGAGAACGCCATCCTCTGCGAAGGGAGCATCGTCAACCGCTCCAGGATCCGGGATTCCATCGTCGGCATCCGGTCACGCATCGGCGACAACTGCCGCCTCGAGCGGACCGTGATCATGGGCGCGGATTATTTCGAATCGCGGGAGGACCAGGCCCGGAACAGGGAGAACGGGATTCCCGACGTCGGGATCGGCCGTGACTGCGAGATCCACAACGCCATCGTCGACAAGAACGCCCGGATCGGCCACGGCGTCAGGCTGGTTAACCGGAACGGGACGGCCAACGAATCCGCCGAGAATTACGTCATCGTCGACGGCATCATCGTCGTCCCGAAAAGCGCCGTCATCCCCGACGGCACGATCATATAAACCCCTTTTATTCAAAGCCCTGTGAGATGAAGAAACACGGATTCGAGGTCCGGCGCCGTCCGGGCTGACCGAAGAAGGCGCCACTCCTTGATTCCGGCATGGGCGATGGCCGTTCCCCTGCGGAGGACGATGAAGCCATCGGCGATCCGCTCCATCTCGGCCAGCATATGAGAGCTCAGAAGAAGGGTCGTCCCGGCGTCTCTCAGCTCGAGGAAGAGGTTCCGGACACACTTGATCGATGGCGGGTCGAGGGCGGCAAAGGGCTCGTCGACAACGAGGAGGTCCGGCCTGACGATGAGGTTCTGAAGATAGGCGAACTTCTTGGCGTTCCCGGCCGAGTACGAGCCGGGGCGGCGCCGGAGGAGGGCCGGATCGAAGAGGAGGTCTCCCGCGACCGCCAGGATGCGCGCCCCTGGCTCCTTCCCGTTCCCGTTCGCCTGTCCGTCGGATAGCCCCAGGATCGTCCGCCCGTCGAGCCAGGTGAAATAGACCGGTCTATCGGGCACGTATCCGACACGGCCGGGAGCAACGATGACGGTCCCCGAGTCGGGCCTGAGGAACCCAAGGAGGATCTTGATCGTGGTCGTCTTGCCAGCGCCGTTCTCGCCGAGCATGGCCGTGATCGTCCCTTTCCGGATCTTGAAGCTGACGTCCCGCAGGGCCTGGACCGGACCGAATCTTTTGGACAGCCGATGAGCTTCGATCATGTTCGTCTCCTATTTGTCGAGTTCGAGCGCCCGGACCAGCCGGTACTGGACGAAAAGCAATAGGGCGAGCCCCGCCAGGATCTCGGCCCCGAACGCGGCCAGCCGGCCGGATACAACCAGGTTGGGCAGGACGGCGACGAGCCCGCCGAAGAGGAGCTTGGAGCCGACGCCGGGAAAGCGGCCCGAGGCCGCGTAGTCGAGGAAACCCGTACGCGAAGTGGCCGAGAAGAGGAGCCCAACCAAGGCGGCCGATTGGGCCAGGAGCAGAACCATCGTATTCGAGCCGGCCCTGAGGAAATAGCTCAGGGTTCCAGCTAGACCGATATAATAAAACCCGGCCAGGAGGCCCATCCCGAATTGGGCGGCGTGGACGGGCCTGAATTCGCCCAGGGCCAATCCCCAGGCCGAAAACAGGGCGAAAAGCAGAAGGACGTAGGCCCCGCCGGCCCCGGCCAGGACGAAGTTCTTCGCCCATAAAAAGCGCCTGAATTTCCCCCCGAGGAAGAGGACGTTTTCAAGGGCCCCACCGTCGATATCCGAGCGGACCATGTCCTGAGCGGCGATAAGAAACACATGGGGAAAAAGAAAAAAGAAGAACTTCGCCGCTGTTTCGTAGGAGTCGCCGAGGCCGATCCAGACGATGACCGCAGGGAAGGCCAGGCAGGAGGCCAAGGTCAGCGGCGACGCGATGAGCCGGCGCCGGGTGACCTGCCAGGTTAGCGGGAAAAGAGCCGTGTCAAGCATCGTTTCAATTCCTCCCGACGGCTATCGGGTTGACCATAGGGATCGTCCCGGTAGACCGCCTCCGTCCCGATCAGCAGGGCCTTGAAAGGGACGGCGTCCACCTTGTACTTCTTGAAAAGGACCTTCCGCCTGTCCAGGACGACGGGCAGAGTCCAGGCGTACTTCTCGAGAAAAGCCTGAAGGTCATCCCTCAGCCCGGAAAAGACGCCGACCACGGACACGGGCCAGTCGCCCTTATCGACGAGGTATCTCGACTCGAAGAGGTCGTCATAGCAGATCGAACAATCCGTCGAGAAGAAGACGAGAAGGACCGGGCCGGACGAGCCCCGGGACGCCTCTTCGAGCGAGGCGCAGATGCGGGTCTCGACGGCGTCCCGAGCCGCACCCATCGCGCCTCCGGCGAGAGCCGCGGCGAGAGCGAAGGGGAGCCATACACGTTTCATCGCACGACCTCAAAGATCCTCAGCCCACCGTCATCGTCGACGGCATAGATCCGCCTTCCCTCGACGACGAAACGGTGGACGGGACACGGCAGTTCAATGGAAGCGGTCAGGCGGCCCTCCCGGTCGACGACGGACAGGAGCCGGCCCGGCCCGAGGTCCTTCCCCTCCACGGGCGCGGGCGCGGATATATAGAAAAATCCCCGGTCCCAGGCCGCGGCCCAGCAAAAACCGAGGAGGCGCTTTTTCGGTCCCCGGAAGGGCATGTCCAACGGCTGGAAAGCGTGGCGCTCGTCGACGAGGATCTTCCCGGCGAGGGCCCCCGAGGCCGTGAAATGGAGGATGCTCCGCTCGCCGCTCCGGAAGACGACGAAAAAATCCCCGCCCTCGCCCGGGCAGACGAGGATCATATTGACGAAGGCGTCGAACACGGGGTCGGAGGATGTCCGGGCCTCGAGCCCTTCCCAGAGGAGGCGGCCGCCGAAATCGTAGAGGTGGAGCATTTTTTCTGCCGCCGTCCGGCCGGTCGGGCTGCTCGTGACCAGGAGCGTTTCGCCGGTAAGGGCCAAGACCTTGTCCGGCGCGAAGGGTGTCGAAAATCCCCCGCAGGGCTCCCCCGCCCGGTCGAAGGCTTGGACCCTGGCGTTGAATTTATCCGCGACATAGAGCCGCCCGCCGATGACGGACACGCCGGACGGGAAAGAGAGCTCGCCCGGGCCGCGGCCTTTCCGGCCGACAGCCCTGTGGAATTCCCCGTCCTTCGAAAAAATCTTGACCGCGCAGTCCTGAGCATCGACGATGTAGAGATGATCGGCGTCGAGGGCCAGGGCGATGGGCCGCCCGAGACAGGCCTCGTCTGCATCGTTGACCGGTAGGACGACCTCGACCGCCTTCCATTTCCCGACGCCGGGTCTTTCTACCGCCCGGGCCGCCGTAGAGACGGCTAGTGAGACGCCGAGGACCGCCATGATCAAGCGTCCTTTTCTTCTCATTCCTTTCTTTCCTCTTCTTTCCTCCCAGGGGAAAAAAACGAGGGCCCTCGAAGCCGAGGGCCCCCTTCGTCTCCGTCACAGGCTCAAGGCGCACTTGCCGAGCGCGATGTCGCAAACCGTCAGGATGAGCATGACCTTGTACCAGGGAGCGTCCAGGTTGAGGGCGTTCACCCGGCAATCCAGGTGGTCTTTGTAGCACTCATTGACATGGTGCGCGGCAAGGGACGTGGGAAAAAAAAGAGCCGCTGAGACGAAAACGAGTCCGGCCAGGACTAAGACTGCCAGCTTTTTCATCGGTATCTCCTTTCGCCCTCTCCAGAGCAAACGGCGTGCCAGCGGCGAGGAACTCGGAGCGCAGTCCAAGCCTTTGATAAAATTCAGGATGGGATAGGACTCCGAAAGTCGCAGGAAAGACGAGTTGACATCGGACGGGGATGCGCGCCGTGGCGCGTCGCTCGTTATTGACGATCGGCAAGAAACCCGGGCCGGCTATCAGGCCGGGACCGAGCTCATTTCATCATGGGGATCTTGATGCCGTTCTTTTTCGCGCAGGCGATGGCGTCCGGGTATCCGGCATCGGCGTGGCGGGCGACGCCCAAACCCGGGTCGACCGTCAGGACGCGCTCCAGCCGGCGGCCCATCATGGGCGTGCCGTCGGCGACGATGACCATGCCGGCGTGGAGAGATAGGCCGATGCCCACGCCGCCGCCGTGATGGACCGACACCCAGGAGGCGCCGCTGACCGCGTTGAGCAGGGCGTTGAGGACCGGCCAGTCGGCGATGGCGTCCGAGCCGTCCCGCATGTTCTCGGTCTCGCGGTTCGGCGAGGCGACCGACCCCGTGTCCAGATGGTCGCGTCCGATGACGACGGGCGCGGCCGTCTTTCCCTTCTTCACCATGTGGTTGATGACGGCGCCGAAGCGGGCCCGCTCGCCGTAACCGAGCCAGCAAATGCGGGACGGCAAGCCCTGGAACTTGACCTGGCGGCGAGCCTTGCTGATCCAGCGGGCCAGGGCTTCATCCTCCGGGAATTCCCTGAGGACGGCCTCGTCCGTGGCGTAGATGTCCCCCGGTTTCCCCGAGAGCGCCGCCCAGCGGAAGGGCCCCTTGCCGAGGCAGAAGAGGGGCCGGATGTATTCCGGGACGAAGCCGGGGATGTCGAAGGCCCGTTCGACCCCCGCTTTGCGGGCCTGGCCGCGGATATTGTTGCCGTAATCGAAGGCCTTCGCCCCTCTTTTCCGGAGCTCGAGCATGGCCTCGACGTGAGCGGCCATCGAGGCGTAGGACCGCCGGATGTAGTCGGCCGGGTCCTTGACCCGGAGGGCCAGCGCGTCCTCATAGGCGAGACCGTGGGGCACATAGCCGTTGAGCTCGTCGTGGGCCGAAGTCTGGTCGGTCAGGATGTCCGGCGTGATGCCCCGGCGGACGAACTCCGGCAGGACGTCGGCGGCGTTCCCGAGGAGTGCGATCGAAAGCGGCTCCTCCTTCTTCATGGCCTCCCGGGCCAGGCGCAGGGCCTCGTCCAGACTTTCGGTCATGACGTCGACGTACTTCGTGTCGAGGCGCCTCTCGATGCGACGGGGATCGACCTCGACGACGATGGCCACGCCGTCGTTCATGGTCACGGCCAGGGGCTGGGCCCCGCCCATCCCGCCCAAGCCGGCGGTCAGCGTGAGCCGGCCCTTGAGCGAGCCGCCGAAATGCTTCCGGGCGACCGCGGCCAGTGTCTCGTAGGTCCCCTGAAGGATGCCCTGGGTCCCGATGTAGATCCAGCTCCCGGCCGTCATCTGCCCGTACATGGTCAGCCCAAGCGCTTCGAGGCGGCGGAACTCATCCCAGGTCGCCCATTGGGGCACGATCAGGGCGTTGGCGATCAGGACCCGGGGCGCCTCGGGGTGGGTCCTGAAGACGGCCACGGGTTTGCCCGACTGGACGATGAGCGTCTCGTCGTTCTCCAGCTTCTTGAGGCTGGCCACGATGGCCCGGTAGGCCTCCCAGTTCCGGGCGGCCTTGCCGGTGCCCCCGTAGACGATGAGCTCTCCGGGCTTTTCGGCGACCTGCGGGTCCAAATTGTTCATGAGCATCCGCAAAGCCCCCTCCTGGGACCAGCCTTTGGTCGTCAAGCGGGAGCCCCTGGGAGCCCGGATGGAGGTGATAGGTTCGCTGTTCTTCCGCGTCATTTCTCGTCTCCTCAAATATGTTCCGCCCCTGGAATATACCATACCCCGGGACCGCTTTTCAAAAGCTGTCCCGGCCCCTCCGGCCAGGCCGATCCCGGGGAAAAATAATGATTGACGAAGGCCGGACAACTGATGTAAATTATCTTCAGGAAGCGAAGAGCTCTTAGCTCTTTTTATTAGGTCTGGGCCAAGGTTTCGTGCGAAGAGGAAAGGACTGATGTCGCTGGCGAATTCCTGAAGCGACAAGGGCTATGATCCAAAAGCGCATCCTCGTTGTCAACCCGTTGTCCGAGGAAGTCGACCGCCTGGCCCGGCTGGCCCAAAAGTACGGCTCCGCCCTCTCTGAAACCAATCCCGAGGCGGCCATGGCCACGCTCGCCGAGGGAGAGTTCGCCGTGGTGGTCCTCGACGTCGCCTTCGCGGGGCCGACGGCTCTTCAAGCCATGATCCATCCCCCGGTCGGAGTCCTCCTGACCGGCGCCAACGATGAACTCCTCGCCAAGGCCGCCGACGAATGGCCGCCGGGCGTCGACGTTGACGTCTGCCCGATCTCTCCGGAAAATCCTCGCGAGCTGGCTTTCCTCCGAGCCTTGGGGCGGTCGGTCGAACACGCCCAGCTGAAGGCGGAGGCGGCCGCCCTCCGCCTGTCCCTCGGCCTCCAGGAGGCCAAGGTCAAGGACGTCCTCGCCGAGATCCACGAGATCAAGGGCCTGCTCCACACGGGTTTCCTCCGCGAAGTCGAAAAGCGCATCGCCATCGAGGCCCGATATATCGGGTCCCAGCAGGAGCGCCAGAAGGTCGAGAGCATCCTGCGGAAGATCTACGGCGCGGACGACGTCAGCAGCCTCCTCGACATCGTGCCCGAGATCCGGGACATCGTCCAGGCGGAGAGCGTCACGGTCTACATCCTGGAGGAAAGCGAGGCCATCGGCCCCTACTTGAAGCCCCTCGTCTGGGACAACGCCTTCCTGGCCCACTCCGACTTCTCCAAATACATCGCCCCGCTCGAGTCCCAGGATTTCGCCGCCTCGGTCGCCCGGTTCGGCCACGGCGTCAGCGTCGCCGGCCTGGCCTTCGACAGGCGCCTGAGCAAGCGCTACACGTCCTTCCTCAAGGCCCCGTTAATGAACCTGCTCGGCGTGCCCATCATGCACGGCCGCAAGGTCATCGGCGTCCTCGAGGTCTACAACAAAACGGCCGGCGGGAAGGCGACCCCCGAGGGCTTTTCCCGGGAAGACCAGCAGATCCTCCGCGGCCTTTCCGAGCACATGGCCATCGCCATGGCCAAGCTCAACCTCATCCAGTTCGACCCCCTGACCGGGCTCCTCAGGCCCGAACCGTTCTTCGAAAAAGTCCTCCAAAAGGTCAACGCCCTGAGCAAGCGGCGCCGCGAAGAGGGCGCCATGGCCCTGGTCATGGGCGATGTGGACTGGTTCAAAGCCTACAACGACCGCAACGGCCACGAAGCGGGGAACAAGCTCCTCCGGGAGCTGGCCCACATCCTCAAGCTGTCCATCCGCGAGGAGGACCTGATCTGCCGCTACGGAGGGGAGGAATTCCTCTTTTTCCTGAAAGGCGTCGATAGCGTCGACGAGGCCACGCTTCTCACCGAGCGGATCCGCAAGAACGTCGAAGACCACTATTTCGAGCTCCAGGAGTTCCAGCCGCGCAGCAACCTGACCATGTCGTTCGGCGTAACGATCACCCCCAAAGACGACGGCGAGCCGCCCGCCCCGCTGACCAAGGCGGACCTCAAGCGCCTGGCCGGCGAGGCGGACCTGGCCATGGCCGAAGCGAAGGGGAAGCAGCGGCCGGACCTGAAATCCCGCGGGCCGGCGGGCGTCTCCCTCGACAAGAACCGCGTCTGCAGTTTCTTCTGGGAAACGGTCGTCGAAAAAAAGAAAACGAAGGACTCGGCTGAGGCGAGCCGCCTCGTCCGGGAGAAGCGGAAATATGAACGCTACAACGTCTCGACGCCCTTCCTCTTCCGGGAGAACGGCGGCTTCCGGGTTGCCAAGACCGTTAACATCAGCCTCGAAGGGGCGAGGATCGTCTCCGACACGGCCCTCCCCCAGGCCAAGACGCTCGAAACGATCCTCGTCATCGAAGACAAGGCCAACATCATCCAGAGTGACGTCGTCTATTCGGAAAAAGGCGGGGGCGATCCGGGTTTCTATTATTCGGGCTTGAAGTTCAAGGACCTGACCTTCAGAGAGATCAAGGGGCTCGAGAGCTATCTCTTCCATTTCAGGAGGATGGACGTCCTCCCCTGACCCCCTCCGTCCGGTCTCCCCGGCCGGATCTTATTCGGTCTCGATCTCCCGCTTGAGCGACCGGAGATAAGCGAGGCGCGGCTCGATTTTGGCCTGGAACGCCTTCTTGATCTCCGATATCGCCGCGGAGAAGGAAGCGAACTCTTCGAGGTTGCTCCAATTCTCCATGCTCAGCCGTTCGAGCAGCCGCCGCAGGACCTGAGAATTGACGATCTCCTGGGTGTAGCTCGGCAGGGACCAGAAGCTCTTTTCGCACATTTTGATGACCCTCAAAAAGAGCGCCCGCAGGCCTTCCTGCCAATTGATGAGCTCCTGCTTGATGAAGAACTGGTCCTTGGGCGATTCCGTCTGGCCGAGCTTCAGGGACAGCCGCTGGGCTTCTTCCATGGTCCTATCCACGGCGGCCAGGATCTTTTCCGGGTCGGCGATGATGGCTTTGTCTTTTTGGAAGTAGTGGATCTCTCCGTTCCCGTTGGCGGGTTCCGTCCGGCGGCAGTCTTCGAGGAAGGCGACCAGGTCCTCCTCGGAATCCGTTCCGCCGGCGGCCGGGACGGGCTCGGGCGCCGGTTCGACGGCCGTTTCGACGGGCGGCGCTTTTTCGGCCGGGGTTTCGGTGTGATCCGGGACAGCCGGCCCGGCGATGAGGTCCTGGAGCTCGGGGATCGCCACGCCGGCCGAAGCCGCCGCCGCGTCCATAACCGCCAGATCTTCCCGGCCGGCCGCTTCACCGCCCATGCGGCCCAGGTTTGCGGCCGCCGATTCGATGGCCAGGAGGTCCTTGATCTTGCGGAGTTTCTCCAGTTCTTCGTCGAGATCGAGGTCGAGGGGCTTGGGGTCCTCCTCCATGACCTCGGCGACGATGCCGAAACGTTCCTTCAGGTCGTTCTTGAGGAAGGCCGCCCGTTCCGACGTCTTCATCCTTAAGCCCTCGAGCCGTTCCTGGATCTCGTTGACGCGCTTGATCTCGTCGACCGTGGACTTGGCCAGGCTCTCGATCTCCGCTTGGAACTTGAGGACTTTCTGGAACCGGTCGCGGGCCTCGTTGAGAAGGCCGGCTCTCTGTTCCTCGAAATCGCGGATCATGACCCGGTAGTCCGTCAGGGCCGTTTTTTCCTTGTCGAAATCCCGCTCGATCTCTTCCTTGCGCTGGCGGGCGGCTTCTTTTTCGCGGTTGATGCGCTCGACGAGCTCGACGTCGACGTCACGGAATTTCTTCTGGAGGATACGTTCCAGCTGGTCTTCGACTTCCTGGATGACCTGCGAGGAATCCCTGAAAATGTTCGGATCGTGTTCCATGGCCGCTCCTTAACCTTAGCCCACATATTATGCTTATTCGAGCGCTTCCATGTCAAGAAGGAACAAGGGAAAACTTGAATCGAAAAGAAGAAAAAGGTATAAAAAACAAAATGAGCGAAGAGCGGGTCGTCATGGTTGTCAGAAATGACAAAAAACGGGCAAGCTTGGCCGCATTTTTGTCCGGACTCGGTATGGAAGTCGAAAACTTGACCGCCCTGCCTGAGCCTGCCGCGGGCCCGGGACTTGCGATCGGATTATCCGCCCTGGTGGACGCCCTCCAAGGCGAAAAGGGCTCCAAGGAAAATCTGCGCCGGCTCAAGAAGGAGTTCAATCTCCTCCTCCGCAAGTCCCGGGAGCTCGAGGAAGCCCACGACACGACCCTCGAGAATTTCATGGCCGCCCTGGACCTGCGGGACGTCGAAACCTACGGCCACTCCAAGACGGTCGCCCGTTACAGCCACGTCCTGGCCGAGGCCGTCGGCATCCGCGACCCCCGCGCGCTCGAGAGTATCCGCAAGGGGGCCCTCCTCCACGACGCGGGCAAGATGGCCATCCCCGATTCCGTCCTGAAAAAACCTGGACCTCTTTCGAGCAAGGAATGGGAGGCGATCCGCAGGCACCCCGCGCTCGGCTACGGCCTCGTCCGCGACGTCAAGCTCGTCCGCGAGGTCGGCAACATCATCCTCTATCACCACGAAAAATACGATGGGACCGGCTATCCGAAAGGCCTGAAGGGCGACGCCATCCCGCTCGAAGCGCGGGTCTTCGCCGTGGCCGATGCGCTCGACGCCGTGACCTCCCACCGTCCCTACCGCGCGCCGCGGGACTTCCGCGTCGCCCGGCGCGAGCTCGTCGAGAACGCGGGGAAGCAGTTCGACCCGAAGGTCGTCGACGTCTTCTGCGGCATGGACCTGGCCGTCTGGGAGAAGATCCGGTTCGAAACGACGCGCCTCCTTCCCCCCATCGAAGATCACAGGCCGCCCGTCATAAAGAAGTAAGCCGCCATGTCGAAGCTTCTGATCCTCGCGAGCAGTCCCCGGCCGAAGGGCAACAGCACCATCCTGGCCGCGGAGGCCGCGCGCGGGGCGAAAGACGCCGGCGCGGAGGTCAAGACGTTTCGCTTGGCCAAAATGAATATCGGGCCGTGCCTGGGCTGTGACGGCTGCCGCAAGGCAAAGGCCACCGGCTGCGTCCGGAAGGACGACATGAGGACGCTCTACGCGGAGCTGCGGTCCACCGACGCCGTCCTCATCGCCTCTCCCGTCTATTGGTTCACGATGAGCGCCCAGATCAAGCTGTTCATGGACCGGCTCTATGCCTTCGGCGCGGAGAATTATCGGCCGCTCAAGGGCAAGCGGATCGGCATCATCATGACCTATGGTGACGCCGACCCGTTCGTATCGGGCGCGGTGAACGCCCTCCGCTCGTTCCAGGACGCTTTCGCCTATGTCGGCGCCCCCATCAAAGGGATGGTGTACGGGAGCGCCGACAAGCCCGGCGACGTCGGGGCGAACAAGGCCCTCCTGAAGGACGCCTACGAGCTGGGCCGAAAACTCGCCTAGGCCCTTCTGGCCGTGATGACCCGGGGTTTGCCGGCCATGTCCCAAGCCGTCTCGATCTCGGTCCAGCGCTTACCGAACAGGGACAGGACCCTGTCGCGCTGGCCGTCCCCGATCTCGAAGATGAGGTAGCCGCCCGGCCTTAGAAAAGTCCCGGCCCGGCGGACGAGACGCTCGATCATCTCCAGCCCGGACTCCCCCGAGAGGAGCGCCCGCCGGGGTTCGAAGCCGCGGACCTCGGGCGGCAGCCCCTCCCAGTCGCCACGCGAGATATAAGGCGGATTCGATACGATGAATTCGAAGCGGACCCCCGTCCCCCGGAAGGCCGAGAAGAGATTGCTCCTGAGGAACCGGACGTGCTTCGTTTTGTGGAGCGCCGCGTTCCGCCGGGCGACGCGCAGGGCCCTCTCGGAAATGTCCACGGCCTCGATGTGTGCCCGGGGCAGTTCCTTGGCCAGGGCCACGGCGATACAGCCGCTGCCCGTCCCGACGTCGAGGATCGACTCGCTCTCGCGCGTCGAGAGCTCGAGGACCTTCTCGACCAGGACCTCGGTCTCGGGCCGCGGGACGAGGACGGAGGACGTCACCTCGAACGGGATGGACCAGAATTCCTTCACCCCGGTGAGATAGGCGAGCGGCACGCCGTCGAGCCGCCGCCGGACGAGTCTCCCGAAATAGGCTTCCGCCTTCGGCGAGCAGGGATTGTTGGGGGCGGAGAGGTATCGTTCTTCGCTCAGGGCGGTGGCCCGGAGAAGAAGGACTTTGGTTTCGAGGAGGGCCTGGGGCCTGTCTTGAAGGAGGGCTATCCCGCTCCGGAAGAGGTCGGCGAGCGTTTTATGAGATTCCAACGTCCTTGGCCTGGCCCGGACCCCCGGGCGTCTCGCCCAGGGCTTCCGATTGGGCCTGGAGAACGAGCTTCGCCAGCATGTCGTCGAGGTCCCCCTCCAGGACGCCCTCCATGTTATGGAAATTCATGTTCAGCCGGTGGTCGGTGATCCGCGATTGGGGGAAGTTGTAAGTCCGGATCTTCTCGCTCCTCTCCCCCGTCCCGACCTGGGACCGCCGGTTCTTGGCGATCTTCGCCTGCTGCTCCCGCTGGGCGATGTCCAGGAGCCGCGAGCGGAGGACCCGCATGGCCTTCTCTTTGTTCCGGTGCTGGGACTTTTCGTCCTGGCAGGAGACGACGAGGCCCGACGGTTTGTGGCTGATGCGGATCGCGGTGTAATTCCGGTTGACGCTCTGGCCGCCCGGGCCGGAGGAACCGAAGGCTTCGATCTTGAGGTCCTTGGGGTCGATCTTGAGGTCGATCTCCTCGGCCTCCGGCAGGACGGCCACGGTCGCCGTCGAGGTGTGGATGCGTCCGGAGGCTTCGGTCTTGGGCACGCGCTGGACGCGGTGGACGCCGCTCTCGTATTTGAGGACCGAATAGGCGCCCTTGCCGCGGATGTTGCCGATGGCCTCCTTGAGGCCGCCGATCGGCGAGAGGCTCGTGTCCACGACCTCGAGCTTCCAGCCCTTCCTTTCGGCGAAGCGGGAGTACATCCGGAAAAGGTCCTGCGCGAAAAGCGACGCTTCGTCCCCTCCCGCCCCGGCCCGGATCTCGAGGATGACGTTCTTGTCGTCGTTGGGGTCCTTGGGAAGAAGCATGGTCCGGAGTTCGGCCACGAGGGCCTGTTCCCGCTTCCCGAGCTCCTCGGCCTCGCCCTCGGCCATGCGCCGGAGCTCCGGCTCGGTCTTGGGGTCGTCCAGGAGGTGGCGGGCCTCTTCGCCGTCCTTGTGAACCCTCTTGTAATCCTCGTACTTCCGGAAGACGGGCTCGAGCTCCGCCCGTTCCTTGGCCAGGCCGCGGATCTTCAGGGGATTGGAGGCGATGGCGGGGTCGGAGAGGGCGGCTGTCAGCTGGCGGTACTTGTCCTCGATCGCCTGGAGTTCATGGATCATCGAGCGGA
>Ga0268276_1001856_pt1 | contig 19275 bp, 18 predicted proteins | sample saktaG_4_FD_190145 | JGI IMG/M metagenome (GOLD analysis project Ga0268276, IMG submission 190145) | Saline water microbial communities from Sakinaw Lake, British Columbia, Canada - sak_2010_1_5_45m | ecosystem: Environmental > Aquatic > Non-marine Saline and Alkaline > Saline ... | reverse complement strand
CCGCCCCATGATCAATAAGAAAAAAGCCGCTATCCTGGTCGTGGCCCTGGTCGTTTTGGCCGTGGCCGCCATCATCATCCTCTTTAAAGGCCAGGCCGCAGCTGCGTCCACGGAGGCCCAGCAGGCCGAAGTCCGGCCCTCGCCCGTCGTGGTCGGCCAGCCCATGCCCGACTTCACCCTGCCCGTCTACCAGGGCGGAACGTTGACCCTCTCGTCGCTCCGCGGCAAGAATGTCCTCATCCTCTTCCCGCGCGGCTACGCGGCCGAGAGCTATTGGTGCACGATCTGCAGCTACCGGTACGTCGAGCTGGCCGAGCTCGAGAAGGCGAAAAAGATCCGCGAGAAATACAACGTCGAGGTCCTGGTCGTCTTCCCCTACCCCCGGGACATCGTCAAGGCCTGGCTCGAGGCCCTGCCGGGCCAGCTCGAGACGGTCAAGAACACAAAAAACCCGGCCGACCCCTCCAAGCTCGACGAAAAGGGCAAACTCCGCATGGAACGTTTCCGCCAGCTCTTCCCCGCCGATTACTCCCTTGAAAAAGGGACGATCCTGGCCCCCTTCCCCATCCTCGTCGACGGCGAACGGCATCTCTCCAAGGGACTGGGGCTCTTCCAGACGGAATGGAGCGGCAGCAAGGTCGACCAGAACATTCCCAGCGCCTACATCATCGACGCCAACGGGGTGCTTCAGTTCAAGTACCTCGGCCAGACGACCGTCGACCGGCCGGGCTACGACTACCTCCTCAAGGTCCTCGAGGTCATCAACGGACAGAAGTAGGCCGTTTCCGCCAAGATTTCATCCCCTCCGACGACTAAACGGGTGGAGAAACCGATGAAAAAGACCGCCTTAGTCTTAATGGCCGCCTTTTTCCTGACTATCGTGTCCGCCACCGCGGCCACGAAACCGCGGATCGCTCCTCCCCCGCTCCGGGTCGAGGTCATCACGGTCCAACCGGGCCCTCATCACGTCTGGGTCGCGGGCTACTGGAAGTGGTCCAGCATCAACTATACCTGGATCGAAGGCCGTTGGGTCAAAGCGAAGGCGAACAGGACCTGGGTCCCGGGAAATTGGAAGCGGATGGGCAGTTTCTGGGCCTGGACGCGCGGGCACTGGGAAAAGATCGCGAGCAGCGAGCCTAAACTCCAAAAAAAGAAAAAGAAGTAAGCCCCCCCCCCCTTTTTGTGCTAGTTCTTGACATCCTTCCGCCGCCGGCCCTATAGTCGGTTCGGCGGGGCCCTCCCGCTCTCATGAAGGAGGTCGATCCGATGGAAAGTGAAACGCTCAAGGTCTATCGTTATCGCTGGCTCGTGCTCCTCGCTTTTGTTCTCGTAGGCCTCATGACCCAGGTGCTCTGGATCACGTTCGCCCCGATCACGAGCGCCGCCGCCGTTTTCTACGGAAAGTCCGATCTCATGATCGGGCTCCTGTCCATGGTCTTCATGATCGTCTATATCCTCGTCGTCCTGCCCGCGGCCTGGGCCATCGACACCTGGGGCTTCAAAGCCGCCGTCGGGCTCGGCGCCGTTTTGACGGCCGTCTTCGGGCTCCTGCGCGGCTTCTTCGCTTCGAACTACACGATCGTTTTCCTCTCCCAGGTCGGGATCGCCGTCGGCCAACCCCTGGTGATCGGCGCCATCACCAAGATCGCGGCGCGCTGGTTCCCGGTCAGGGAACGGGCGACGGCCTCCGGCGTGGGCACGCTGGCGCTCTACCTCGGCCCTCTGGTGGCCATGCTCCTCACGCCGTATTTATACCTGCGCGTCGGCATGAGCCGGATGCTCCTCCTCTACGGATTCGCGTCGGCCGTCGCGGCGGGCTTTTTCCTTCTCGTCGCCCGCGAACACCCGCCCACGCCGGCCGGACGAGACGAGCGCGTCCTGATGTTCGACGGCCTCAAATCGATGCTCCGCCAGCGCGACTTCCTCTTCCTCCTGATCATGTTCTTCGTCGGATTGGGCATGTTCAACAGCATTTCGACCTGGGTCGAGGACATTGTCCGGCCGCGCGGCTTCTCCATCTCCCAGGCCGGGGCGCTCGGCGGCCTGATGCTCGTCGGCGGCATCGTCGGCGCGGTCGTCATCCCGCTCGTATCCGACAAGTCCCGCCGCAGGAAGCCGTTCATTTTCATGGCCTTCGCCGGGCTCATCCCCGGGCTCGTCGGCATGACTTTCGCCGCGAGCTACGGACTGCTCCTCCTGTCGGGTTTCGTCTTCGGATTCTTCCTGCTCAGCGCCGGACCCATCGGCTTCCAGTACGCGGCCGAGATCACCCATCCCGCTCCGGAGGGCACGTCCAACAGCCTTCTCTTGCTGATGGGCCAGATCTCGGGCATCGTCTTCATCATGGGCATGGACGCCATGAAGGACAGGGCGACCGGGGCCATGACGACACCGCTCCTCGTTCTCGCCGCCCTCGCCGTCGCCGGAGCCGTCCTCGCCGTCTTCGTCCGGGAATCACCCCTGTACTGCGGGAAGTGAGCGATGAAGGGTCCGTTCGCCGGTCAGTCCGGCGACGTCAACGCCGCATAGCATAACCGGCGGTAGTGCTCGATGATGTCGTGGATGACGTCTTCCTTGTCCATCTTGAGGACTTCGAGGGGGAACAGCCCGGGCATGAAGTCCTCGTCCGCCGTCTGATATTCCGCGGCCGTCGTCCGCCGCGCCTTGATCTGGAGTTTCAGGCGAAGCTCCACGGCGTTCTTGGACAGGGAGATCCGGTAATGGAACTGGTCGTCCTTGGTGCCCGGAAAGCAGACGCTGAAACGGATGTCCCGGTCCTTGGTCTTCTTCTGGCGGGACTTGATCCGGAAAAGGGCCAGCTCTTCGGCCAGGCTCTCGAAGGCGGGCTCGGCGATGAACTCGCAGAACTGGTTGAAATAGCCGATGGTTTCCGTTTGGCAGCGTTCGATGACCCGGAGGCTGTCGAAGTGGTGCGTGAGTTCCGTCTTCCAGTCGATCTTGCCCATCGTGGACTCCGCGTTCGGGGATTTTCCGTATGATAGCATAATCGGCGGCTCGGAGGAACAGGAAGTTGGAGCCGGGGCGGCAACCCGCCCCTCGGGGGGGGGTAGTGCCGGCTGAGGTCAGCAAAAGGGGGGTGATGATAAGTTTTTTGAGGGAGCCCTCTCCAGCCGGCGAAAGAGAGCCAATATCATTATAGCCCGGCGCGTCGAAAAATCAAGGACAAAATCGAAAAAAAACGAAAAAAATAACCTCAGGCGGCGCGGAGCAGGAAGACGCGCAGGTCCATGACGTTCGTCCCGGTCGGACCGGTGACGATCAAATATCCCGTCTGTTTGAAAAAAGAATAGGAATCGTTGTCGTCGAGATAGGCGGCCGGGTCGAGGCGCAGGGCGCGGGCGCACCCGGCCGTCGCGGTGTCGGCCCAGGCGCCGGCGGCGTCGGTCGGGCCGTCGATACCGTCGGTCCCGAGACTCAGAATGAGCCAGTCGAGGCCCTCGGCGTCGATCTTCCCCATCTCGATGAGCGCGGCCAGGACGAACTCGGTGTTGCGTCCGCCCCTCCCCCTCCCTTTCACCGTGACCGTGAGCTCGCCGCCGGCCAGGAGGCAGAGCGGCCGCGGCAGGGAGGCCGCGGAACAGGCCATCGCGGCCATGAACGCGGCGTAGTTCGCGGCGACCTTGCGGGCCTCCCCGCTGTCGGAAGACGACAGGAAGGCCGTCTCGAAACCGCGGCTTTCCGCTTCATGTTTGGCCGCGCGCAGGGCGGTCATGTTGGCGCCCACGATGAACGTGCTGGCGCGCGCGAAGACGGGGTCGCCCTCCTTGAGGGTCTCTTCGATCTCGCCCCGGCTGCCTTCCTCGAGCCGGGCCCGGACCAGGGCCGGGGCCGAATCCCAGAGGCCGTAGCGTTCGAGGACGCCGCGGGCGTCGGCGAAGGTCGAGAGGTCCCAGTGCGTCGGGCCCGAGGCGATCGTCCCCGGGTCGTCGCCGACGACGTCGGAGAGGACGAGCGTCACCACCGTCGCCGGGAAGGCCGCTTTGGCCAGGCGCCCGCCCTTGACGGCGGAGAGGTGTTTTCGCACGGCGTTGAGCTCGTCGATGGTCGCCCCGGCACGGAGCAAGTCATCGGTCAGGCGCCGTTTCTTTTCAAGCGTGATCCCCTCGGCGGGGAGCGTCAGGAGCGACGAACCGCCGCCCGAAATACAGACGAAGACGAGGTCCTTCTCCCCCGCCTTTCCGGCGATCTCGAGGGCCCTGCGGGCGGCCTCGACGCTTCCGGCGTCAGGGATAGGATGGGAAGCCTCGAGGATTTCGAGCTTGGGAACCGTCTTTACGCCCGGCCCGGGAACGACCACGAGTCCCGAGGTCAGCCGCTCGCCGAGGATGTCGGCGAGCGCGCCGGACATGGCCCCGGCGGCCTTGCCGAAAGCGACGAGGAAGATCCTCTCGAAGCCGGCCAGGTCGAGTGTCGTCCCCTTGATCCGGACGAGATCGCCCTCGCGGACAACGCTCTCCCGGACGAGGCGTTCCGGCGCGACCGCCGCGATGGCCGCCCGCCAGATGGCCTCGGCGTCGCTGAGGAAGCCGCCTTCGGCTTGTCTGTTTTCGCTCATGCGACCACTATAACCTATTCCCGGGCCTCCCGCCAATTAACCCCTCGACTCCCAGGCACTAAGGCTAAGGCTTATTAGGGGTAACCCTGAGCCTTAGCGAATGGGCTGTTCATCGCCTCCGTTGGGGAAAACCTTGACAGCTCCGGGGCAAGGAAATACGATAGTCATATCCGCCGGAAAGAACGGAGAACCTATCGAGGGAGGACGACCATGAGCCCGGAAATCAGCGACCTCTATGAAAAGTACGCGCACGGCACTATGGACCGCCGTGAATTCCTCGGGAAGCTGGCCGCACTGGCGGGCGGGACGGCCGCCGCGGCGGCCCTTCTGCCGGCCCTCGAACGCGGCGGGGCCGCGAGCCAAGTCGTTCCGAAGGACGACCCGCGCCTCGAAACGGGATACATCGAATACCCGGGAGCGACCGGTAAGGTCCGCGCCTACTCGGCCCGGCCCAAAGGCACGGACAAGCTCTCAGGCGTCATCGTCATCCACGAGAACAGGGGACTCAACCCCCACACCGAAGACATCGCCCGCCGGGCGGCCCTCGAAGGTTTCCTGGCCATCGCCCCGGATGCTCTGTCGCCCTTCGGCGGAACGCCGCAAAACCCGGACGATGCCCGGCCGCTCTTCGGCAAACTCGACGGCGAGAAGAACAAGAAGAATTTCGTCGCCGCGGTCGCCTACCTCAAGACGCACCCCCAGGCAACGGGCAAGGTCGGCTGCATGGGCTTCTGCTGGGGCGGCGGGGTCACGAACCAGGTGGCCGTCAACGCGCCGGATCTGGCCGCGGCCGTTCCCTTCTACGGCATGCAGCCCGCGGTCGAGGACGTCCCGAAGATCAAGGCAGCCATGCTCCTCCATTACGCCGGAGACGACGCGCGCATCGACGCGGGCATCCCGGCCTTCGAGGAGGCCCTCAAGAAGGCCGGCGTCGAGTACAAGATCTACATGTACGCGGGCGCCGGGCACGCCTTCATGAACGACACCGGGACCCGGTATAACAAGGAGGCGGCCGAGCTCGCCTGGCAGAGGACCGTCGCCTTCCTCAGGGAAAAGCTCAAGGCTTAGGGTTCTGACGCCGCCACTCGGCGGCCACTTCGGCGACGAACGGACTGACTCGGCCGAAGAACTTCTTGTAGCCCGCGCAGAGATAATTCAATCCCGGCTCGCCGTCCGGCGCGCGCGCGAACCGGTTCTTCGGGCACTCCCCGTTGCACATCACCCGGACATCGCAGGCCCGGCAGACGCCTGGCAGCGTTTCGAGCTTGGCCAGCCCGAATGCGTGTTGGGCGGGGTTTTCGATAAGGTCGACGAGCGGTGTTTCGCGGATGTTGCCGATACGGTGCGCCTCATCCACGAAGTGGTCGCAGGAGTAGAGATCCCCGTTCCGCTCGAGGACGGGGACGTCGCCACAGACCGGCCTGAAGATGCACAAGGAATGCTCCTGCCCGAAAGCGGGCCGGGCCGCCTCCTCGACGATCTGGATCTTGATGCGCCCGATGTCGCGGTCCACCCACTCGTCGAAGACGGCGCAAAGAAAATCGCCCCAAGCTTCGGACGGCACGGTGTCGGGGCTGACGCCGCCCGGCGCGTCCGGCCGTCGCTCGACCAGAGGGAGGAACGTCACGTATGAGGCGCCGATCTCGCGGAAAAAGCCGTAGACCTTCGCGGGATGCCCGACGTTGGCCGCACTGACGACGCAGAGGATGTCGGCGGGGACGCCGTGCCGCCGCAGGATCTCGTAGCCGCGCATCGTTTCATCGAAGGAGGATCGCCCGTCCCGGGTCAGGCGATGGCGGTCGTGAAGCTCACGGGGCCCGTCGAGGCTGAGCCCGACGGAAAACCCTTCGGCCGCGAGAAAGCGTCCCCACTTATCGTCGAGGAGCGTGCCGTTGGTCTGCATGCCGTTGGCGATCGTTCGGCCGGACGGACGGTGCCGGCGCTGGATCTCGACAATACCGCGGAAGTAATCGGCGCCGAGGACCGTCGGCTCGCCGCCGTGCCAGGAGAAGCGGATGACCTCGTCGGGCGAAGCGGCGATATGCTGAGCGATGTAGTCCTCAAGGAAGACTTCGGGCATGCGGAGCGGGCCCCGGCCGAGACCCGAGGGGCTTCTTCCAAGGTAGTAGCAATAGCGGCAGGCCAGGTTGCAAGCGTCGCCGGCCGGCTTGACGAAAACCTGGAATCCGCGCGTCGCGACCGTCATGGGCTCTTTTTCCGGCCCGAGTATAGGTGAAGGCGCTTGGCCGGTCAAGAAGGCAGGCTCGCTCCGGGAACCTCTCCCGCGGAGGGGCTTTGGCGGAGAGCGACGATACGCTACAATAGTCCGGAGGACATGGACTTGACGAAACGCCCGCTCTCCCTCCCGCGCGCCGCGGCGCTCCTCGCGGGAGTCGCTCTTCTCTCCGGAGCGACCGTCCGGCTGTCCGGAGCGTTTTCCGGCCAGTCCCCCTCCGCCGCTTCGACCTCTCCGTCCGCCACGGCCTCCACGTCCCAGAGCGTCTCGGACTTCGAGCAACGACTCAGCCGCATCAACGGGCAGATCAAGGACCTCAAGGCCCGCATCGAGGCCGAGGCCCGGAGGGAATCGTCGGTCCTGTCGTCATTGGCCCGGGTCAACCTCAACAAGAGCCTCGTCCAGAGAGAGCTGGCCGCCCAGAACGTCGAGCTCGAACGGGCCCGGGCCGATCTGGCCTCGATCCAGGCGGACATCCAGGCCATTCGCTCGAACCTCGACCGGGAGCGCGAATCGATCGAAAAAACCCTGGTGACCCTCTATAAATTCGGACGGCTCGATTTCTTCCAGTTCCTGCTCCAGGCGCGGGACATGGAAACCTACGCCTCCGAAAGCAAGAACCTGGCCATCCTCGCCCGTTACCAGGAGGACGTCGTCTCCAGGTTCCTCCGCTCCCTCGACGAGCAACGCGCCGCCGAATCCGCCCTGGACAGCAAGCAGAGGGACCTCGCCGAGATGGTCCGGGCCGCAAATCTCAAAAAGCGGGAGCTCGAAGCCGAGGCCCGCAAATACGCCGCCCTGGTCCAGGAAACCCGGAAAAACAAGGACACCTTCAAGCAAACCCTCGACGAGCTCTCCGCGAGCGCCGGCGAGCTCCAGAAGATGATGAACAAGATCATCAGCCAGGAGTGGGTCCTCCCCACGGCCTTCGTCCCCCTCTACGAGAGAAGGGGCCGGCTCCCCTGGCCCTTGGAGGGGAAGGTCATCACGAACTTCGGTTTCGAACGCCACCCCGACTTCAAGACGATGGTCATGAACAAAGGCGTCGAGATCAGCCCGGGCCAGGACAAGTCGCTCATCCTGTCCGTCCACACGGGCAAGGTCGTCTACGCGGACTACTTCCAGGGCTACGGCAATCTCCTCATCGTCGACCACGGCATGACCTATTACTCGCTCTACGGGCATTGCGCGGAGTTCCTCGTCGCCGTCGGGGACATGGTCCGGGCCGGACAGCCCGTGGCCATGGTCGGGGACACCGGTTCCCTCAAGGGGGAATGCCTCTACTTCGAGATCCGCTACAAGACCAAGGCCCTCGATCCCTTGCAATGGCTCAAGCGAAGGTGATAAAATAAATGTCCGTTCCGCCATGAAAGTTCCGCGATACCGTTGGTTCCTTTGGGCGGCCTTCCTGGCCGCGGCCCTGTTCTTTATCGTCCAGATGGGGTTCCTCCCGGGCGGCTTCAAGCAGGCGGCGCCCAAGGGCTTCGAGCTCCTCGACTCCTTGATGCGTCTCGTCCGGAACGACTACCTCGAGGTCAGGGACCCCGTCCAGACGGCCGAGGGCGCCTACCGCGGCTTGGTCAACTCCATGGATCCCCTCTCCGCCTATCTCACCAAGGATCTCGCGGCGAAATATCTCGCCATGACCGGCAAGGAAACGGATCCGGGGGTCGTCATCCTGAAGCGCTATGCTTCGTTCCCTCAGGTCGCGAGCGTCGTCGAAAATTCCCCGGCTGATAAGATCGGCATCAAACTCGGCGACCTTTTGAGCGCCATCGAGGGACGGAACAGCCTGAGCATGAGCCTGGCCGAGACGACGCTCCGGCTCAAGGGGACGGACGAACAGCCGGTCAAGATCCGCGTCCTGCGGGGCTACGAAACGCTCGACCTGGACGTGCCGCGGGCCCTTCTCTTCCCGAAGCCGTACACGTTCGTCCGGGCCGCCGGAAAGCCCGCGATCCTGCGCATCCACCGCTTCGCGGCGTCCCTCGACTCCGACCTCCGGAGCGAGGTCCTGCCTGCTCTCACGAACCCGAAAACAGCCCTAATCATCGACCTCCGGAACTGCCAGGACGGCGAATTCGAGGCCGCCCAGAAATTCGTCAACCTGTTCGTCAAGACGACGGACGCGGGGTCCTTCGAGAACCGGGGCGGCGCCAAGCAGACCGTCGCCTGCCCGGCCGAACCCGAGCTGGGGGCTCTCCCGCTCGCGGTCTGGGTCAACGCCGGAACGGCCGGACCCGCCGAGTTCGCCGCGGGCGTCCTCCAGGAAATCCGCAAGGTCAAGGTCGTCGGTTTTCCGACGCCCGGACTGGTCGGGCGGACGGAATATTTCACCCTCAAGGATGAGAGCGCGATCCTGCTCACTTCGGGCGTGTTCTCCCTGCCTTCGGGCCGGAAGCTCTGGGACGACGGCCTTCACCCCGATGTCTCCCTCCCGATCGACAAGCTTGACGAAAAAACCTATCTCGAGAAAACCATCCCTCTCCTGCCCAAGCTCTGACGGATGAGGAAGAGGCTCCCGCCCAAAAGCCGCCAACCCTGGCCGGCGTTTTATCTGGTCACGGCCGTCCTCTCCGCGATGGCGGTCATTTCATTCCTCCTCCTGGACTACATCAACATGGGGAAGGGTGAGCCCTCCTATATTTTTATCTCGCGGGAACAAGCGCGGGCCGCGGTGCCCACGGAAAAGCCGGCGCCGAAACCGATGGAAAAGCCCGCGGATAAACGCGTCACGAGGCCGTTCGAAGAGGTCCTCGCCGCAAGCTTGGCGGCGGCGGGAATCTCGGACGATACGGTCCTTCTGCTCAAGGGACCGAAGGGTCGGCCCCTCTTCGAGGTCGAGATCCCGGCCGCGCTCTATACCTCGATCGAGCGCGCCCTCGATAAGACCTTAAAAGACGGGGCCGTGAGTGTCCTTGACAAGAAAAGGACGCCCGGCGAGGACAAGACGGAGATCCTCTGGGCCGTGAGAAGGACCGCTCAAGAACAGGCTGGGATCTCCTTCATCCTGCCGGCAGAACCGCCGGCCTTCATCGCCGAGAAGGAGCCGACCGCTAAGAGGGCCTTCCGGGGCCAGGTGGCCCTGATCATGGACGACATGGGCAACAGCCTTGAGACGCTCGACAAGCTCATCGCCCTCGGGCGTCCGGTGACCGTTTCGGTCCTCCCCTACAGCGCCCACGCCGCCGACACGGCCAGGATCGCCCACGAGAACGGGCTCGAGGTTCTCCTCCATCTCCCTCTCGAGTCCGTCAACAACTATGAAGCCATGGCCAACACGGAGGGGATGATCCGGGCGGACATGGCCGAGCCCGACATCGTCCGGTCTTTCGAGTCGAGCTATTCCCGCGTGCCCTTCGCCGCGGGGATGAATAACCACATGGGCTCACGGTTCACCGCCGAGCGCGATCTGATGCGGGCCATCCTCCGGCCGCTCAAGATGAAGGGCCTCTTTTTCGTCGACAGCCGGACGACCTCGAAAACCGTGGCCCTCGAGGAGGCCCGCAAGATGGGCATCCAGGCAACGGAGCGCGACGTCTTCCTCGACGCCGACGCGGACCGGGGCCGGATCCGCGGCCGCCTCATCGAACTCTTCCAGAAGGCCCGGAAGAAAGGGCACGCGGTCGGCATCTGCCACCCGTTCCCGGAGACCCTGGCCGTCCTCAAGTCGAGTTTTTTCCTTCTCGATTCCTACGGCCTCGAAGCCGTCCCCGTCTCGCGCCTGGTCCGCTGAGTCGGACGGCTCAATACGCGCTCGCGGCCGGCGCAGAGAACGGCTTGATGCTTTTCAGTTCCTTACCGATGAGCTTCCGTTTTTCCTCGATCTCAAAATGATTCTGGAGGTTGATCCAGAACTCCGGGGAATTGCCAAAGAACCGGGCGAACCGCAAAGCCGTGGCGACGGAAATGCTCCGCTTGCCCCTGATGATCTCGCCTATCCGGGTCTGGGGTACTCCCGTCTCCTTCGACAGGCGGTAGGCCGTGAGGCCCATCGGCTTCAGGAACTCCTCTGAAAGGATCTCCCCGGGGTGGATATTCGGCATTTTGGTCATTGTCGTCGTCTCCTTAAGAGTGATAATCCGCGATCTCCACGCGGTACGCGTTTCCGTCCCGCCATTCGAAACAGATCCGCCATTGGTCATTAATGGATATGGCGTATTCGCCTTCCCGGTTCCCCGCTAGGCCATGAAGCCGGTTTCCCGGCGGCACCTTTAAATCCATGAGGCTCACGGCCGCGTGCAAAATGAGCAGCTTTCGTCTGGCGGATCGCGATAGGGCCGGAGGGAGCTTGCGGGAAGGCAGCCCCAGCCAGATCCGTTCCGTTTCTTTGTCTCTGAACGATACAATCACGCCGCGATACTATCACTTAAGGATACTGTTGTCAAGCCCTCGGTTTCCACGGCGGCCGGGGCCCCGGGCTTTGCCCGGGGGTCCACTTCCGCCGCGAAGGCGTGTCCCTTGACTCGTCCACTGAGCCGCGGGTTGAATAATTCTCCCCCGTCCGTTATCATAAAGGCGATAGAGAGGAGAAGCCGCATGAAGAAATTCGCGCTTTCCGTCGTCATCCTCGGCGTGCTGGCGCTCATCGTCCTGCCCGGATGCAAGGTCATGTCCAGCGAGGACCTGAAAAACTCGGTCGAGGTCCAGGACTTCACGTCCAGCTGGGTCTCCAAGTATTACCAGCCCTGGCCGCAGCGGCTCATCCTCGTCCCACAGATCTCGTTTCGTATCAAGAACATCGGACCAAAACCGCTGAATTACGTGAATTTCAACGCCGTCTTCAACTTCAAGGACGACCCGGAGAATTTCGGCGACGCCTTCAAGGCCGCTATTCGCAGCAAGGCCGTGCCGCCGGGCGAGTTGAGCCCGGTTATCACCCTGAGGAGCAACCTCGGCGTCGACGGGAAGAACCTGGCCGGCATCCGCGACAACCCGGCCTGGAAACAGGCGGAGGTCAGGCTCTTCGCCATCTCCAAGGGGTCATCGCCCGTCCGCCTCGGCATCTACGACATCTCCCGCGACATCGACTTCAAGGAGCCCGAGCCCGTCGGGCCGAAACCGGGAGAGGTCAAGAAGTAGGCGCGGCCGAGACATGAGCGCACTCGTCCCCTCCAAGGTGTTCCTGACCAAGGGCCAGGGCCGGCACAAGGAAAAGCTCGTCAGCTTCGAACTGGCCCTGCGCGAAGCGGGGATCGCCCCCTTCAACCTCGTCCGTGTGTCGAGCATCTATCCGCCGCACTGCCGCACCGTCTCCAGGGACGCGGGCCTGCGCCTGCTCGAGCCGGGCCAGGTCCTCTTCGTCGTCCTCAGCGAAAACGCCACCGACGCGCCCGGCGGCCTGATATCGGCGTCCATCGGCATGGCCGTGCCCCACGACCCGTCCCGCTACGGCTACCTCGCCGAGCACTCCAACTCCGGGAAATCCGAGAAGGAGACCGGCCGGCACACGGAGTACCTCGCCGCGGAGATGCTGGCGACGAAACTCGGGAAAAAGCTCCGGCGGCCGGACGGAGGGAAACCATCCCAAGCGTTCAAGATCTCGAACGGCCTGTCGCTTCGGACCCGGAGCGTCACCCAGACGGCGACGGGAGAGGCGGGCTTGTGGACGACGGCCCTGGCGGCCGCCGTGCTCATCCTCGAACCCTAACTTGGGCTATTTATCGAGCGGTTCGGGTTTGAGAATCTTGACGTAGCTCCGTTCCCGGAGGGTCTTGATGTAGGCGTCGCCCTTCTCGGCACGCTTTTCGTTGTAGATCTTCTCCTCGACATCTTTCCGGGCGTCCTCGAACGGGAGCAGGTGGCTGTCCTTCTTCTCCACGAGGTTGAGCCGGTACCAGCCGTTCTTGTTGTTGACCCAGGCGCTCACCTCGCCGGCCTTGAGCTTTTCGACGGGCGGTTCGAGCGACTTGTCGAGTTCTCCCGCCTTGAAGGTCCCCAGGTCGCCCTTGGACTCCTTCATCGGCGGATCGGAGAGCTCCCCGGCCACGTCGGCGAAAGCGGCGCCGGACTTGAGCTTGGCGTCGACCGCGGCCTTGAGCGTCTCGCATTCCTCGGGCGTGCGGCCCTCGGACGCGAGATAGATGGCATGGAGCTTGTATTCTGTCGGCAGCGTGAACTCGGCCGGGTTCTTCTTATAATACTGGACGACCTCGGAGTCCTCGAGGACGATGGCCCGCTCCACCTCGGAGTAGACGACGGCCTGCCTCATGATGCCCTCCTCGTACTGCTTGAGCCAGGTCTCGAAGGACATGCCCTGCTGTTCGACGGCCCGGCGGAGATCGGCGTCGGAAGTCATGCCGTTGTCCGTCTTGATCTTATCGATCATCGCTTTGACCTGATCGGCGACGTTCAGGTTCAGCTCCTTGGCCTTCTGGAGGAGGAGAAGCTCGGTGATCATGACGTCGAGGAGCTCCTTCTTGAGCGCCGCGTACTGTTTGTCATATTCCTCCTGGGGCAGCTGGGCGGCTCGGATCTGCTCCAGGGTCATGTCGAACTGCGCCTTGTAATCCGAAAGGGTGATGATGTCGTCGTTGACGACGGCCACGATCTCCTCGACGACTTCCTGCCCGCCGCCGAAGACGGCCGCCGAACCGAGCATGCCGGCCAAAATGAAACCCGCTATGATCTTTTTCATTCGTCCAACCTCTGATAGGTAAAAAATAAGTTTTCGGAGAGGGCCTTCCAGCTCAAGGTGTCCTTGAGTCCCTCGAGGTGAGCGGCCAGGACGTCCTTCATTTTCTGGGCCATGATCCGTTTCTGGATCTCCGGGGCCGCCTCGCTCTCGGTCTGGAGGGCGGGGGGGAACTTCCGGTCCAGCCGAAAGATGTGGAAGCCATAGGAGGATTCGACGACCTGACTTGTCCTTCCCTCGTCCAGGGCGAAGATGACCCTCTCCATGTCCTCGGGGAGGTCGCCCGGCTGGAAGACGCCCATAACGCCCTTTCTCGAGGATTCCGGACCCAGCGACTCCGCCGCGGCGATCGCGCGAAATTCCGGTTCGCCGGTCCGTTCAAGCCGGCGGAGGACGGAAACCGCCTTCTCCTCGGTGTCCACGAGGATCTGGCTGACCTGGACCCGCTCCCGGAGCAGGAAGTCCTTCTTGTGCTGTTCGTAGTAGGCGAGGACCTCGCCACCGTCGACCCGGATGTCGCGAACGACGAGGAAGGTGTATTTCTCGACGAGGAGACGGTCGAAAATCCCCTCGGGCGGAACGGTATCGGACCGGCCGGATTCGTTCGCCGCGATGGCGTCTACGGCGAGCCTGGCCAGGGACTCCCTCTTCTCGTCCTCGGACAGGACGATCCCCCGCTCGCGCGCGGCCTCGAGCAGGATCTTCTCGTCGACGAATCTGTCGTAGAGGCTGCTCAAGGACTCGGCCGGCAGGCCCTTGGCGTCCACGCCCATCGCCTCGAGGTAAGCGCGAAAGTCGCCATTGACGAATTCGCTCTTCTCGACGCGCAGGATAGGACGGCCCGGCAGCTTGGCCTGGACGAGGCCGGCGACCCGGGAGACCGGCCCTTGGCCTTCGTCGCGCCCGCAGGCAGAGGCCAGGAGGAGGGCGACAAGCGACAGGACGGCCAGGAGCGCCGCCGGCGTCCTTCGCGTCTTCCGAGATCCGTATTGTTCGCACATCTTTTTTAGTATCAATTCATTGTAGTCTATTTGGATAACTCCATCAAGACCCCGACCGTCTCATCGAGGAGGGCCCGCTCGGTCGTCCCGCGAAAGGCGAGCGACATGACCCCCTCGGGCGATAGCGACCCGGAATACCGTCTGAGCAAGGACGTCACCCGGGACCAGTCGACGGGCGTTTGGGGCCGGAACCGGAACACGACCCGGTGTTCGCTTCGGTCGATCGAGCGGATCCTCAGCCGCTTAGCCAGGTACTTGAGAGCGCCGTAGCGGAGGAGGTTCTCGATCGGATCCGGCAGAGGCCCGAAGCGGTCGCGCGCCTCCTGGCGGATGCGGTCGATCTCGGCCAGGTCCTCGATCGAGGCGAGGCGCTTGTAAAGGTTGAGCCGGAGGTTGACCTGAGGCAGGTAATCCTCCGGAACACGGATGTCAACCTTGAGATGGATCTCGGGGTTCTCGTCCTCGACCGGTTCGCCCTTGAGCTCGCGGATGGCCTGGTCGAGCAGTTGCATGTAGTACTCGAACCCGACGGCTTCCATCGTCCCGTGCTGGCGGTGGCCGAGGAGGTTCCCGGCGCCCCGGATCTCCAGGTCGCGGGCGGCGAGGCGGAAGCCCGAGCCGAGTTCGCTGAATTCCTTGAGGGCCTTGAGCCGCTCCCGGGCCAGGGGCGTCAGCTCGAGGTAGGGCGGGACGAGGAAGTAGGCGTAGGCCTGGCGCGCAGACCGGCCGACGCGGCCGCGGAGCTGATAAAGCTGGGCCAGCCCGTAGAGGTCGGCCCGGTCGACGATCAGGGTGTTGACGAGCGGGATGTCGATGCCGTTCTCGACGATCGTCGTCGAAACGAGGACGTCGTATTTCCGGTCGACGAAATCGAGCATCCGTTTTTCGAGGGCCGGGCCGCCCATCCGGCCGTGGATGGCGACGACCCGGGCCTGGGGGACGAGCTTGACGATGAGCTCGGCGACTTTGTCGATGTCCTCGATCCGGTTGTGGATGAAATAGGCCTGGCCGCCGCGGCCGATCTCCTGCCGGACGGCCGAGGCGATGAGCTTGGCGTTGAACGGCGTCACGACGGTGTGGACGGCCAGCCGGTCGCGCGGTGGCGTCTCGATCAGACTGATGTCGCGCAGGCCCGAAAGCGACATGTTCAGCGTCCGCGGGATGGGCGTCGCCGTCAGTGTCAGGACGTCGATCGTGGACTTGAACTGCTTGATCCTCTCCTTGTGCCCGACGCCGAAACGCTGCTCCTCGTCGATGACGAGCAGACCGATGTCCTTGAAACCGACGTCCTTCGACAGGATCCGGTGCGTGCCGATGAGGATGTCGACGAAGCCCTTCCGGCAGTCCTCGACGACGGCCTTCTGCTCCCGGACGGTCTGCAGGCGGGTCAGGGCCTCGACGCGGACCGGGAAGAGGACCATCCGGTCGCGGAAGGTCTTGAGGTGCTGGCTGGCCAGGACGGTCGTCGGGCAGAGGATGGCGGCCTGCTTGCCGTCCATGACCGCCTTGAAGGCCGCCCGCATGGCCACCTCGGTCTTGCCGTAGCCGACGTCGCCGCAGAGAAGCCGGTCCATCGCCCGTTCCGCCTCCATGTCGTCGCGGATCTCGCGGATGGAGCGGAGCTGGTCCTCGGTCTCCTCGTATTCGAAGGTCTTGCCGAATTCCTCCTCCCAACTCCCTGCCGACGAGAACGGGTGCCCCTTCATGGCCCGGCGCTTAGCGTAAAGCTCGACGAGCTCCTTGGCCACGGCCTCGACGGCTTTCTTGGCCCGGGCCCGCGTTTTCTCCCAGGTGTTTGTGCCCAGCTTGTCGAGCGGCGGCGTCTCGGGGCCGGCCTTGGAGAACTTCTGGACGAGGTTGAGGTCCTCGACCGGCACGAGCAGTTTGTCCTCGTCCCGGTAATGGAGCTCGATGAACTCCCGGCCCTTGCCCTCGACCTCGAGCCTCTGCAGGCCGCGGAAGACCCCGATGCCGTAATCGGTGTGGACGACATAGTCTCCGGCCTGAAGGTCCTGGAACTGGGAGAAAAAGGGCTTCCGCGAGGCGCGGTTGACGATGACCTTTTCCTCGGTGAAGATGTCCTTTTCGGCGAAAAAATTCAGCTTCTCCTTCGGATAGCCGAAGCCTCCCGGCAGAGCCCCGAGGAGGAGGGCGACTTCGGAGCGGGGCGGGACGGTAAGCGGCGACTCGGTTTCGAGGACGGGGATATCGCTCTCCCGAAGCAGGCTGGCCAGACGCTGGCGCGTCCCCGTGTTGGAAAGATAGATGTAGCAGAGGTCGCGTTCGGCCTGGAGCTTCTTCAGGTATTGAAGAAAGAACGGGATCTTGTTGTCGAAACGGGGCACCGGCTGAAAGGAGAAGGAATAGACCTTCTTCCGGGCCGGCGCGCCGAGTTCCTCGAAGCGAACGGCCTCCTTGCGGACCCGCTGGAGGAGCCGCGGCGGGAAGATCTCCTCCGGCGGGAGGGCGAAGACGCCTTCGGCGAGGAGATCGGCGTACTGGCCGCGGAGCTCGTCGACGAGCGCGCCCCACTCGCAATCGACGGCCTCGGGGTTGTCGACGACGAAGACCGGGTCGCGGAGATAATCCGTGACCGGCGCGAAGCGGTCGCCGAGGAGGAGGGCCTGGGCGGCGAAGCTGGGCCCGAAATCGCCCCGCCCGGCGGCGGCGATCTTCGCTTCGATGTCGCGGACGGCGCCTTTGGCGCGCTTGCGGGACGCCGCGGCCCAGCGGTCCAGGAATTCGGGGGAGGCCGCGAATTCCCGGAGACCCGGGATCGTCAGGCGTTCGACCTTCTTCAGGGACCGCTGGCTGGAGATGTCGAACTCGCGGAGGGAGACGACCCGCGAGCCGTCGAACTCCACCCGGAAAGGGTTGATCTCCCAGGGCGAGAAAATGTCGACGATGCCGCCACGCCAGGCGTATTCGCCGGGCGAGGCGATGAGGTCCTCCTTGGTGTAGCCGTAGCGGGCCAGCGTTTCGAGCAGGGCGTCGTGGTCGGCCTCGGCGCCGACTTCGAGGCTCAGGAAAAGCCCGGCCAGGTCCTCCGGTACGGGAACGGGCTTGAGCAGGCCGCCGAGGTTGGTGACGATGACGGACGGCGGCGTGGCCAGGAGCCGATGGAAAAGCTTCATCCTCGAAGACACCGTGTCGAGGGCCGGCGGGACTTCGAAGTACGGATTGTCGGCGAGCGGAGGCAGGCTGGCCAGCCCTGCGTCGGGCGCCAGCCGCTTCAGGAAAAAACGGCATTCCTGCTCGACCGGGGCCAGGGGGGCGGATTCGGCCCGGATGAAGATGACGGGCTTCCCGGTCGTCCGCGCCAGGCAGGCCAGGACGTAGGCCTTGGCCGGCTCGATGACGCCGTGGACCGCGAGCGGCCGGACACCGGAAGCGACGGCGCGGACGAGGGCGCCGAACTCGTCCGTGCGGAACAGGAAATCGAGGCTCACCGGGCTATTCTAACTTTGGACCGCCACGCGGTCAAACCATGGCGATGGCCGGGCGGCCGGGAATTCGGGGACATGCTCCGCTTCTCCTGAAGCGGTGCGTGTCCCCTTTCTTCTGAGGATTTCCTGAATGACCCTGCGGCGGGGAATTCGGGGACATATGGGAAATCCGGGACATGAACGAAATCTCCGGATTTCGTATCGTGTCCCGAGATTTCCTTAATAGCATTGCGGTCCGGGATTGGGCTATACTTGGCGGACACGTTCGGTTAAAACACGAGGGAGGCCGCTCCATGACTAAAAAAGCATCCTTCTTTATCGCGGTCGTTTTCTTTCTGGCCGGCATGTCTCCCGGCCTCCCGGCCCGGACATCGGCCCAAGCCGAAGACGCCCACAAAGGTTCAATATTAAACGCCCGTTGACAAACGGGGCTATCAGACTATAACTCCTATTTCCCTTTCCAGCGTTACGGCGCTGGCATGTAGTGGCACTGGTGCCACTGTAATTTCCCGCCTGCACACCCGCAACTGTACACATCCACGTAGTAGCCATCCTTCTTTTCGCAACAGCACGGTTCCTCGGGGTTAGTGCACACACCATCGCAATTCTCTGCTGCTAAATAGAAATAGCAAGGGATAACAACAGCAATAAATACAACCATCAAAAAAGCCGCCCGAATAATCCGTTTAGTCACGGTAACCTCCTTTCTGCCATAAAGATTTGGTTTTGTTGAGTAATAAGAAAATATTGACCATTTGAGAGACATATTCTAACAATTGGATTATCTAAAAAATAATCAAGATTAGTGACATATTTCAACAATCCGTCGGCGGAGAACACATACATTTTTTGGGGCGTAGCCTTTTCTCTTAGTAAGAGCAAGGCCAATATATCTCCCTCTTCTTCGACGCCAGTGCTTTCAGACCATAATGAATATTCTTCTATATTTACCCCCGATTGGTTCGGATTTCGAGAGTCCTTTTTTATGTCAAATATGATCTTCTTATAAGTCCTTTTATGCCGGTCGTCATAGGCACTGAAAGTTTTTAGTATCTCACCGTTCAGAGAGATCTTCGTGAACAGACCCGTAAAATAGTCAAAATGAAGAATGGCTGTCTCCCCATCGATGAATTGTATATGCGATGAATTTCCAATATTCACGCCAGGCGCAATAATTGGTTCTTTTCTGTCTAATAAAGCACGGTCGTGTTGTCCCGTCTCCAAGTATGAATCGACTAAATGCTTATTAAGATTAGGGCTTGTCCCAAAGTTACGTGATGGCATTGATCCACCGGTAGTGCAGGCGTAGGGAGACGAGGTGGAGACGGCGGTGAAGGCCTAGGTACTGTCTCCACAAGGAGGTCCATTGATCGGGCTGAAAG